>Ga0307425_1000059_pt1 | contig 58069 bp, 54 predicted proteins | sample SalMarWE160330MG_FD_202152 | JGI IMG/M metagenome (GOLD analysis project Ga0307425, IMG submission 202152) | Salt marsh sediment microbial communities from the Plum Island Ecosystem LTER, Massachusetts, United States - WE1603-30 | ecosystem: Environmental > Aquatic > Marine > Intertidal zone >... | reverse complement strand
AAATCGGCGAACACCTCGGCCGGCGGCAGGAGCTCGGTCTCCGGCGCATAGAAGGTGTGGCGGCCGAACGGGCGGCCTTCGCCGCTAGCCCATTTCGGCAAGGTGCCGCCGCGGCGCTTCTTGACGATCACCGGATTGAGGAAATGGGTGGCGCCCGCGGTCGGGTCGGGCATGTCGCCAGCCAGAACCGCGTCGGCGATGCGCGCGGCGTTCTGGTAGCGGTCGTCCTCGGGCGACATCCGCTCCATTTCGCTGCGGCGCGTCATCCACGGCTCGAACTGCCAGGGCTTCAGCACCACGTCCTTGATATTGTCGCCCCAGCGGCCGGCGCGGGTGCGGTTGAGAATGACATGCGCCACCGCCGCCATGCCGATTTCGGTCTCGCCGGTCGCCTCGAAGGCGATGGTGCGGATCATGTAATCCCGCTCCTCGTCGTCGATGCTCGCCGTTTGCGGCTTCAAGCCGGGCAGGAGCATGTCGGCGTTGACGAAGCGCACATTATGTTTCGGGGCCGCCGCCGCGAGGCAGTGGCTGCCGGCATGGATCGCGGCTGACGCGGGCGCCGAAGCTCCCAAGATCAGAATCGTCAGCCCAATGAGTAAGCTGCAAATCCGCAATGCATCTCTCCCAAACTTGTTGACGGGCGATGCGGATTGGCAGCCGGAACGCGAGGATTTTATGACGAAAGAATAGCGATCCTTGGAAGAAATAAGGCAACGGTTCCAGGTAATCTCTATATGACAATCGGAAATATTAACGGCGCGCTGATTTATTGCGGAATACCAGAGAAAAAGCGTTAACGACGGATTTGATCTTGGGGGGCCGGTTATGCTGCGCTGCCACATTGGTTAATGCGGCATTAGGTCTTTTTGCTCAGAAATTGAGCGAAAGCGGGCCTCAGTCGGGATCGTTGTTGCCTTTGAGCGGGAAATATTGGCGCCAGGGCCTGGCCTCGTCGACCACGCGCGCGAATGGGACGGGCTCTTGCTTCCACCGCCAATCGGCAAAACGCGGCGTTAGGAACGGGGCTCCTGTTAGAAGCCGAACCAGATGCTGAAGCCTGGGCGGTAATAGGGCCAGTAATAGGGATAGCCGTACCAGCCGCCGCGCCGGCGGCGCCCACGCCAGCGGCGTCCCCTGCGCCCACGCCAGCGGCGGCCACGCCCACGCCCACGGTAGCGGCGGCGTCCACGCCGGCGTTTCGCTTCCGCCGGTGTGCTGGTCGCGGCGGTCAAGCTGGTGGCCAGCGTGGCCGTTCCGACCGTCGTTCCCACCGCGCTGAGGCACCAAAACAGCGCGATCGCGACGGCAGCGACAGTTCGAGCCAAGACCTTGGTTGGCGATGCGGCGTGTTTCATTCGTCTCAGGGCCTCATGGCCTCAACGGAACGAGGCTAACAGTATAAACGCTTTGCTCCGCAACGGAACCGCAAGGATTGCGGGCTTTAAGCAGAACGCCTCTTTGCCGGCCCGGTTCCGCGCGGGTCTGGCCTAATAGACCAGCCAGCGGCCGAACTTGGTCAGCACCGATTCCTCGTCCGCCGTGGCGCCGGCGCTCAAGCGCGACGGCGAGGCATTGGAGGCTTGCGCCGTGCCGCCGGCATAGCGGCCGTAGATCCACCCGGTCTTGCCGGACTCGGCGTCGGTTACTTTCAGCCAGCCGCGCCGCTTGGCCTTCGGCGTGACCTTAGTGCCTTTGGCGATCACGGCGATGACCCGCGCCGAGGAGGTCGGCCGGGCGCGCAAATTGACGAAATCCGACAGCGCCAGCGATGGCTCCGGCTTGGCGCCGCTATCGGCGAACGGCCCGCTTTCCGGACTGGTCGGTTCGCTTACCGGCTCGCCGGCGACGGGCTCGCCCGGAACGGACCCGCTCGCGGGTTCGCTGCTGGCGGCTTCGCTGCTGGCGGCGTCGCCGCTAGCGGCTTCGCTGCTAGCAGCTTCGTCCGCGGCCGCTTCCGCCGCGCCGGCGTCCGGCTCGTCTTCCGTGGCGGCGGTTTCGGCTTCGTCCGGTTCGGAGGCTTGCGGTTCCGACGCCTCAACCGCTTGCGGCTCAGGGGCTAGCCCCTCGGAGGCTTCAGGCGCTTCCGGCACGGAGATTTGCAGCGCGGCGACCTCGCCGATCGACGGTCCGGCATACGGATCGAAGCCCGGTACTGGCGCCGGCGCAGGCGCCGCGGTGTTGACGTGAACCGGCGCGGTCACCTTGAGCGCGGTCTGCGCTTCGGCCAGGGTTTCGCCGTCGCTGGCGATCAGCGCGATCTCGAGCACGGTTTCGCCTTGCGCGGTCTCAGGCACATAGAGCCGCAAACCCGACAGCTCGTCCGGGCGCACGTTCCATTCGCGCTCGGTGTAAGGCCGGCCCGCCGACAAGGTCGCGCCCGCGGGCAGCCCGGTGACCGCGATCACGCTGCGCGAGGGCAGCGGTTCGACGCTTGCCAGCGCGATGGTGAACGGCACCGACAGGCCCGCTTCGGCTTCGAGCCGGTGCGGCGTGGCGAGCGAGGCCTCGCCGGTCTCGCCCGTGTCGGCCGCGGCGATGGTGTCGGGGGCGGCGGCGGGCGCGGGCTCGCTTGCGCCTAACGATACATCGACCAGAGACGCGGTCTTGATGCGCGGGGCCGTCATCTGGTGCGTCTTCATCTGGTGGGTCTTCTTGCCGGGGGCGCTCTTGTCGGCGACGAACCCGGTGATCTCGGCCGGGCCGAACCAGACCAGTGCGGTCAAGGTGAGGCTCGGCAGAAGCGCGATCAGGATCAGCGCCAGGATCAGGCCCTGGAACGATTGCGGCAGCGCCTTGAACGCGCCGGCTGCGCCGCGTGCGCCGCCGTCGCCAGCGCCGTTGACGCCAGCGCCGTTGACGCTAGCGCCGTTGACGCGAGCGCCGTTGGGCGAGGGGGCCGGCGCAGGATCGGCCATGAGGGACGCGCCCGGCGCAAAACGCTGGGCGATCTCCGTAAGCGCGTCGTCTTCTGAGTTCCGTGGCGCGCGGGGCGCAGGCCGTCTCGACGTCTGCAGGACGCGCGGCGAGACAACGACATTAAAGGGAGGCGCGAGCTTGAGGTGACCCATATTCCCCTCCGTCACCGGTTTTGCCCTTGAACGTTCGCGCGTGCAGGAACGCACGTCCGCACAAAGGAAACGCCCCCATCCCCCTTTCGGTTGCCTAATCGGTCAAAGTTTTGGGACCGCGGTAAACGCGAGCTAAATGTTCAAGTCCAGGCCTCAGGCCGGGCCTGAAAGCCGAAGCTTTTAAGCCAAGCCTGAGCGCCCGCACCGGGGCCTCTCAGCCCGGCGCAACACGCATCTCCTGAACCGTCTACTTCGCTATCCCTCTCAAGCGCGCAGTCTTTAGGGTTAATTTGTCAACAAAAGGGCCGTGGCCCGCGCTCAAGTAGCGAAGCGGTAGCGCATTAAAAAGGGCTCACAAAAAAAGCCTCACCCTGAGGAGGCGCGAGCGGCTTGTCAGCGCTCAAGTAGCGAAGCGGTAGCGCATCGAACAAGCCGCCCGCGCCGTCTCGAAGGGTGCCACAATAAGTGCGTGCTTCGAGACGCGCACCTTGCGGTGCGCTCCTCAGCATGAGGAGACCAGTGCGGCGGCGAGGGCAGAATAAAAAAGCGCGCTCAACCCTTTGCCTCGTCATGGCCGGGCAAGGCGAGCCACAGGCTGGCCGGGACAAGCCCGGCCATGACGCGTGAGGAGCGGAGCGGCGGCGCGCGGTTACAGCCCGCGCAGGAGATTGCCGGCGAGCAGCAGCAGATAGCCGATCCCCAACACCGAGAAGCCGGAACCGAGCTGCGCGACCGGCAGCACGTTCCAGTGAACCAGAGCGGCGAGAATGGCGATCAGAACCGAGATCAGCAGCGTGATCTGTTTCGGCGGTGTCACGTCCATGGCGTATCCCCCTAAATTTGGCCCGGGCTTGTGCGCGCGGGCCTTTGATTGAGACTCTAGAGTCAAGGCTCTCGAGCCGAGACCCCCCGAGTCTTAACTGAAATCGCCGCCGCGACGCCGGGATTCGCCGCGCGCGCCACGAGTTTTCCACCGCGACTGTGGAGCGATAGCGCGAACCAGGACCAGACAAAAAAAGCCCCGCGGAGGGCGCAGGGCTTAGAAAGCAGTGGCTGGGGCCCGACTACGCGAGCCACAAACTAATCTTACCACTGATTATAAGGCCGGCCAAGCAAGCCGGGGTTGCAGCCTTGGTTTTGCCGCCTCAACCGCGCTGCCCGCACTGCGCGCCTCCCCGAACACCTCACCCTGAGGAGGCGCGTAGCGCCGTCTCGAAGGGTGGGACAAAAATGCGTGCTTCGAGACGCGCACCTGACGGTGCATGCCTTAGTTGCAAGGGTACTCGTCACGCATAAGTGCCTGGAGGACTGAAATAGCATCCACGTCTTGAAGGCCGCTGGCGTTTTTTAGTTTAGGCATGACGGCGTCGTAAACATCATTCCTGGTCTTGTTCCGTGGAACGCAAATATCCCTGCCACCGGCAGCATCAAGTGCGGCCTGCATGTAGCCGGGCTACGATAGCCTTGTCCATTGGACGACTCTCCGTCCAGGCATTGCGGCCTGAGTTCATGCCTTATGGCTCGGCACAATCACACCTCTTCGATCTCCGTACTCTCAGAAATCGAGTCGAGAAACTCTGGCTTCAGAAATTGAAGAAATTCCGACGCCGACTCCAAACGCTCTTGAAGCGCTTCGAAGGCGATGAAGCGGCACAGCTCTGACATAGGAGGCGTTAGAGAGGCGAAGGTCGGGCGATTCACTTCTACCAAAACTTTACGGCGCCGCTCGCTTGGGGCGACTATGTAGAGAGGGATATTGAGATTTGGCTGCATCGTGATTAGGTCGGACATTCTCAACAAGCCTGAGAAGATTGATGTGGTGCTCTCGATCTCGAAGGCTGCCTGGATTGAATTGCCCTTCAGCCACAGCACGTCGATGAGTTCGATGGTGCGCGTTGTGGCTTCATCGAACTGGAGCGGGAGTTTTTCCTTCAGGCCTTGAATGGAGTCGAAATTTTTTCCGTTAAAACTTTTGTGCCGGTCGTTCTTGGCAACCCACACGTCCAGTCCCATGTCGGTGCCTAGCTTTAAAAGCAGCCACTGAATCTCGGTATGGACTGACACCGATTTTTGCTCGGTCTCGGAGGCGGTGCTCACCTCCACAGTCGGTTGGACTTCTTTCTGACCCTCCTCTTCGTCTTCCTCGTCCTCGGGTATTACGACGGCCCCGCCCTTCCGAGTTTTCAGTATGGGAGTTACCTTCTTTAACTTTGCAGGATCGAAGGCCCGCTCCACCGGCTTATCGACGGCGGCCCTGACGGCATCAACGATTGCCTGACCATCAGATGTCTTCCACCGCATGGGCGATCCTCGAAAGTGGCCGGTCCATGCGTGAGGGCTCTTTAGATCACGGAAGACAGAGAGCACATCCCGCATTTCGAGAACAGGAACCGCGGTTGCAGGCTCAAGCCTTGCGACGATCCTAACCGGGACCCGAGCAGGGAACGCATCGACTTTCCAGATAGGCGTGGAGTCCTCGAATGGGGGTCCCGTGACTTCGAGCAAACCTATCCAACGCCCTACACCTGTGAGATAGCAGAGGAGAATGTCACCGGTTTTGATTTTTTGGACTGTCTTCCAGCGGCTTTTCCGAAAGCCCGAGACCTTGCCTCCGGCTTTCAAGAACTCAGTCCAGGTTTGATAGGTAAAGAGGTCGAGCCAATAAGTTGCCGGCATTGAAAACCCCTCCAGGCCAGGGTTTTACAGTAGCAGCCATATGGTTGTAGGCCAAACGGCCTACTCGCAGAATGAAAGCCCTCCCAACCAACATCACCCGACCCGGCCCTTCGCGAGCCGGTCCAGGGCGTCGCGGTATTTGTGGGCGGGCAGGTCGGCGAGCTTGGAGATGCGGTATTGGCGGCAGAAGCTAACCGGGCTTCCGCCGACCTCATCGATCGCCGCGCGCAGCGTCTTGGCCTGCTCGGCGGTGATGGCGCCCGCGCCCGCGGCATTGCCGTCGTCGTCGTCCTCGCCGATGGCGACGTTGAAGATCATCTTCAAGAGATAACGCATGCCGTAAGTCAGCGCCGAGCCAACCGCGTGGGTTCGGCTCATGGCGCCGCCGCCTTTGGCGCCTTTGCCGTCGGCGGGAAGATCGGCGCGGTAGACGCGCACATGCCCCGCCCGATGCGACACATGGCACAGCACGCGCACCGCTTCCGCCGCGGGCGCGTCGCCCGTGTCGAACGACAGCGCGAAGCCGTGCGCGGTGTAGATGGGCCTGAGCGCCCGGTCGAGCGCGGCGTAAGAGGCGTAGTTCGACTTGGTCTGCGGGTTGAGCGCGTCGGTGGCGATCGGCTTCAGCTCGGTTTGCACGGCGATCATCGCCTCGTTGAAGGCGCGCAAACCCGCTTCGCTCTCCAGCGTGCGACAGAGATCCAGCAGGCTTGCGAGCTTGGCCGCGTCGACCTGCGGATCGCGCGCGGCAAGCGCGGCGATGGCCAGCAGCGATTGCAAGGGGCCCGGCTCACCGGTCGCCCCGCCCGCTAGCGGGTCGGCGCCCGGCTCGCCCGCTTGCGCGTCAGCGGTTTCCGCGTCTTGGTGCGAGGCATCTTCGGCGCGCGCGCTCACGGCGCCGCCTCGCCGTTTCCAGGTCCTATCGTCATGGCCGGGTGGAGGCGAGCCTGACAGGCGAGCCTGTCCGTCCCGGCCATCCACGAATTTCGGCGCGGCAGCAAAAACGTGGATGGCCGGCACTTCGGCCGGCCATGACGATTGAAAGGCGGAGCGGCAGGCGCAATCCGTTCTGCGCAGCCAACGCCAAGCGGAAGCGCAACGGAATGGACCCCCGGGTCAAGCCCGGGGGTGACGGGATGAGAAACGGGAACGAGCGAGGCCTGATGCTCCGGCGGAATGGCGGGCTCCTCCGGCGCGAACAGCCGCCACAGCAAAAACAGAAATACCAGGGTGAGGGCGATCCGGCTCACGCCGCCCACCAGGCTAGGCCGCCTGCGGCGAGGCCGCTCGCGGCGAAGCTTGCAGCGAAGCTGCTTGCGGCGATGCCGCCGCCGCGACCAGCCGGGCCAGGCCTTGGGCATTGCGGAGATGCGCCAGGCTGGCGCGCTCGGCCTTGAGCGCGATCAGCACGGCGAGATGCCGGTTCATGTCGTACGACCAGTGGCGCCGCCGCCCGAGCGCGCCTTGGGCGCGGGCCGCGCGTGTGAGGCGCGCGACGATGCGCTCCGTGCTCTCGACGGTGAACCGTTCGAGCTCGTCCTCGGAAACTTTGAGCAGCTTCGGCAGATCGCGCCCGCGCATATAGTCCGCCGCGCCCGCCGCGATCATCGGCCCGAAGACGCGTCGCGTCATCCTTTGGGCGCTGCTCTTCGCGCGCGCGGGCGCCTCATCCTCTGGCACCGCGTGGTCCGCATCCTTTGCGATTCTGGTCATGGCGTAAACTTGAGGTTGTGTCTCGCCCCGGAGAAAGAGGCGGCCCGCTGTTCCACCCCGTAAGCGGGCCGCCAGGCGAAGAGAGAGGCCATGCCCTTTAAGCGAAGGGCGCCCCCGCGCCGGCCGATTGCGAAGCAGGGCGGGGACGAGGCGGAAGCTACGCATATTGCGTAGTTCTGTCAATGCAAATTGCGTAGGCGCTAGGAGCCCGTGAACCCGATCAGGTCGGCGCCGATGAGGCGAATGAGAGCCTCGTCGGGGATCTTCCGTTCGATCGCGGCAATGATCGTTTCGGCGAAGGCTTCGGAATCGATGGTGTTCAGGTCGAGGCCGTTAAGGTTCAAGAACATGACCGAGGCGGCGAAGCCGGTCCGCTTGTTCCCCTGTTCGAACGGATGGTTGCGGGCAATGCCCAGCATGAGGGAAACGGCGAGAACGGCCCAATCGTCCTCGCCGTAATGCCAGGCGTTGATCTGGCGTGCCCAGGCGCTTTCCAGCAGTCCGTAATCGGTGACGAGAAACGGTTCGCCCGTGATGGCGACCAGCCGTTGATTCAGCCTAATTAATTGCCCTGGGGGAAGCCAAAGAGGCTCACTTCGCAAGACGGGCAAGCGTCTTCGGGAAGCGGCTGATCACGCGCTCCCTGAGGGAAACGTAACGATCGTCTTCGCGCGAAGAGGTCTTCAGCATGACCCGGGGTGCGGACGTCAGTTCGAGGTCGAAACTCTCGTCCTGACGGTTCGGTCCTTCGCGCTTGGGGGCGCTCATCTTTTTCGCTCCAAGTCTCTGTCGCTTCATGTTAGGCGACGCTCTTCATATTGTCCGGTTTCCACGCAAAATCAATGGGTTTCTAGGGCAGGTTGGGTTGATGGACCGTTACCCTTGCCCCGACCAGCTCTTGCGGCTTCCGGCCGGGTAGCGCGGCACTTTTCCCCAAAGTTCACAAGGGGGCGCCTGTCAAATATGCCGGCCTCCGCAGACGCTTGACGCGAAACGCCGTTCGGCGCTGGCGTCCACCACGCATCCACAGATGAGTCACAAGCGGCGCAAGCCGGCCGGGCAGGGGGAGTCACAGCCGGTCCACAAGAAACGCACAGCTTGTCTACCTTTAAGCCTCATGCTGAGGCCGGCTTGCCGGGCGTGTGCGGCAGCGCGCTCAGGTCGCGAACCCACTCGTGGGGAAGCGGCAGCGCATGACATGCCGCATACGCCTTTTCAGGGTGAGGCGGTGTGACCGGGCGGGGGAGGGGTCGCTTACAACGTGAGACTGGCGGAGGGAGGGATTCGAACCCCCGACCTGCGGAAAATGATTCCGCTGCTCTAACCAGCTGAGCTACTCCGCCATCTTAAGGCCGACGTATGCTGATCAAAACGATCCGTGGTCGAAGCATTCCAATCTATCCGATCTTGCTCGCGAGCGCCAGTGCGTGTGCGGCGCTAGGGAAAGTGTGCCTTGGGGCCTTTACTCTTTCAGGCAGTGCAACCAAGGTGTTTGAGGATTGGCGGATTGACTGAATGAACGCACTTATCCTCACGTCGGGAGGTTTGATTGCCGCGAAAATCATGAGCGCGTGGCTTCAAACCGGAAACTCCGTCGCGGCTCTTTGGATCGGCTCCAAGAATTTGCGGCGCTTCCTGCGGCGGGACCGTGCGCTTGGCACCGCATGGTCCGCCGGAACGATGGCACGGCGGTACGGCATTCCCGTTCGCCGCAACCCCGATCTGTCCACTTGGACAGACGCGGATATCGCAATCCGGAAACTCCACGCCGATGTCCTCATCACCGCGGTGACCGGCCAAATTGTGCCTGAAACTATCCTGTCGCGGTTTTCTGGCCGCGCGGTCAACTTTCACGGGTCCGTGTTGCCGCACTATCGAGGGCCCAATCCTCGAGCAGCAATGATTTTGGATGAAAAGGCCGATCTCCACGGAGGCATCACCCTGCATTGTCTGTCACGCGGAATCGACAAGGGCGATATCATCGGTGTTCGAAGAGTCCCTTACGATGCCAAACGCGGTTTCATTTATTGGGAAGTTTGCCTCGCGCGCGCCGCAGGAAGTCTGGTTCGGAGCGAACTACAGAGTTATCTGAATGGAACTCTGCGGCCCTCCCCGCAGGCAGCCGACTCGGGAAGCTACCGGAAGGTTCGCTCCAGCGAGCTGACTCTCTCGAGTACAAGCCCTGCCTTTCGAATAAAATGGCTTTGCGATAATCTAGGCGCGTCAGGTCAGCTACGCTTCTGCTCTCAAGGGAAGAAAATCTACCGGGTATCGCACTTCATCCGTGAGATCGGCCCGCAAACGTTTGAGGTGGAAAAAATAGATGAGTTCACCATCGAGTTCGATGCGGCCGACGTGCGTGTAAGGGTGGCGCGGCATCGACGGCCGGCGCCGGCATGGCGAACCGCAATCTATTGGTTGGAAATTGCACGGAGTTGGGCGTTACAGGGCCGGGGACGACGCTGAAACCGATTTTCGCCGGCGTGACCGCTTATGGCGCTTGGCGGAGGAAAGGCTTCGGCGCCGGGAACGTCCGCTTTAAGGCCCAAAGCGTCATCCTATGCTAGGCCTCAATATGCTAGGGGGATCGCTCGATCGCCCGAACCGGAGCAGCGAACATGGCGCAAGTCGAGCAGTCCCGACAGCCTGCCGTCATCGTCGGCCACCGCCACGATCTCGAATATTACCGCGTCGTCCGGTTTACCATCGGCACTCTGGGCTCGCTCAGGCTGCAAGCGAGCATCGCCGGGATCACGGCGTCGACGGCGTTTCTCGGCGTTGGCTACGCCGCCTGGCATTACGTTCCGGAAATCAACCTGTTGGGCCGGCCGTTCGACCTCGGCGGGCCGCTTGCCGTCGCCGCCTGCATCATGTCGATCACGCTGGCCTGAACTAATTGCAAATGCCCTTTTTTGTTCGCCAATCGTCGCAGGGAACGTTGTAGCTCGGCATTGCCCAATCGCTTTGGTAACCTTTTTTTGCGGCTTTGGGACCGGGGGCGCATCCCTTGTCGCCGGAGATCGTTCCACGGATTTGCACATTAAGACGCGACGCGTTGGGCCGTTGCGTGCAACAGGCCCAATGGGCGATGCGCGCCGTGATGCGGTTCTGTTGCTTGATCGGTTGGTTGAGCTCCCATATCAGCTTGGCCCCGGTTCTTGCGCCCGCAAGCGTGTTGCACTCGGGCGGAATTCTGTTCTCGAAGCGATGCTCCCATATCTGTTCGAGGCATTTGACGATCACATGGCGCGCTCGCTCGCGGCACTTGTTGGGCACCGACTTTCCGCACTTCCCCTGTCCCGCAACTCTGCCCAATCGTACGCTGTTCACATCCTTGATTTCTACGTCAATACCCGACTTGCATGAGCGTGTGATGTCCGCCGCCACAGACGTTGCGACGTTCGCCAAGAGCAAGCCTGCCGCCAGGAAAAACACCATCGCTATCCGCATTGTATCCTCCCATGTCGCCTATCCGATTGAGAGTGTTGTAAATCCAGCGGCGTCTTGATGTGGCATTTGACACAAGTTTCGGAAGTTCCACTGGAAGCGCCGGATAAGGCCCTGCGCCGCTAGGCCAGCAGCGAGATCTTTCCCGTGTTCAGATCGTACATCGACCCTATGATCTTGATCGCGCCCTTCTGCTCCAGATCGCGCAACACCGCGCTCTGTTCGCGGATGTGTTTCACCGTCAAGCCGACATTAGTCCGCGCCACGGCGTCGACATAGTCAGGATTGCCGGAACTCTTGTCGCCGTCATAAGCGGTTGCCGCGACCGCCGGGCGGATCTTGGCGAGAAGCCCCGTGAGATTGCCGAGCTCGGCATTGTCGATGGCGCCCTTCACCGCGCCGCAAGCGGTATGCCCCATCACCACCACCAGCTTGGCGCCGGCGAGCGCGCAGGCGAATTCCATGCTGCCGAGGATATCGTCATTGGCGATGTTGCCGGCGACGCGCGCGTTGAACGTGGCGCCGATGCCGAGATCGCAGATCAATTCGATCGGCGCGCGGGAATCGACGCAAGACAGCGCGATTGCCGCGGGAAACTGGCCCGACGCGGTCGCTTCCTGCTCGGCCAGGAAGTCGCGCGGCCGCCGCTCACCGGCGGTGAAGCGCTTATTGCCGGCCAGCATTTCGGCGACGATCTCGTCGGGGGTCAGGGCGTCGCGCCGTTCTTGCGTCAGCGCGGGCGCGGCGGAAGCCGAACGCGCGGGCGAGACTGCCGCCACAGCCGCCATGGCGGCCGATGCGCCAAGCAGCTTGCGCCGGTTTATCTTGCAGCAGTCTTTATGCGATGCCATCGCGTTCCCTCCCGCGGAAATATCAGTTGCGCGACGGTACCGAGGCGAAGGAGTGGCCGCAACTTCAAAGCGGCAAAGACGGGCTTCGCGGGAAGTGCCGGTCTACGATTCCGGGTCGATAACGAGACGAGGCCCGCTCTGAACGTCGGTCACGTCCAAGACGATGCCGCCGACCCCCACGCCTGAACCGTCCGGGAGCGGAATTGGAAACTTATGGTCGTAGAGCGTGCGCTCGCCGCCGGGCAGGGTAATCAGTTTTGTGATGGTCAGTGGTTCGACGCGCGCCTCGCGGTCGAGTCGCGTTTCTTCGTCGGCCTGGTCTTTAGGAATGACATCGTAGGCCGTCTTGCCGACGCACTCGGCCTCGCTCAGACCGAGCGCGGCCGCCCCGGCCTTGTTCATGTAAAGAAATCTCCCATCCGCGTCCTTGATGTAAAGATACGCGTCGGTGCACTCGAAGAACGCCTTCATCAGATCGGAGTTGCTCATCTGTCGCGCTCCACCTCGTTCCTGTTCGACTCTCCACCAGCTCTACGACAATGTGGCGTCTTTGTCTTGTTCCGCCACCCGCGCCCGAATTCATGGACAGCGGGCGACGTGTCCGCCGTCCGCGTATTTGAACCATTTCCCGCCCCGCAGCGACCAATCGATATCGATGGGCCATCGAAACAAGGAAATTGGTCATGACGAGTCTGCCGATCAAAGTGGTCACCGGAGTTCTCGCCGTCGCCCTGCTGGGCTTCAGCGCCGCGGCTTATGCGGAGCCCGGCACGTTTCAGCGCGTCAAGCCGGATGTCAGGGCGGGCGCATCCTCGGCATCGCACCAAGCCCATTCTGCCGGAACGCGCCTGAAGGCGAGAGGCAGCGGCCGGGCCACCGGATTTACACATACGTGCAACGCGTCCGGCGATTCGCCCGAGCACGGCGAGTGCGATATCGAAGAGCTGGAGCTGGTATGCGGTGAGTATGGCATGAGTTCGGAGGACGGTGGCGGCGTTACCTGCAGTCATGAGCTGCAGGACTGATCGTTCTTCGCCGCAAACATCCGGTAAAGCAACAAGCGCGTCCCACGAACGTGGGGCGCGCTTCGTTTGCAAATCGTGGGCCTTAAGGAGGCCTAACCCTTGTGCTCGCTGTTATAGAAGGTCTCGGCCTTCTTCAGGTTCGCGCCGGGATGCTGCATGAACTTGGCCTTGGCGTCCTGACTGCTGAAGCAGTAGGTATTGCCCTTTATCGTCGAGTTGACGGAGCAATCTGTTTTCACGTCCTTGTGGTTGGCGAGGCCCCAAGCACACATGTCGTCGAATTGGCCGGTGGCGGCGTAGGCCGAACCGGCAAAGCCGAGGAGAATTACGCTGGCGAGGAGATAGGTTTTCATTTCGGACGCTCCTTGATGGTAGGCCGCCCGTCGCTGGACTTGAATATAGGAATTGAGAAGGCATCCTTCACCAGGCATCGGGGCGGTCTGCAGCGCTGTGTCGCACCCAAACGAATGCCAGCCAAAAGATCGAAGGCGATGTCCGCCAAGTGTCGTTCGCAAGTTATGGAAGCACGGATCGGCTAATTTGCACGCATTGCCTCGGCAATGTGGCCGGCAAGATAGTCGGCGTATTTTTTATGCCCCTCGATGGAAAAATGCGGATCCCACGGTAAATAAACGTCGCTTACACCCACTTGGTCGAAATAGTCGCGCGGGTCCAAAAATTTCAACTGCCGTTGTCCGGCCCACTCTTTGACGCGATCCTGAAAATCGTGAAATTGCCGAAACTCGGAAAATTGACCCTTGGCCGGTATGACCGCGATCAACAATGCGATGTCGTGACGGGCACAATAGTCGGCAATTCTGTTTAGGGACTCGAACATCTTCTGATAATTTTCGTCGGGTATGTTGCCGCTCAACACCTTGTCGAAGTTGTCATGGACATCGTTGAGAAACAGATTGACGACCGCAATCTTGGGGCTGAACATTGGAGCATATCTCTCAAGCATCCACGACATCTCCAACGCGCCATAGCCGCTGACGGCAAGATTTATCGGATTGGCGGGGAGACCGCGCGACCTCAGTTTCCGGCCAACGCGGCTGACGAACGTCTTCTGTGGAGCTGTCCACAGTCCCTCGGTGAACGAATCTCCCAAGAAAAATACCGTGCTGCCGTCATCAACAGGGGCAACGGACGGCTTGAAGCCGTTTTCATCGGTGCGGAAATGAATGCAATCGTGCACTGTGTCCTTCAGCAGAGCGGTAATTTTACGGCTGCGCCTTAGCACGCGGCTCCTGAATCGCAGTCCGGACCAAATGCGGCAATTGTAGATGCCGATATTCGGGCGGTAGCGAAATTTGACAGACCCATACATGTCTGTCGGGACGAATAAACGTTTCTGAAGGGCGACACTCTGATCGAAGTCCGCAACAGTTCTAAACCTGCGGCCCGATCGAGCGGCGGCCATAAGCCGGTAGTAGGACTCGTCGCTGAAGAGCCAAGCCGCAATTTTGGATTTTCGAACAAGCGGCGTGGTGTTGTATCCGAACGTTTCGGCCCATTTCACGTGAATGAAAATCGTACCGGCGACGATGCACAGTCCGGCCAGCAGACCCAACACAACCGAAAGGACCGGAAAGGCGATGCGTTTTGCGGTCACGACGATCCTTGCAGCGCCCCAGGGCCGAATTCACCAACGTCAAGACAGTTTGCTATTATGAAGCAATAGCCGACGCGATCGATAGCGTCGACTCAATGGGGAGACGGGCGGGGCACTGTCTATCGTGCCGGGCTCGAGGCAAGGAGCGGTCGCGTGGCGAAATATGTGTGGCAGCACGATCTCGGTGACGGCGAGGAGGCCGCGCGTCTCCGTCTGATGTCGGGCTTGCTCGACCCCACGAGCCAGGCGCAGCTGGCGAAGGTGCCGGTCGAGCCCGGCTGGCGGTGTCTCGAGATCGGCGCGGGCAACGGCTCGCTGTCGCAATGGCTCGCCGGCCGGCTGAAGCCCCCCGGCAAAGTGGAGGCGACCGATATCGCCACCGACCTCATGCGCGGGCTCGAGTCGCCCACGCTCGAAATCGGCGCGCTCGACGTGGTCAAGGACGGACTGCCGTCGAAGGCCTACGACTTGGTGATGGCCCGCGCGCTGCTGCACCAACTGCCCGAGCGGATGGAGGTGATCGCTTCGATGGTCAAGGCGGTGCGTCCGGGCGGTTGGGTGTTCATCGAGGAGCCGGACTTCCATCCGGCCATGACGGTCGAGCCCGAGAGCCAGGCTAAGTTCTGGCGCGACTTTTTGCAGTGGGCGACGGGCCGGCAGATCGACTACTTCGTCGGCCGCAAAATCGCGCCTCGACTGCAACAGCTCGGCTGCGACTATATCAACGTCGAGGGACACACCATGCAGTACCAGGGCGGGTCGGAATTCGCCGAGTGGTGGAGGCTCGCGATCGCCGAAATCGCGCAGCGGATGATCGGCGAGGGCGGCCCGGACAAGGACGCCCTCGATGAGTTCTTCAGGCTCAACCAGGATCCGGCCTACTGGACGTGGACGATCTGCTTCACGGCGGTCACCGCGCGGCGCCCTCTCGAGCCTGCATAGTTCCCCGTTTTTCTCGACCGCCGGCGCGTAACACCAGGCGCGCTCATAGGTCATGTCATGTTCGCGAGCCGGCGCCGCGCAACGGCAAGACTTCGTGAAATTTGCCGCTCGCGGTGAATTGGGGCGGTGTCCGGCTTTCTCGCACCGCGACGTCCTCCAACCCGTTATCGCGAAACACGCGCTGCACCGACCGGATGATGTCTTGGAAGACAGCCTCTGAAGCCGCCTCGTCGGCCGGTTCTATGCGCACCTCGAAATCCTTCTCGCCGGTCTGCACCAGCTGGACGCGCCTTGCGTGCTCGTGCTCCAGATCGAACACGAGCGGCGACAGCGTCACGCTTCCTACGTGAACGAGCGTCGCCTCGCGGCCTTCTACCTGAAAACTGCGGAACGGCGAACCGCAAGGGCAGGGGTCCGTGTAGAAACGAAGGCAGTCGCCGAGGTCATACCGGATGATCGGTTGAACCTCGTTGGCGAGCGCCGTCAGCAGCACGGTCGCCGACAGCGTGCCATCAGGCACGGGCCGCATCGCTTGGTCGACCGCTTCGAGGATGACCCAATCTTCGTTCACATGCTGCCGCCCGCTTCTGCACTCTAATGACGGCACCAGGCACTCGGTGCTGCCATAGGCATCGACGATGTCGTATTCCAGCGAAGGGAAGGCCCGGCGAACCCGCTTGCGAAGTTCATCCGTGAGCGTCTCGCCTCCCGTTTTGAAAAACGCCGGCGCGATCCGTAAGCGCCCGGCTTCCTGTTCCTTGGTGAGAATGGTCAGCATGCTTGGGTAGGTCTGGATCAAGGCGATGTCCGGGATCGCGTTGAGTCGTTCAACGATCCGGCCGATCGGCTGCTCGGCCTCGATGAAGGTCCAACGCCCCGCCAGCCTCGGATGCAGAATTTTCATCAATTTGTTGAACCCGACGCCGGCAAAGTGACCGTTGCCGCCGCTGATCGCCACCTTCACGCCGGCCTTGAGGGCGAGCTTCCACTGGTGCCGATCGAAGCGCGCCATCGAGATTCCATAGGAATATTCCAGGACGGACGAGGGCAGCACGATCACCGCCGGTTCGCCCGATGTCCCGGAGGTCCGGAAGATGGCGACATCGCCGATGGGCACGCCAATCTTCCGCATATCCTTGAGATGATCGCGGGCCCTGTCGAGGGGAAGATCCCGGATCGTCAGCCAGTCGTCGAACGCCCTCATGAGGTCGGGTTTGCGGGTCACCGGCAAGTCGTGCAGCTCGATCTCGCGTGATGGTGGAAGATGCGCGTAAAGCCTGCCAAACAAGGGCGAGTCGGCCCGCGCCTTGTCCACGAGACGCCGCAGGTTGCGGCGCTGCGCGACTTCGATTCGTTTCCGCCCACCCCAGGCGGTCCACAGCCCGCCGGCGAAGTATCCCAATGTTCTGAGAAGGCTGAAACGCATGGCTGCCGGCGATGCTCGAGAGAGCCGTGTTGCGGATCGAGCACTATAACAACCAAACAGACCTCAATGACGATACGCGATACCGACGGCTTACGAGACCGATCGCGATGAGCTATAACGCACCGGCCGTCTGCAAACCTCATCGCAGTCCACGCGCGGAAAGCACAGACGCTATACAGGGGGATCGACAATGAGCAATTGGTGGCTCAACGTTCCTGTGCCGTGGATCGTTCTCATTGTCTTCATGGCCACTTATCTCGTCGCCGGTGCCATCTATCTGGTTGTGATCCGGCTCGCCGTCGAAGAGCGGGCACGGGCCTTTAAGGCGGTATCGCCTGGATTGCTGCCGCCGTTGGGCATCATTTTCGGCCTCTTGGTTGGCTTCATCGCCGCCGATGCCTGGCGCGATTACGATAAGGGAAAGGTCGCGGTCGCGACCGAGGCCAGCGCCCTTCGATCTTCCGTTCTACTCGCCGAAATTTTGCCGGAAGAACAGCAGACGCGCATCGATTCCCTGATCAAGCGCCATATAGAGGATGTCGTCGATCAAGATTGGCCGGCAATGGCCGAACAACGCGCGACCCTGTCGACGTCCACGGCCCTGCTTGAGGCGCTGCACTACACACTTGCCTTAAGGCCTGCCGATGACAATCAGAGAGCGGCGCAGCTCGAAATCGTGGATGCGCTGCAAAAGGCCAAGACGGCGCGCATCCAGCGCATCGTTGCCAGCCAAACCGCCGTCAGCGTGATCGCATGGGCGGTGATTCTGCTTCAGGGATTCTGCACCTTGGTCGCCATTGCCATGGTTCACAGCGACAACCGGACCACCTGCGCTATAACATTGACACTCTTTGCAACAGGCATTGCACTCTGCGTGCTGCTGATCGCCTCCTATAGCCGTCCGTTTTCGGGCGACATCGCGGTCGGTCCAGACCTCCTCAAGCAAGTCATAACCAGCGAGACCGAAACCAATCAGCCGTAACCGACGCTGAGCGAATAGAAGCACTGTGCATTCAGCCTTCGAAGGACACGCCGCGCGGCGGGGACTGTTCATCGCCGCGCTGATCGTCGCCGGCGAGTCCGCCTTCCTGTTGCCTTTCGTTCTGGCCCGGGTGTTCCGGCCCACGCTCCTCGACGTGTTCGATCTGACCAATCTCGAGCTCGGCGCCGCCTATTCAATGTACGGCGTCGTCGCCATGGCCGCGTATTTCTTCGGCGGCCCGCTCGCCGACAGATTCCCCGCGCGCCTGTTGATGACGATCGCGCTCGCCGCCACGGCCGCCGGCGGTGTGGTGATGATGACCGTTCCGCCGCTATCGACGCTCGTGCTGCTTTACGCCTATTGGGGCCTGACCACGATCTTCCTGTTCTGGGCGCCGTTGATCCGGGCGACGCGTCAATGGGGCGGCGGCGACGCGCAAGGCCGTGCCTTCGGCCTGCTCGATGCCGGCAGGGGATTGTGGGCCGCGATGATGGCGGCAATCATGGTGATGCTGTTCGCCGCGCTGCTCCCCGCTGACAGCGAAACCGCGAGCCTGGCCGAGCGCACGGAAGCCTTGCGGCAGGTGATCCTGCTATTGTCGGCGGTCACGGCCGGCGCCGCAATGCTCGTCTGGCTGGCGCTGCCGAAGCGCGACCTGTCGCAGCCGCGCGAGAAATCGAAACTGTCTTGGCGCGGCATCACCCATGTGTTCGGCATGCCGACGGTCTGGCTGCAGGCCGCGATTATCCTGTGCGCCTATGCCGGCTTCAAAGCGATCGACGATGTTTCGCTCTACGCCAACCAGGTGGTCGGCTTGGACGAGGTCGGCGCGGCGAAGGCCGCGGTCGTGGCGTTCTGGGTCCGGCCCGTGGCGGCAATCGGCGCAGGGTTCCTGGCCGACCGGCTCGGCGCGTCCCGCATGACCACGGCCTCGTTCGCGCTGCTCGCCGGAGGAAGCTTGGTGCTCGCCTCCGGCATGATCGGCCCAGGCATGGTGTGGATCTTTTTGCTCACCATCGTCTGCGCCACCATGGGCATCTTCGCGCTGCGCGGTCTCTACTTCGCGATCATGCGCGAAGGCAAAGTTCCGCTCGCCTATACGGGATCAGCGGTCGGCCTGGTCTCGGCGATCGGCTACACCCCTGACGTCTTCATGGGTCCGCTGATGGGCTATTTGCTCGACCGGTCGCCCGGGCCGATCGGTCATCAGCACGTGTTCTGGGCCGTGTTCGGATTCGCGCTTGCCGGACTCCTCGCCAGTCTGCGGTTTACCCGCCTGACGCGCCACGCCGGCTAGCGCGTCGCAAGCGAACATTCGTCGTGCCCGTTCGGGCGATACCGCGGAGAAACGAGCCGCTACTTGCCGTAAATGAACATTGGAGCGTCGGTCTTTGCAGGGTACGAGACTAAGACCGGGAGTGTCTTCGGTGGCATAAATTCATCTTGAATCTGTGTCAGGCCGAACACGTCCCTTGGATTATCCCGGTGGAAAAATATGGCGTTAGTATCCATCATCGTGGCAACACCGTCTCCATAATCTGCAGGCCCAAAATAGCTGTCTGGACGCGCTCGAACCGTGGCGAACCAGTACCCGGAATAGCCTCGCGCCTTGAGGTCGCTAAAGATGGTTCGATTGGACTCCTCCCGCGTGGCCTCCACATAGATTGCCGGCTTGTGGCGCGCGATCAGCCCGCCGGCGCCTGTTAGAACCTGCAACTCGGCGCCCTCTGCGTCGATCTTCAAAAGATCGATCTCTTTCAACTCGGCAAGATGCGGATCGTGGTCGAGACAGCCGGCATTGATGTAGTCGTAACTGATGGGACCCCTGAATATATCTTCGTCATCGAAACCGGACACGATGCTGTAATTTCCGTAGTTCCATTGTTCTTCGTAAGTGGTCGTGGGCAATTTCAATATGCCGTCGTGATCCGTAACCGCGAGCAAGCTCGAGATGACGTTTTGACAATTGTTGATGACGATATTTGCGTTCAATACGTAATGGATTTTCCGCTGCGCTTCATAGGCATAAACGCTGCCTTCACTGCATAGTCTGGAGAGCGGAATGGTATGAGATCCGATATGGGCTCCAACTTCGACAACGTTGCTAAGGGGCGTGAGGATGCTGGCAAAAAGCTCTACTTCCGTTTCGCTCCACTCTCCCCAGCGATCAATGCAATTCGAGACCATATCGCCACTGATCAAAACAAAATTGCCGTGCCTCACGTCCCTAAAATATGTCTGCATTGATTTTGCCTCACGACTCGTTCTTTCGCGCCGGCGACAATCTTGGAACACCCTCACCACTCGCCGCCAGAAAGAAGGGCGCGAAGCGTCTCGTTTCGATGCGCTACCGCTTCCCACTCGTGGGTTCGCGACTTGAGCCGCTAGCCCCGCCAGCGCACCGGCGCGGCCCATTCGACCTGCTGCTCTTCCATCAGCGGCGCGTTCCAGCTTTCCAGATTGAAACGCCCTGAGCGCGAGCCCCGGCGCAGGATCTTCACCAGCATGCGCCCGTCGTGAAGCTTCACCACGCATTCCTGGCCGATCAGCTCTGACGGCGGGTGCTCGCGGTTCACGTAGAACAGCCGCTCGCCGTCGAAATAGCGCGGATACATCGAATCGCCGCGGGCGATCACCGCCACGGTGCCGGGCGGCGCGCCCGGCGGCAGCTCGACCTGGTCGAAGGTCTCGCGGAAGGCCGGGTCGTCGATCGGGTTCACCTCGGCGCCGGCGCCGACATAGCCGAGCACGGGCGCCGCGGTCGCCTCGAACGAGGGCGCGGCCTCGCCTTCGAGCAGCCAGTCCCAGCGCACGTTGAAGGCGCGGCCGTAGCGCTTGGCGGTGCCGCGCGACGGCGCGCGGTTGCCGTTCTCATGGCCGAGATAGGTCGACACCGTGAAGCGGTGCGCCCGCGCCGCGGCGGTGGCCGTGTCGAACCCGGCCTCGCGGCGCGCCCATTTGAGGCGGCTTGCGACTGTGTCCATCGATGCAAAATGTGTCCTAGTCGAATCAAAGCATTACCGCCCGCGTTATGCAAGAGGCGTTGACAAGCTACGCGAAATGCGTAGTTTGGCCTTGGGGGCTTCGCGTGTGCTTCCGCCAAGAAGCAACCCGCCAGACCCCAAATTCGCGGCGTTCACGCATCGCCTTATGAGCCGTCCCGCTCTCTCACGAGGGGACGAATGGGGGCCCGCGTCCGGCGGCCCGCCTCTCGAACGGCGCTCGCGTCTGAGTACACGCTGAGAGTGTGACATCAAGCCTGGCGCGGACGCGTTCGGGCCGCGCCCCGGCTCGCCATACGGGAGGGAACAATTGGGGAGGGAACACTTGACCTTTGTCTGGACGGACGAGGCGGTCGAACGCCTCAAGACGCTTCATTCGCAAGGCCTGTCGGGCGCCGAGCTTGCCGCACGGTTAGGCTGTGGGCTCACCCGCAGCGCCATCTTCGGCAAGCTGCACCGTCTCGGGTTGACCGGCATGCGGAGCCCGGCGACGCAGATTCAGCGCTCGCGTCTCGCCGCCAGCGGCGTTGCGCGCGGCGTTGCCGGCAGCGTCGCTGCGCGCGGTTTTGCCGAGCGAGGCTTTGCTAGCGGCATCGCCGCCGGCCGCACCGCGCCGTGTTCGCCCGGCGGGAACAAATACCCCCCTCCGCGTTTCAACTTCATGCGCAAAGCGCGCTTCGCTGTCCATGGCCTTCCCGCCTACGGCGTTGCCGCTAGCGGCGTTGCCACGAGTGGCGTTGCCGCAAGCGCACCGGCAGCGGTCTCTCCTTTGGGGGCCTCCCCCCCTGCCTCGGTGGGGCCGCTGCCACCGCCTTCGCGCAATATCGGCATCGTCGACATCGGCCGCTTCCAGTGCCGCTTCATTGCCGGCGACGACGGGCTCGCTTGCGGTCACCCCACAGTGAACGGCTCGAGCTGGTGTCCCGCGCACCACGCCATCGTGTTCGCGCGGGAGGAGGCATGAAGAAAACCATGCGCTCAAGTAGCGAAGCGGTAGCGCAAACAAAGAAGCGCTCAAGTAGCGAACCCACGCGTGGGGGAGCGGCATGACAAAGAAACCCGCCAGCCAGACCTTCCTGCTGCCGTGGCCGCCCTCGGTCAATGGCATGTGGCGGGCGGTGCAGGGCCGCAACATCCTGTCGCAGCGCTACCGGCTATGGCGCGACGCAGCCAGCAAAGCGTTGGCGATCCAGCGGCCGAAACATGTGCTCGGGCCCGTCAGCGTCGCGATCGAGCTGACCCCGCCGGACGCGCGGGCCTACGATCTCGACAACCGCGTGAAGCCGATCCTCGATCTGCTGGTCGCCAGCGCCGTGATCGACGGCGACGACCACCGCATCGTGCGCGAGGTCACGGTCAGCGCCGGAAGCGGCTTTTCGCGCGGCCATGCCAACGGCGCCCGCGTCACCGTCACGCCGTTCTCGCTTGCCCCGAAACGTACGGAGGCGGCGTGACTCACAAAGGCTCAAGTAGCGAAACGATAGCGCAAACAAAGAAGCGCTCACCCTCAACCCTCACCCTGAGGAGGGCCGAAGGCCCGTCTCGAAGGGTGAGCCGCACTGCGTGCTTCGAGACGCGCATCGGCGTTCGCCGATGCGCTCCTCAGCATGAGGACGGTGTTGGAGCGTCAAGGAACGGGTGAGGGGGGCGAATGGCGCGGATCAGGACGGTCAAGCCCGAGTTCTTCGTGCACGAGGCGCTGTTCGACGCCGAGATCGAGTGCGGGCTTCCGCTCAGGCTCGCCTTTGCCGGGCTGTGGACGCAAGCCGACCGCGAGGGCCGGTTCAGATGGCGCCCGCGCGCGCTGAAGACCGGCATCCTCCCTTACGACGAGGTGGATTTCGCGGGCGTTTTAGAGGCGCTGGAAGCTTACGGCTTCGTGCGGAGCTATGAGGCCGACGGCAAGCGTTACGGCTTTATCCCGAGCTGGCGGCGGCACCAGCACATCAATCAGCGCGAGGCCGACAGTGTGATCCCCGCGCCGGGCGCGTGCGCGCACGTGCCTGCACCTGGGGAAAAGGAAGGGAGTCGGGAAGGGAAGGAGGGCGCGGGCGCGCCTGAGAATTCCGTCACCCTCGGGCGCGATCCTAAGAGGGTCGGCCCGAGGTCCCATCCCGCTGCGGCTGGCGCCGAGGCTGCAGAAAGGGCTGCGTCTCCTCCCGGGGGAAGAGGTCACGGAATGGATACCCGGGGAGGGCCCGGGCATGACGGCCTCCCGACGCAAAACGCGGGACCGGAGCTGCCGGTTCCGAAGGCCAGACTCCCTAAAGCACAACCCCTAAGGGAACAAGTGCCCACGGCGTCGCAGTGGATCCACGCCAAGGCGCGCGAGCTTCTGGCGCTGTCGGAGCGGCCGCACCGGAACCCCGGCGCGATCGTCGGCAAATGGCTGCGCGACCACGGCGAGGCGCGGCTGCTGGAGGCGCTCCGCGTCGCCGAGCTGAAGCGCAGCCCCGAGCCGGTGGCGCTGATCGAAGGGATCTTGCGCCGCGCGGGCGCGCCTGGACGCGGGAACGGTTCGCGGTACGGAGGCTCGCCTGGCGGGGCGAATGGAAGCGGGGACATGTTCGGGGGTTTGCGCATTTCCGAGCTCGGGGAGAGCGATGGGTGAGAACCGACCGCGAGATCCTCGACAGCGTAGGCATCGTTCTCGACCGGGCCTTGCGCGGCACGGTGCGCGCGCTCTGCCCGCGCTGCTCGCATCTGCGCAAGAAACATCGCCGCGCGCGCTGCCTGTCGGTCACGCCCGTGCCGCAAGGCATCGTTTGGAAATGCTGGCATTGCGGCTGGAAGGGCGGAGGGTTCCATGAGCCGCGCAACGGCAGGGGCGACGACACCGGAGATGATGGCGGCGGAATGGCTCGCGGCCCGCGGGCTCGACCCCGAGCTCGCCGCAAGGATGGGCTGGGCGGGATCGAAGGCGCGCGACGGCAGCATCTGGATCGCGATCCCGTTCATCCGCGGCGGCACCACAAAGACCACGCAATATCGCCGCCTCGACCAAAAGGCGTTCCGCTTCGAGAAAGATTCTGAAGCCGCGCTGTGGAACGCCGACTGCCTCGAAGACCGGACGCTCGACGGCGAGCCTCTGGTGCTGGCCGAAGGCGCGCTCGACGGGCTGGCGCTGGTGCAAAGCGGCTTCCCGCGCACGATCGCCGTGCCCGGCTGGTCCGACAAGAATTTCGCGCCGGACCGCTACCGTCCCTTCCTCGACAACGAAGAGGCGATCAAGCGCGCGCACACAATCGTCGTCGCCCAGCATAACGACGATGCGGGCGCGGCCATGCTGCGCGGCGTCGCCAATTTCTTCGACGAGTGCGACGTGCGCTATGTCGCTTGGCCTTCCGGCGCGAACGACGCCAACGACGCGCTGCTAAGTGGAGGCGCCGGCGCGGTGGCGAACGCGATCCGCGCCGCGCGCCCGCTCGATCCGCCGGGCGGGCTGATCACCGGCTTCACCGATCTGCCGCCGCGCCCGCGCCGCAAAGTGTGGCGCTTGGGCGATGCGTCGCTCGACCGGCTGATGGCGTTCCGCTCGCGCGAAGTCTCGCTGCTGACCGGCACGCCGTCGGCCGGCAAGACCACCTTCATCACTTTCGCCGCGCACCGGCTGGTCGAGGCGAACGGCATCCGCATCGGGCTCGGCCTGTTCGAGACCGATCCCACTGAAGTGGAGCGGCATCTTCTGCTGCTGTCGGGCGTCGGCCCCCGCGCGCCCGCGTCCGCGCGCTCGCTCGCGCTTGCCACGCTGGACCGGCATTACCGCCTGTTCCACCGCATCGACGAGGGCGAGGAGGTGCACGGCATGGCCTGGCTCAAGCGCATGATCCACAAGCTCGCCGCGCGCGACGGCTGCAATCTGATCGTGATCGATCCGTGGAACGAAATCGAGCATCAGCTCGAGCGCGGCGAGACCATGGCGACTTACGCCAATTTCGCGCTGATGCGCCTGCGCCAATGGGCCGACCGCTACGACATCCATATCGTTCTGTTGGCGCACCCCAAGAAGATGGAGCCAGGGCGGAAACCGCTCGGCTACGACGTCGCCGACGCGGCGGCCTTCGCCAACAAGCCCGGCATGGGCTGGACCGTGCATCTGGAAGACGACGAGGTGCACGGCGCGCATGTGTCGCTGACCTGCTGGAAGGTGCGCAACCGCTACGAGACCGGCTGCCGCCCCGGCCTGATCCGGCTCGCCTTCGACGAACGCGCCATGACGTACACGGCACTCGTGCCCGCGCCGAAACGGAGCGCGATCGCCGCCCGCGTCCTCGCGGAGGAGGAGTCATGACCGCGCGCACTCAAACAAACGACCTCATGCTGAGGAGCGCATCGGCGAATGCCGATGCGCGTCTCGAAGCATGTCTTTTTCCGGACCACCCTTCGAGCATGCGCTCAAGCAGCGGAGCGGTAGCGCAAACGAAAATGCGCTCAAGCAGCGAAGCGGTAGCGCAACGAAAAACTCTCCTCAGGGTGAGGGTGGTGTGGTGAGGGGCGCAGAAGAAAACGGTGACGCAAAAGCAAAACCTCATGCTGAGGAGCGCGCCAAAGGCGCGCGTCTCGAAGCATGTCTTTTTCGGGGAGCCACCCTTCGAGCATGCGCTCAAGCAGCGAAGCGGTAGCGCAAAGGAAAACCCTCCTCAGGGTGAGGGTGGTGTGGTGAGGGGCGCAGAAGAAAACGGTGACGCAAAAGCAAAACCTCATGCTGAGGAGCGCACCGGCGAATGCCGATGCGCGTCTCGAAGCATGTCTTTTTCCGGAGGGGCACCCTTCGAGACGGCGCGCGCAGCAAGCTGCCCGCGCCTCCTCAGGGTGAGGGCGATGGGATGATGGCGGCAGAAGAAAACGGTGACGCAAAAGCAAAACCTCATGCTGAGGAGCACACCCTCAGGTGCGCGTCTCGAAGCATGTCTTTTTCCGGACGGGCACCCTTCGAGACGGCGCGCGCAGCAAGCTGCCCGCGCCTCCTCAGGGTGAGGGTGGTGTGTGAGCGATGAGGAGCGACGATGCAGACGGAGGGAGACGCGAGCGCCGAAGACGCAAGCGCCGGAGACGCGAGCGAGACGCCGGACTGGTACGCGGTGCACACGCATCCGCGCAAAGAGTCTTACGCCGACTGGCATTTGCGCCGGCAGGGCCTCGTCACCTTCTTTCCGCACACCACGCAATGGATCGGGCTCGGCACGCGCCAGGCGAGACTGGTAAAGCGCGCTTGGCTCACGCGCTATCTGTTCGTGCGGACGGCGCCCAGAAGCTTCTATCTGGTCAACGAGACGCCGGGCGTGTCGGGCCTGGTGCGCGCGCAAACGCGGATGCCGCTCCCGGTCCCGTCATTGGTAATGACGGGGTTACTGGCGCGCGCCGATCCTTACGGCGAGGTCCACTCGCCGGCGCGGCAGAAGAAGACGCGCGCGTTCAGCGGCCGCCCGGGCGACCGCGTGCGCTTCGCCGAAGCCAATCCGCTGTTCGGCTTCTGGGGCGAGATCAAGCGCGTGCTGGGCGCCGAAGTCCTGGTCGAGCTGGAGCGCGAGATCCTGGGCCAGCGCCAAGCCCGCGTGCCCCTCTCGGCAATCGCCGAAGTGCTGAAGGTTGGGTGAAGTTGCATCGTCCTGTTGACCCAACTTAATGTGTATGAGAGAACAAAAGAAGAACTTACGAAAGGTGGAGCGAAGAGTGTCTACGGCCTTAGTTGAAGAAGAACTCCGGCGATTCCTGGAATCGAAAGACCCCGAAGTGCTTTGCATTCACGGGAAATGGGGTGTGGGAAAAACTTTCATCTGGAATGCACTGCTGAGAGCGGCGGCGAGCGAACGCAAAATAGGCCTTGAGTGGTATGCGTATGTCTCGCTGTTTGGGATCACATCTTTGGATCGGCTTAAACAAGCGATCGCTGAAAACCTTATAGAGACCCGGAACATAGGCAAGGGGTTGGATGCTGAGGTTACAAGGAACAACTTTGTAGTTAAGGCTGACCAATGGCTTCGAGAAAACGCCTCGTGGATTTTCGAAAAATTTGGTGGTGAGAGTTTTGCATCAATGGTTGAGAGGCTGGCGTATCTCTCTGTGACCAAAACGTTGGTCTGCATTGATGACTTGGAACGAAAAGGAGACAGCCTCGCAGTTAAGGATGTGCTCGGTTTGGTCGCTCAGCTTAGGGATCAGAGGAGTTGCAAGGTCATCCTCATCTTCAATGACGATGTGCTAGAGGGCGAAAACAAGAAGCAATACCAACTCCTAAGTGAGAAAGTCGTTGATGCGTCGATTGCGTTCGATCCTGATGCGATTGATTGCGCTCGGATTGCACTAGTAGGAGATGCTCCCACCACTGCACTCTTGCGCGAAAGGGTGATCGAGCTTGGAGTTTCTAACATTCGTATTATCAAGAAGATTGAACGGCTCGCATTGCGAGCTGCACCCTGGTTTGAAACGATGCATCCACGCGTGTTGCATCAGGCTGTCCATTCGCTTGCACTGCTTGGTTGGAGCTTTTACGCAAAAGAGGAAGCACCCAACCTTGAGTTTCTCCTTGAGAAAAGAGGGAAGGTTTTCGACCTAGGTGACGGCCCGGATATTCCGGAACAGGAAAAGCGTTGGAACGATATTTTAGATCGATACGAATTCGGCACGGCGGATGATTTTGATTTAGCTTTGCTGAATGGGGTTAGGAGGGGCTTTTTTGATCGAGCTAACCTTTTGGATGAAGCGAAAAAACTCAACGACATGTTTGAAGCGGCCGACGGCGAAAAGACGCTCGAGGCCGCGTGGCGCCCGTTTCACGACAGCTTCAAAACCAACGATGACGAGGTCATCAATGGGATAGTGACGGCATTTAGAGACAACTTGCAGCGCATTACTCCCAAATCTCTTAACACCATCGTCAAGCTTCTTAAGGAATCCGATCGTCCGGAGCAAGCTACCGAGGCTCTGCATTACTACATGGAGAATAGGAAAGCCCCGGCTGAATTCTTTGAGCTAAGGCGTCATCCTTTCAGTGACGACGTGGACGACCCCGATGTACGCAATGCATTCGACAAGAAATACCGTTCAGAAAAGAAGATCCCATCAGCTTCGGCGGTCCTGTTGCGCATCTACGAAAATGATAGTTGGTCCGAAGATGACATGGCGCTGCTGTCAGAACAGTCCGCTGATGATTTTTATAGGATGTTTAAGAGCCAGGACGGCGCAAACCTCTCACGGCTTGTCCGTATGTGCCTTCAATTTGAGAGGATAGGCGATGGGGGCGATGGCAAAAGGGAAATTTCAGCTAAGGCAAAAGAAGCCCTGGTCCGCATCGGCAGGGAATCCCCGCTAAATCGACGGCGCGTCAAAAAATTCGGAATAAAAGTCGAGTGAATTCGAATTGAGCAAGCACCGATTTTTTTGGCAATGGTAAAAGAGCCCGGCAGGTGCATCTTCTGCGGCAGACGTGGTCTCAGCAAGGAACATGTCTGGTCTAAATGGACTCACAATCTCGTTCCTCGCTTAGAAGATGGTCTCCACGAACGCGTTACCATAAGCGCACGGGGGGCAAAGGCTGCGCCGCCCAGCCACAAGCAATATCAGGGCAGCGCTAATACCATTCAGTTGCGGAAGGCCTGCAAACGTCATTGCAACAGCGGTTGGATGTCACAGCTCGATGAGGCTGCGAAGCCGATCATGACTCGCTTGATACTCTCTGAGCCAATCGAACTAGACCCTGATGCGCAAAAGATCGTCGCAACGTGGTTCGCAATGAAAGCGATGATAGCCGAGTTCAGTCACCCTAAGGACGTTTCCACTCAGCAGCATGAGCGCGCGTTCTTGATGAAGAATTTGGAGCCACCTAAAACGTGGAGGATATGGATCGCAAGTCATTGCAGCGTCGTCTGGCGAATGGCCTATCAGAGGCACGCTTCTACGCTAGGCTTTGCTCTGTCCGGAACCACGCCAATTCCACCGAAACGACCGTTCGCTAAAAACACGCAGGCCATCACATTCGGGCTCGGCAGTCTCCTCGCGCAGATTATATCGACGAGCAGTGGAATCGAATTCGATCTCCCCAACGAGATCGTCGGCCAGGCACACCAAGTCTGGCCAATCGCCAAAACTATCCGCTGGCCACCCGACATCATCCTTGATCACGGAGCAGCAGATGGCTTCGCTAAATCCATGGAGCGAACCCTGCGCGAGTTTAAGCAAGGGGAAGATTTCTGCTTCACCGGCAGCTGCACTGAGTGACGTACCGGGCGACCCGCCTCCCGCCTCACCACCCCCTGCCCAAAGTTTCGGCAGTGGGCGGACGAAAACGCCTCGGAAATGGCCGCAGGCGTGGCCGCGGGGCCGAGGCCCGCGCGGGCGTAAAGCGCGGAAAGCGGGCGGATTCCGGCGCGTTCGGGCCGCGGCCCGGATTGGCACGATTCCTGATTGTGACAAAGGACCGGGGGGCGTCGTGACGCTCGCGCCGAGACGTTTGCACCGGAAAGCTCGCGTCGAGACGCATCCGTCGGGACGCATCCGCCGGGGCGTGTGGTTCAAGAGGCACGCGCCGCGTGCCAGGACTAAAGGGCGTTTGCGCAAGGGCTTCGCTGGTCCTTGCGCAATCGCGCGTTGCGGGACCGCAAGCCGCTGTCAGCAGGCTGTTTGCGTCGGGATGTTCGCAGCCAAGCTGCTCGCAGCGAGCTGCTTGCAGCAAGGTAAGTGCAAGCCAGGGAGGGGCTTTGCAGAAGAAAGTCGCAGACACGCCGCCAGGCCAGCCAGGAGAGCCGGCCGGAGACCGGTCCGGACATCGGGCCGGGGCGGCGTCGCTCGCGGCCGCTCCGCCCGATCAGGCAGCGCCGCAAGCTGCCGCTCGCGGCGCTGCCACTCGTGGCGCTGCCGCTTCGTCCGATGCAACGCCGCCCGGCCCTGATCCCGAGCAAGACGAAAGCGCGCCGAAGCTCGGCGCGGCGATCGCGCCGATCCGCGACTATATCGCCGAGCTGCATCAAAGACTGCTCAAGGTCACCGACGGCAAGGTCGCCGATTACATCCCGGAGCTCGGCAAGGCCGACCCCAATCTGTTCGGCATCGCCGTCACCACGGTCGACGGCGAGCTTTACACCGCGGGCGACGCGGCCGTGCCCTTCACCATCCAGTCGGTGTCCAAGCCCTTTATGTACGGCTACGCGCTCCAGCATCACGGCCGCCCCGCGGTGCTCAAGAAAGTCGGCGTCGAGCCGACCGGCGAGGCGTTCAACTCGATCGTGCTCGACGAGGCGCAGAACCGCCCGTTCAACCCGATGGTCAATGCCGGCGCCATCGCCATGGCCGAGATGATGCTGGGCACGACGCAAGAAGAGCGCATCGCCAATATGCGGAGCCTGTTCTCGAGCCTAGCCGCGCGCAAGCTCGACATCGACGAGACGGTGTTCGCCTCCGAGCTCGCCACCGGCCACCGCAACCGCGCCATCGCCTATATGATGCTGAACAGCGCGATGCTCGAGCGCGACCCGGAACAGGTGCTCGATCTTTATTTCCGCCAATGCTCGGTGACGGTGACGGCGCGCGACCTCGCCATGATGGCGGCCACGCTCGCCAATGACGGCATCAACCCGCGCACGCGGCAGAAAGTGTTCGACGCCCAATATGTGCGCGACATCGTCTCGGTGATGAATTCCTGCGGCATGTACGACTATGCCGGCGAATGGGCCTACGAGGTCGGCATGCCGGCCAAGAGCGGCGTGTCGGGCTGCATCATCGCGGTGATCCCTGGCCAGGTCGGCATCTGCGTCTATTCTCCGCCGATCGACAAGCAGGGCAACTCGGTGCGCGGCATCAAAGCGTGCCTGGAGATCTCCGACGAGTTCGACCTGCACGCCTTCAACAACCGCACCAATGTCAGGAGCGTGATCCGCCGCGCTTATCGCGCCGATTTCGTGCGGTCGAACCGCTTGCGCACGCCGCAGGAGCGCAAAGTCCTGATGGAGGAGGGCAAGAAGATTGCCGTGCTGGAAGCGCAAGGCAGCCTCTATTTCGGCTCGACCGAGCAGCTCTTGCGCAAGCTGTCCGAGCTTGCCGCGAGTTCGCGCTATGTGATCGTCGATTTCAAGCGCGTGCACGGCGCCGACGCCTCGGCGCGGAAGCTGATCGTGCTCACCGCCCGGGCGCTGGCCGGCGCCGAGACCGGGCTCGTGTTCGCCAACATCCCGGCCGACGGGCCGCTCGCCAGGCTGTCGCGGGCGCTCGCCGAGGACGAGCAGGCTTACCGCATCCGCCGCTTTCCCGACGGCGATGCCGCGCTCGAATGGTGCGAGGACCAGCTCCTGGAAGGCTTGCCGCAAGTCTCCGACACCAAGCTCGCCGTGTCGGAGATCAACCTGTTCAAGGGGCTGACCCGCGACGAGGGCCGCCTGGTCGAGCAGCTGTTGCGGCCGCTCGTGTTCGAGAAGGGCGACGTGATCATGCGCGAAGGCGACGCGGCCAGGCTGTTCTTCGTGCTCGCGCGCGGCACGGTCAGCATTCATATCAGGGTGCATGGGCGCGACGCAGGGAAAAAGCGCGTGGCCTCGCTCGGGCCCGGGCTCACCTTCGGCGAGATGGCGCTGATCGACGGCGGCACGCGCTCGGCCGACGTCGTCGCCAACGAGAAGGTGATTTGCTACGGGCTCGACATCGAGCAGCTCAAGGAGCTTTCGGCCGAGCACCCCAATATCCTGATCTCCATCCTCACCAATCTGACGCGGGAGTTCTCCGACCGCCTGCGCCACGCCAACGAGGAGATCGCCATCCTTGAATAACCACCCGTGGCAAGCCACTCGTTGCAAGCGGCTTGCCGCAACCCACGCCCTCACCCTGAGGAGGCGCGTTTTCGCGCCGTCTCGAAGGGTGGACCGCACTGCGTGCTTCGAGACGCGGGCCGCAACGCGGCGCGCTCCTCAGCATGAGGAGGGTGGTGTCCGCTCCCTTGCTGTTTGGTTGTCGCCCTCGGATCTCTCGGCCCGAGGGTCCATTCCGCCACCTCCCAGGCGATGCTGACGCCTAAAGTCCGGAATGGGTGCCCGGCGCGCAGGCTAGCCTGGAGGCTAGCCTCTCGGGTTAAACCTGCGCCCGGGCATGACATTTATTGATGCGCTACCGCTCCGCTACTTGAGCGCGCCCATGGGGGAGGGGAATAAGACACCGCCGCGTCTTGCGCTCAAGTCGCGCACCCACTCGTGGGAAGCGGTCGCATGAAACGAGGGCGGCGGCCTCACTTTATATATGGCCAAATATATGGCCAACGCCTGCTCGGTGACGGAGCCCGCCGCCCGCGCCTCACATTTTGCCGGGTTCGGTGAAGAAGGCGTGGCGCCTGGCGATCGGATCGGGCTCAGGCCCGCTCGTCTTGGCGCGCGCCTTCTTCCTCACGCCCGCGCTTGCGCCCGGCACCGACACCGCGTGATGCGTGCTGTGGAACACGAGCCAGATCTTCACCCGGTCTTCGAGCTCGTCGCCCGCGAACCCCATCTGTTCGAACAGCGAGCGGACGAAGCGGTAGCGGGCAAAATCGACCTTCTTCACGCCCTTGGCGACCAGCGGTTCCTGCGCCGCCCAGCTGCGGAAGGCGCAGTCGTAGCGGTCGAGCCCGTCGGCCTCGATCCTGCGCATCAGGTGCAGCAGGCGCATGTGCGCCGTCCCCTCCACGGCGCCCGTTTCGGCAATGACATTATGCGTGGTGCTCTCCGCCCAATAGTCGAGCAAAGCCTGGAGGAACGCCTGGCGGTTCTTGAAGTGGTGATAGAAGCTGCCTTTGGTCACGCCGAGCCCGCGCGCCAGCGTTTCCACGCGCAGCTTCGACTCCCCCTGCCGGGCCAGGACTTCGAGTGCGGCTTCGAGCCACGCGTCGCGGTCGAAGCGCGGCGCCGGCGCCCGTCTCGGCTTCAGCATATTGTCCCCCGTGTTCCCCCTACAGGCGAAATTGAGTTGCCTGCAATTTCCCATTGACACATACCATAAGGTATGTCACGTACCCAACCGTATTGTTGCACCGCAGCAATTTACTGACCAAACCTTTGAAAATAGAGGGAAAAATTTGGCAGTGCCCCGCACTTCACAAAAATGTAAAATGACCGGCAGCATGCCAGCAAAGTGCGCGGCCCGACCTTTTCGGGCTTGCGTTGGAACGCCGGGGTGAGGGGGAGCCGCCCCCCGGTCCTCTCATCCCGGCTTCCTCTTTCCGTCCCTTTGCGACGTCGAGCGCGCGAAATTCCACACTTCCCCCATTTAAAGTGCTAAAATCAGCGTACGAACGGTCTACCGGCCCGATAGGGCCAGGGAGGCAATCATGATGGCACGGGGCGCCAATCGTTCGCCGCGCGGTCCAGACCATCCTGATGAAGACCGACGCGAAAATTGGGCACCGATATTTCAACCCCGAAAGTTGGATGCCAGGGAAGCTCGCGGCCTGGAATCCGGGCTTGCGATGGAACGCCGGGATGAGGGGGAGCCGCCCCCCGGTCCTCTCATCCCGGCTTCCTACTGGCGCAAAGTCCTCGCCCGCTTTGCCGCGAGCCAAGGCCTCAGCGCGCTGAACGCGGCCGGTGCTACCCACGCGTCGAACCAAGCCGTCTCCGGCTGAGGCACGACAAATGCTAAGCCGGACTCGACACCCGTCCGGCTGATGACGCGAGCTTCGCACCGCGAAATTATGAGCGCCCCCCTACGCTCTCGGCGAATGCAGAGAGCACGGCGCACAACTTCTCTTAAAGGTTGCGGCGGAGAAGTTCAAGCCGCTCGACCCGGACGAGCGGCACATTTTGCCGCAGATTGGCGGGAGGCCGGTTGGTCCCGGCGGACGCGAAGCGGCGCTTTTCGCTATTCCGGCGCTCAGGGGGGGCCGAGCTTTCCCGCCACCTGTAGGAGCCGCGTATCGTCTCTCGCGTCCTCGTCGGTCACGACGAACGTGCGGCCATCGGTGGTGACCGCCAGGCCCCTCGATTTGCTCCGGCACGGTGCCCGCGTCGAAATAGGGACTAAGATCGATCGATTCAGACACCTCGATCGGCGCATCGGCCCCGTCCGCGGGCAAGTCGAAGATCTCGATGTCTTTAATAATGTCCGGCGCATCGTTTTTAAGGCCGTCGCGCTCGATGACGGCAAAGCGGTTTGCGCCGAGGCGGGTCAGCTCGCTGAGGCCGGTATTCGTCTTTTCCTTCTCCGTCTTGTCCGGGTCTTTGTCGCCGTATCGGTCGTATCGCTGCAGCGGAAAGCGATAGAACGACCACGCTCCCGTCTTGGGATTGAGTTTGCCGATCCGCGTGTCGGCCTTCCCGTCAGTGACGGGGTCAGTGGTCAAAGGCTTTTGCAACGCGACATAGAGGATCGGCGCTTCCGGATCGGTCTCGTCGAGCGCGATCCCTTCAAAGCCGAATCTGTCGAGGTCGCTCCTGGCGCCCGTGCCGCCGAGATCCTCCGGCAGCCCGAAGCTGCGCAGGCACCGTCCGCTCGAATCCACTTCGAGCACAAGATTCGGCGGGTCGTCGCCCGCGGCGCCTTCCGACACGAGCCAGAAGCCCCCGTCTTTCTTCGCGACGATGCCTTCGAGGTCGAGCGCAGCGCCGATTCCGCTGATCTCGGTCACGCCGACGATGTAGGGAACCTCGCGGGACACATCGATGGTCAGGATGCGTGGGGACAGCGAGTCTTTGTCGGTCACGGCGAAGAGAATATCGGGGTCGGTGGGATGGGCGGCGAGACCGGAGAGGTTTCTCCACGCCGCTTCCGCCGGTCCGCAAATTTTGGAGAGCGTCCCGGGCTTCTCAGCCGCGGCGGAAGGCTCCGCTTTGCAGCCTTTCGGCGGGTCACTTGGCGGGGGCCCGCAATCGGCAAGACCCGCGCTCGTCATCGCGGTCAGGACGCAAAGCGAAACGCAAGCGGCTGACAGTGTCCCAAGGGATGGTCGCATGTTCGCTCCTCCGCCATGCCGGCCTTGAGGCCAGGCCGGCGAGCCGCAAGTATGGCATGCAGAACTGTCACAATCAGCTGCAAGTTGTATTTTTTAAGCGCCGTGAGCGGGGTCGGGGCCGATGGCGATCGGCGAGCCTTTGCCGATGCCGTCCTTGCGGTGGAACATGTCGAACACCAGCACCTGGCCGTCGGTGGTCCGCTGCAGCCGCGCATAGAAATGCGGCCGCAAACCCCCTTTGTAGCCGGGGTAATAAGGACGGTGAAACCGCATCATGCCTTCTTCCGCCCACACCACCGAATAGCTGATGCCGTTGGCCGACTGGTCGACGCAATCTTGCGTCCACGGATCGCGCACCACGTCCTCCACGCGATACGCTTTTCGCTCGAGCTTGGTGAGGGCCGCGAGCTTGGCCGCGAGCAGCTTCTCCATCTGCGCCGCGGCCGCCTCCAAGCCTCTGATCTCGGCCTCGGCGTCGCGCGCCACGACGTCGCCCATGGCGCTCGCCATGGCGAGCCGCACGCTGTCGAGCATGGCCGGCGTGTAGATGATCGGCACGCGATAGGCGCAGCCGGTGCCGGCGCAGGCGATCACCAGCCAGCCCGACGCACGGTCTTGCATCCTGACAAAGCCGGGGAACCGGCCGTTCGCCTCGACTTTGCGCGGCAGGTCGAGCCGGTCGACGCTGAGCAGCGGGCCGCCATTTGCGCTCCTCACGAACCGGCTGCCATTGGTGGGCTTGCCGTCCTGGGCGGCGCCGGATTCTTGCGGCCCGGTATCGTTAAAGAAGCGGGCGAGCTGCTGCTTGGTGCGCTGATCCAAGGGATAGGCTTGTGGCCGGCTGGCGAACGGCGCCGCCGTGCCGGGAATGGCAAGACTGAGCGCCGCCGCCAACACGGTCACGCGCGAAACTTTCCCCGAGACGGCCAACGCGAGAACACCTACGGCCAGAAATCCCAACCCGCTCAGCAGAGCACGGGCGGTTAAAGATTCCTTTAGCCGCGGGGCGCGGATTTCATGACACGGTTAACCGCGAAGCGGCTCGCGTGCTTCGACCCTTTCCCTTTTTCCTCACCCTGAGGAGGCGCGAGCAGCTCGATGCTCGCGCCGTCTCGAAGGGTGCGCGGCCTTGCGTGCTTCGAGACGCGCACCGGCAAAGGCCGATGCGCCCCTCAGCATGAGGAGGGTGTTGTCCTCCCCCTCCCTCGTCCCGGCCATCCACGTTTTGCGTTTTCACCCCACCCGGCTCGCTCCGCTCGCCACCCTCCCCATTAAGGGGAGGGAGGGGAGAATGCCCGCGCGCGCATCCGCAACACACGTCATGCCGGCGAACGCCGGTATCCAGCGCGATGCCTGCCCCTGGATTCGGGCTTCCGCCGGAGTGACGCGATGCGGTTTCGGGGCAGGGCGCGCTCTGCTACGGTCGGTGCCTGTAGCTGCGGCCGCGAGGCGCATTTCCGAAGGGGCATGACATGAAGACGACGTTCTTTGCGCTTGCGGCCGGGGCGGGGCTTGCCCTGTTCGCGGCTTCCGCTCCCGCCGGCGAGCAGACCCAAGTCAAACCAAGCAAAGTCGAGCGCGTGCAGGCCGCGCTCGATGCCTGGCTGGCGGAACGCGCGCCCGTGGAAAAGGTCACCGGCATCGCCGCCTATATCAGCTTCGGCCCAACCGGCCCCGCGATCGAAGCCTTTGCCGGCAAGGTCGGCCGCGAGGCGGGCGCGGGACCGGTCGACCAGGACACGCTCTACCAGATGGGCAGCACGTCGAAATCCTTCACCGCGGCGGTGATCCTGAAACTCGAAGCGGCGGGCAAGCTTTCGATCGACGACACGATCGGCAAATGGCTGCCCCAATACCCGGCGTGGAAGGACGTCACCATCCGCCGCCTGCTCAACATGACCAGCGGCCTGCCCAATTATTCGGAAACCGAGCAATTGTCGAAAGCCTGGATCGACGAACCGGAGCGGGCCTTCACCTTCGCGGAGCTGGTTGCCGCCGCCTATCCCAGCCCAACCAACACGCTGCCGCCGAACAAGGGCTATTACTATTGCAACACCAATTACATTCTCGCCGGCATGATCGCCGAGAAGGCGTCCGGCAAAAATTTCCGCGATCTGGTGCATGAGATGGTGATCGAACCGCAGGGTCTCACCTCGAGCTTCTACGAGCCGAGCACCTATCCGGCGCCCGTGGTGAAGCGTCTGTCGCACGGCTATTTCGAGAACGAGGCTTGCGCCGCGTATCAGCCCGACTGCAAGGTGACCTGGAACGCGCCGCTGATCGGCCGCGACGTGCGCGACGACAGCGTGTCGTGGGCGCAATCGGCCGGCGGCGGGGTGGCGAGCGCGCGCGACGTCGACCGCTGGATGCGCGCGGTGTTCGCCGGCGAGGTGGTTCCGCCCAAGCAGCAGAAGGAATGGCTGTCGCTGATTTCGACCAAGACCGGCGAGCCGATCGCCGACGTGAGCGAGGACGATCCGGGCGGCTTCTCGCTGGGCTTGGCGAAGAAGATCCTCGGGCCGCTCGGCGCGCGATGGTTCTACGAGGGCGAAAGCCTCGGCTACCGTACATTATATGTATGGATCGAGGACGAAGATTTGATGATTACGGTGCAGACCAACTCGCAGCCGCCCGACGGCACCGACAAGCTCTACGAGGCGGCCAGCGCGATATACCAGATCGTCAAACGCTAAAGCGCGACGATGACCGAAACGCACGAAGGCGGGTGCTTCTGCGGCGCGAACCGCTATCGGGTTCGCGGCGCGCCCACACGCGCCACTGCTTGCAGCTGCTTCTGGTGCCGCAAGCGCACCGGCAGCGCGTTCGGCATCTCGGTCTATTTCGCCGAGGACGACGTCGAGTTCACGAAAGAGAGCCTGGCGCGTTACCGCCTGACCTCGGACGCAGGAAGGTGGATCGAGCAGGAATTCTGCACTGCCTGCGGCACGGCGCTGACCTGGACCTTGGAGTTCCTGCCGGGCCAGCGCGGCATCGCCGGCGGCTCGTTCGACGATCCGGCGTTCTGGTACAAGATCCAGCGCTATGTGTTTGCCCGGTCGAAGCCGGATTGGCTTGAGATCCACGGCGACATCGAGACGTTCCAGGCCATGCCCGAAACGCCCAAGCAATAGGCGCCGCCAGCCGGCACAGATTTGACACGCGGGCCTGCTAAAGCCGCGCCATGACGGTCAAGCTCGATTTCACCGATCCCGATTATTTCCGCGACGTGCCCGCGCGGCTCGAACGCCTGCGCGCGGCCGGTCCCATCGTCAAGACCCGGTTTCCCATCATCGGCACGGTGTGGATCACCACCACCTACGAGATGGCGGGCCGCGTGCTGAAAGACAGCAAGAATTTCACCTTGCGCAAGGACGGCCAAGTTGTCGGGCTTCGCTGGTGGATGCCCCGCATCCTGCGCGGGCTCGCCGACAACATGCTGACCATGGACGAGCCGGATCATACCCGCTTGCGCGGCATCGTCGACGAAGCCTTTCGCCGCCGCGCCATCCTCGACATGGAGCCGCGCATCTTGGCGCTGGCCGATACGCTCGCCGCGGATTTGTTCGCAGACGGCAGCCCGGCCGATCTGGTCGCGCGGTACGCGCGGGCTCTGCCGCTCGCCGTCATCTGCGAATTGCTCGGTCTGCCGGTCGAGGACCGCGGCAAATTCATGGGCTGGGCCAACACCATTGGTCGGGTGCGCGGCCCCATTTCCTTTTTGCGCATGTTGCGCGGGCTGTCGGCCATGCGGCCGTTTCTCGAGGAGCGTTTGCAGGCGGCGCGCGCCGACGGCGGGGAGGGGCTGATCGCCGAGCTGGTGCGGGTCGAGAAGGAAGGCGGGCGCATCAGCCGCGACGAGATGGTCGCGATGGTCTTTCTCTTGCTGGCCGCGGGCTCCGAGACCACCACGCATCTGATCTCTGGCTCGGTCTACGAGCTGCTGACGCGGCCCCGGTTACGCGCCTGGCTCGAGGAAGATTGGACCCGCGCCAATCTGGCCATCGAGGAGTTCTTGCGCTTCGTGTCGCCGGTGCAGTTTTCCAAGCCGCGCCATGTGCGAAAGGACATCGAGCTCGGCGGCGTGGAGCTTAAGGCCGGCGACAAGATCATGGTCATGATCGGCGCCGCCAACATGGACCCGAGCGCGAACGATGCGCCGGAGACCCTCGACCTCGAACGGCACCCGAACCGCCACATCGCGTTCGGCACCGGCATCCATTTTTGTCTCGGCTATCAGCTTGCGCGGCTTGAGGGGAAATGCGCGTTAAAGGCGCTGTTCGGGCGCTGGCCAAACTTGGCGCTCGCAGTCCCGCCCGACGAGATCGCCTACCGGCCGCATGGCGGACTGAAAGCGATCGAGACACTGCCGGTGGTCGCTTGAGGCCGTCAATCGCTGAGCCGGTCGGGGAAGAGCGCGGCGGCGCCGTCCATTTCGCCGGTTTCGCCGTAGGACATGGGCTCGGCTCCTGCGTCCTGCAGCCTGCCGTCGATCACCCGGCCCACCACCAGCACGTGGTCGCCTGCCGGGTACTCGTTGACGACCCGGCACTCGAACCAGGCGAGCGCGTCTCGCAGCAGTGGCGGGCCAAGGCGGCCCTCGGCCCACTCGGTCTCCGCCAATTTGCCGGTGTCCGCCGGCCGGCCATGGCGCTCGGCCAAGTCGAGCTGACCTTTCTTCAGCACGTTGACGCTGAACACACGGCCCCTGCTGAGCAGCCGATAGGACGAATGGTTCCGGTTAATGCTCAAAGCCAGCAGCACGGGATCGTAAGACACCTGCATCACCCAGGCGGCGGTAAAGGTATTGCGCTCCTCTCCGTGCGCCACGCCGATGACGTAAACGCCGTGCGTCAGACGCCGGAACAGGGAAGCGATCGAACCGGTCATGCCCCTGTCTAACATCTCCGCGCGTGCGCGGCATGCAAAACGGTGTTGAGGAACGCCGGTATGACGGGTGTTGAGGAACGCCGGCTGAGCCTCTCGCGGAATGACGGCCGCCGGGGTTAGTCGGCACCGGTCTTTCTCCGGACGATGTAAGCGCGCCGGCCGATGCGTTCGAGCTCCACGCCGTCTTGCTTGGCCAGGAAGTTTCGCCAGTGCCGGCTGCGGTAGAGGATGAACGCGGGGAAACGCTCAAGCACGTCGCGGGCATCGAGGATCCGGCCGCTCTCGACATGGCGGCGGAGCGCTTGCATCGCCTGGAAGTCCTGGGTGTCGTTGCGCACGTCGCTCGCAAGCGCCGACTCCCAATCGAGCACGAAATAGAAATCCTCGACGTCGGGATGGTAATACAGCGCTTGCAGGAAGAAATGCGTGTCGTCGGTGACCACCGGCAAGCGCGCGGCCATGGCCGGCAGCTCCGGCGCGGGGATTTTCATTTCGCGGCCGTAGAGCTGCCATGCCCTGAAGCCAAGCGCGGCGATCAGCACGCAGGCGGCAAGCCCGAGCGCCAATTGTCCCCGTGCGGTCAGCGCCTTTCCGGCGGGCAGGACGAGTGCAAAGGCGGCGGAGAGCAAGATGGCCCAGCCCAGATAGAACACGATGACATAGCGCGCCAGGAACATCGGCCGGCCGATCTCCGACGCAAGCCACAGCAAAACGGGCAGGGCGAACAGCGCCAGACCCATGACCACCCACCATTTGTCCCATGGCTTGGGCGCGGGCGCGGGCGCCGCCGATGCGCCTAGAATGCGCACGATGAGAGCCGCGCCCAGCAGCAAGACCACGGCCTGCCAGTGCCAGGCGTGTTGGGCGTAGACCTGCCGCAGGTCGGACAGCGTCGCCTCGGGAATCCAGAAATGAGGCTCGCTCAGTTCCATCTGCCGGCGAAGCGCCGGCACGAAGGGCAGGAACAGCAGCCAGCCCGCGGCCGAACACAGATAATACCAGAGCCTGAACCGGCCCGTTGTCAGGTCGCGCGCGAACACGACGAGCAGGATCAGCCCGCCATAGACGAACCCGAACAGGTGAATGAGCGGCAGGCTGCCGTTGACCAGGAACAGCGCCAGACCCGCTTTCCAGTCGAACGCGCGCACGTTCCAAATGCGTTGGGTCACATAGAGCAGAAGCGCGGTGGCAAAAAGTAGCGTCCCGTAGAAGCGGGCTTGGGAGTTGTAATAGAGCACCAGCGGCGCGGACACGAACACCGCCACCGTCGCCAGCGTGGCCGGCCAGGCGCCGTTGATGCGCCGCAAGGTCAGCCAGGTCAGACCCATGGCGGCGGCGAGGCTCACACTGGAGAACAGGCGCAAGGACAGTTCGGAGGTGGAGAAGATTTTGCCCCAGATCCACACGGCGAAGAAATAAAGATAATGCCCGGCGTTGATCTTATCGGTGGTGAAGTCGAGCAGCTTTGTTAGCGAGGGCAGGTTGGCCGGGTACCAGGTGAGCACCTCGTCCATCCACATGAGTTTGCCGCTCGACACGGCAACGCAGAACGCCAGGAGCGCCAGCGCCAGCAGCAGGACCGGCCAGGCCGCCGGATCGAAGCCCGAATCTTGCTTCCGGGATCTAGCTGTCATCCCTTGACGCACGCTTGAAGAACTCGTGCCAGCGGTCCCGGTCCCGTAAGCCGTATAGCGCGTTGAAACCCGCATAGATGCGGGCAAGCACGCGGCCCCTTGGGGCGAGCGCAATGCGCGCGGCGTCGCGTGCGATCAGTCCGGTCTCGCTGCATTCGTCCAGCCGCTTGTCGAGGAAGGCGCGCGCATCGTGATCCCGCATCAGTTTTTCGGCGGGGACGCCTTCGTGTTTCTCTAGATACAGCAACAGATGTGCCGTCAAGGAGCGGTCGGCGGTGGCGGGGCCTAAAAAGAAAAAGAGCTGATAGGCGAAGAACGAAGCGATCCCCGCCGACACCGCCGTCTGCGTGTCCACCGGGATCAGGCCGGAAACGGCGAGACCGATCAAGCCGCCGATCACGATCAGGCTCGAGACCAGGCTCGAGCCGAGCAGGCCGGTGCCGGGCGATAGGCGCAGCCACACGGCATGCACGATCAAAATGGCGGCGAAACACGCCAGCGCGGACGCGAGAAACCCGGCAACGCTCATCGTCTGCCGCTCCGCCTGTTCGATCGGGTCACGATATTCGCGGCCGCTGCCAGCATCTCGACGCGACCATAACACGCGTGACGCGGTCCTCAATGCGGGCAGGGCGGAGCGCGGGCCGGCTTAGAAGCCGAACATGGCGACGCCCACGCCGAACGCGATCACCCCGAGAATGCCCGCGAGCGTCGGCAGCATCGCCAGCAGGCCGGCAAGTGCAAGCCGCCGGTTCTGCCAAGCAAGCCATATGGCAATGACGCACAGCGCCGGCAGCAGGTAGATCTGCACGAACAGCACGAGGCCGTAAGGACTGGCGTCGAGACCGCTCGGCCCCATCAGGGGAATATTTCTCAAGAAGAGCTCGACGATGGCCATCGAAGCGAGCGCCATGATGGCGATGCGCAGCCTGCCGGTCAGCGCGGCGTAGGCCGCAACCAAAGCGAGGATCGGCTGAAGCGCGACATCGGCGAAGATCAGCCAATGCGCCGGCGATCTGTCCTCCTCGGGCAGGGTGGCGAACACCGCAAGGTCGGAGACCGAGTTCAGAAGCTCGATGGCTGCGACCGCGATCAGGCCCGGGCGCAGCCATTTGGCAACAGGTGGCGCCGCCGTGGCATCCGCTTCGATGGTCATTTCGGATAAACCCGACCCAGGACGGCCGACACTAATCCCGGCCCGCTTTACCGGCAAGCGGCCAGTTGACGGCGAGCGCAAGGACCCGCGCTCCCCCGGCAATGACACCCGTCATACCGGCGAACGCCGGTATCCAGTGCCGTGCCTGCCCCCTGGATTCCGGCTTGCGCCGGAATGACGCGAGTCGAGACATTGCCGGCGGCGATGCGGCCGCCTCTTCGTTGTTGGCGCGGGGGGCGCGCAGCCATGCTAATTTTGCCGCATGACGCATGACCCGGCCGAACCAAGCTCGCCGCTCCGTCACTCGCGGCTCCGCCTCGCCGTGATCGCGCTGGCGGGGGCCGAAATCCTTCTTCTTGTTGGCGTCCTCGCCTTGTTCGCGCCGGGGCTGTCCTCGAACGAGGCGCTGTCGCGCACCATCGCGCAAGGCGCCATGGTGCTTGCCGCCGCGCCGCTGGCCGCTTTGGCGGTGCCGGCGCTGATCCTCGGCCTCAAGGCGCGCGCGCTGAAGACCGCGCTTGCGCTGGCTCTGCTGGCAATACCGGTGTTCGTTGCCGTGTTCTTCTTCACCTGAGGCGGCGAACACGGCTTCACGGGCCGGTCAACTAAAGCGCGTGCGCCGTGTGGACTCGGGCGGCCACTGGCCCCATGTCATAAGGCATGAGCGGACCGACCGTGGCTTTGGCGCTTGGCGGAGGAGGGGCGCGCGGCCTGGCCCATATCCATGCCATCGAGGCCTTCGACGATCTCGGCCTGAAACCGGCGGCCATCGCCGGCACCTCGATCGGCGCCATCATCGGGGCAGGCGTCGCCTCGGGCATGACCGGCGCCGAGATCCACGGCTATGCGCGCGAGCGCTTCCGCAACCGGCTCGACCTTCTGGCCGATCTGTGGAAGCTGCGGCCCGAGAGCGTGAAGCAATTCCTGGCGGAGGGGGGTCCACGCCTCGGCGAGATCAACATCGAGCGGGTGGTCGAAATGTTCCTGCCCTCCCGGATCGCGCAGGATTTCGCCGAGCTCAAGATCCCCTTGCAGGTGATCGCCACCGATTATTACGGGCAGTGCGATCGCGTGTTCGATTCCGGCCCGTTGCGGCCGGCGCTGGCCGCGTCAGCCGCGATCCCCGCGGTGTTCCGCCCGGTCAGAATAGGCGGCGAGGTCTATATCGACGGCGGCATGACCAATCCGACGCCGTTCGACAAGCTTGCCGGCCTTGCCGACATCATCGTCGCCATCGACGTGACCGGAGGCCCTGAAGGCGCGCGCGGCACGCTGCCGCGCCGGGTGGACCTGATGTACGCGGCAAGCCAGCTCATGCAGAAATCGATCTCGCGCGCCAAGGCCGAACGTCGCCCGCCCGATATTTGGCTGGCGCCTGACGTGGCGCGGTTCCGCGCGCTCGATTTTCTCAAGACCGACCGCATTCTCGAAGCCTCGCGGCATTTGCGCGACGATCTCAAACGCGCGCTCGAAACGGCGCTCGACGACTTTGCCAAGCGGCCAGAAGCTCCGGCCCCCTCAATTGAAGCTGACTAGTCCAACCTGTCATCAGCCGTTCAGGCGAACAAACCAGTGCAGCCGACCTGCCGTTCAACCGAGTTGCATTTCCCTATATTTCAATCGATAATTGAGCAAACTTTTTTGGAGCAGAACAATCATGCGTCCTGTTCTCTATGCCGTTCTCGCCGTATTCGGCCTTTTGGCCCTGAGTATTGCAGTCAATATTCTTGCAAACGTGCCCACCGGCCTGCGCCTTGCGGCGATCACGGCAATGGCTGAGAGCTGCATGCCGCCCGAACGATTCCCGGGTAATGCCGGCAAGCGGGTCGATGTCGAGCTTCGGCAGGAAGGCAGCGGCACCGACTTCACCGCAACACCGATCGACACCTGGGTCGGCGATACAAGTGCGAAACTTCGCTCGGAGACCGATCCCGCCCGCGACCTCGTCGTCTACGTCCACGGCTTTCACACCGGAATGAGGGATGCAACTTGCATGGGCGATGTGTTGCGTGCTGAGCTCGCCGGGCTTCCTGCCTATTCGGCGGGCGAGGGGCCAGATATTCTCGTCATCGGCTGGCCGGGAGAGTTTTCAGCTTGGAAATTCACGTCGGCTCAAGATAACGCCACGGGAGCAGGGCGGTACCTGACCGGTGTGCTACAGGCACTGAACGAACGGCGTGTCATCCTCATTGCGCATAGTCTGGGCGCGGGTGTAGCCATGACCGCCTTAGATGGCCTTACCGAAGGTAGCGCGCCGCCGTTGGCAGGCTTGCTGCTAATCCAAGGCGCAATTCCCGCCGTCTCAATCCGTAACTGGCGTTTGACATTGCATGTCACCTTTCCCGCCGCTGAACTTGACGACATTCGTGCCGGTAAACCGCTGCGATCACCCATTGAAGAGACTGCAAGCGGAAGAGGCAGCTTCGTCACTGCCGCGGCCAAAGCGGAGCATTTTGTCGTTACCATTGCTGGCGCTGACATCCCGCTCAAGAATGCATTTGCCTTAAGCGAAACCTTCATCCCCTTCGACAAGAACCGGCCATTGATCCCCCCTCAGATTGGCGAAATGATTGGCGATGCGGTTGAGGTAGGGGCGATCGGTAGTCCTTTTCCAACGGGCAAGATTTATCGCACCTACGACCAGGTGATGCCCGGCCCAGTGAATCAATTCGATCCCCACCGGAGGGAAATCGGTGCAAACATTCCGAGCCTCAAACAACCGGATGATTCGCGCGTGATGAGCCGCTCGAAATGGGTTTTTGAGTTTGACGTGCCGCACCGTTCCTATCACGAGTTACGGCTCGATGAGGGACAATGGTGGAGGCTGCTCCATGACTGGCACGGCGTGATGACCAACGCAGAAGCGCGTCACCGAATACTGAGCGAAAGTTGGGCAATCTTCACCGCAACGCCAAACTGACGCCTTGTGCGGAAAAAACTCTGGAAGCCTCGCGGCATTTGCGCGACGATCTCAAACGCGCGCTCGAAACGGCGCTCGACGCGTTCGAAAAGGGGCGCGTGACGGGATGAGCCTCTACGGCGCAAAGCCGCCCGGGGGCGTTGTGGCTTAAGGCTGAAATCCGGGGACGAGCCCTTTCAGCGCCTCGCCGGCCAACGCGACTTCCGATCTAGGACCGACGCGGCGCCCGACGCTGCGCAAGTGGAAGGCGAAGGGCTCCCCGCCCCAATAGAACTCTTCCCAACCGCGCCGCCGGGCGCGCGGATACGCCTTCTCCAGAAAGCTGTCGGTGGTGAAGGCGCCGGCGCGCCGGGGAACGTAGCGAAAGCGTTCCGGCAACAGAAAGGCCAATTTCTTTTCCAGCGAGGCCCTCCGGGATTTGCGCGGCCTGAAAGACGGGACCAGCGTCTCGGCGCGGAACGAAGGGTTGCCGGAATACCGGCAATAGATCTGCCAGCCCGTGTCCCTGATCCGGCCCATCTTCAGCGTTCGCCGAATCCATTCCGGAACGCGCGAGGCGTCGTTGTTCACAAAGTGCCAGAATCGATCGCCCTCGATCAAAGGCAAAAAATTGATGGAGCCGGCCGGCACCTTCGCAAGGTCGATCAGCATGAAATGGATTGTGGGAAAATACCTGTACTGATAGTACCATCTTGGATGCCAGCAAGACCCGAAGAAACTGATATCGTGCTTCGTCACGTAAGCGACGACGCGCCTCAGCCAGTCTTGCTGCACGACGAAGAAGTCAGGGTCCATGGTGAGAACGAAACGGCTATCGACGCGTTCCAGACATTTCTGCAACGCTTTTGCATGATGCAGACTGCCCATGTCGCTCGTTTCTGTTTTCGCAACGCCTTCGATCGTGAGGGGGAACTCGCTGTTGACCGTTTTGTCTTTCAGCTCGTTGTCAGCGACAATCCAGCGATACGCGGTCCCGGTGTTCAGTGCCTGCGTTAGCCTCTGGTTGAGCTTTAACAAGCCGCCATTGCGATAAAGCACCGATGCGATCGTGATCAAGGAGTCACCCTTTGCGCGAAGCCGCCGGATTCTTTACGCATATTGCAACGCCGGACGCTCTTAAGCGTTACCGCAAGCTGAAGGACGATCTGTCCGGCATCGCACAAACCGCGATCGTCGCCGAAGCCGGAACGCCTGTCCCCGAAGCGCTTCGTGAAGAAACGCATTTTTTCGACTTTCAGGAGCTCGCCGCGGGTTCGCGAATTATAGGGTCGGGGATTGTTCCCGGAAACTGCCATCTGGCGATGCTGGCTTTTTTTCGTGCCGAGCCCAATTTCGATCACTACTGGCATATCGAGTACGATGCCGTTTTCACCGGCTCATGGCGCACGCTCATCGAAGCGTGGAGCGGCGATGACAGCGATCTGGTGGCGCCCCAGGTGAGACCCGAGAGCGACGATCCCGACTGGTATTGGTGGCCGTCGGTGCGCGTTCCTGCTGCCGTGGCGCAAAAAGGCCTGATGCGAGCTTTCCTGCCGGTCTATCGGATCTCGCACCGCGCGCTTGAGTGCCTTGAAGCGGCACTCCGTGAGGGTCACGCCGGCCATTTCGAAGCGCTGATCCCAACGGCGCTCAATGCCGCGTCGCTGAAGATTTCCGATTTAGGGCAGGGGCGGTTCTATACCAGCGTTGCCTCCTCCTCCGGCGGAGAAGCGGGCACTTTGCGCCACAAGCCGCGCCATGCCGGCCCCTTGACGGTGGAAAACCACATCTATCACCCGGTGAAGCCGCGGAACGCTTCACCGCCGAAGCGGCGGCGGAGCAAAGGGGATGCGAGCCTGACAGCCACGATCGTCGTCCCGGTTTACGAGACCGAGGCCTATCTGGCGGAATGCCTGGGAAGTTTGCAGGATCAAACGCGGGCCGACTTCGATGTCGTGGTGGTTGACGACGGCTCAAGCGGCGACAGCGAGCCCATCGTCAAGTTCTTTCAGGAGGACGGCCTCGATATTCAATTCGTTCGTCATCCGGAGAGCCGGGGCACGCTTGCGGCGCGGCTAACGGGCGTCGGCCATGCGCGCGGCGATTACATCGGGTTTCTCGATTCGGACGACGCCGCTCTGCCCAATTTTGTCGAAAGGCTGCTCGGCACGGCCGAGGAGACCAAAGCGGATATTGTGGGAAGCGCTACAACTGGGTCACATTTGCGCACGCACTTCACCCTCTCGGGTGAGGATGAAATTTTGCGGGCCTATGCCGACAAAACGATCCCCAACTGGAACGTTTGGACCAAATTCTATCGCAAGGCTCTGCTTTCGAATTTGAACACCAGCCCCATCGCCGGCCGCCGGATTGTCACGTGCGAGGATGTGGTCTTGAATGTTTTTTGCGCCCTGGAAAATCCGACCTATGTGCACGTTCCGGAAGTCTTGGTTGCGTATAATCGCGAGCGGCCGGACTCGAATTGGAATCCCGCCCGCCGCTCCGAAAGACAAAATACGCTGGAAGAGGCGATCCATGCTTATGAGATCATTCGCGCAGCGGCACCCGGCCATGAAGACGCGATCAACAAGATCATCAAAAGCTCCACAAAATACATCCAGCGGAAACTGTTACTGCGGGCAGACAGCGAATTCGTCGCTTGGGCTCTCGCGCACATTCGCGAGAGCCCGATGGCCGGGTTAATGGTGCCTGCCATGATGGAGGGAGGGATCGAGAGAATTGCGCAGCTCGAACAAAGGCTGGCGCATCGGCGGGACGCAATTAAGCGGCTTGAGAAGACGCTCGCGTCCAAACAGGAGCAATTGAGCCGGACGCGCGAACGGCTGCGCAAGGTCAAAAAGCGGCAAAGCGAAGCGCGCGCGCGAAGGCGGCTTGGCCCGACATTAGGGGATCTTTGGCGCCGGGCCCGTTTCCGCTTATGGGGCCGGTCTTGAAATCTTCGAGAGACCTTATGTCTCTGTCGCGACGCGGCGCAGATAGTCGCCGTATCCGCTTTGCCGCGCGGACTCCGAAAGCTCAAGCAGGCGGTCGCGGTCGATAAACTCCATGCGATACGCCACCTCTTCGACGCAGCCTATTTTCAGGCTTTGACGGTGCTCGATGGCGCGCACGAACTGCGCGGCCTCGAGCAGGGAGTCATGCGTGCCGGTATCGAGCCAGGCAAACCCGCGGCCGAGGCGCTCGACACGAAGCTCGCCCCATTCGAGGTAGCGGCGATTGACGTCGGTAATCTCAAGCTCGCCGCGGGCGGACGGCGCGAGCCCGGCCGCGATGTCGAGCACGCGGTTGTCGTAGAAATAAAGCCCGGTCACGGCCCAATCGGATGCGGGATGAAGCGGCTTCTCGTCCACCGCGAGGGCGCGACCGTCGCCGTCGAACGCCACGACGCCATAGCGAGCCGGGTCCTTGACCTGGTAGGCGAACACCGTCGCGCCGGATTCCCGGGAGGCGGCGCGCTGCAACAGCTCGGTCAGCCCGTGGCCAAAGAACAAATTGTCGCCGAGCACCAGTGCGCAACGGTCGCGCCCGACAAAGTCCCGCCCGACGAGAAACGCGTCGGCAAGACCTTTGGGGCTATCTTGCGTGGCGTAATCGAGCGCGAGCCCCCACTGGCGGCCGTCGCCCAGCAGCCGCTTGAAATGGGGCTGGTCGGCTTCAGTGGTGATGATCAGAATGTCGCGGATCCCCGCCAGCATCAGCACGCTTAAGGGATAGTAGATCATCGGTTTGTCGTAGACCGGCAGGAGCTGTTTGGAGACCGAAAGCGTCAGCGGGTGCAGCCGCGTGCCGGAGCCGCCGGCCAGCAGAATGCCTTTCATCGCGGCCGCGGAGCGCCCGCCCCCTCAAGATGCGCCGCGACACCACCCAGCAACGTGTCGAGTGTCTCGGACAAGGCCGGCTGCCACGGGCGCGCCTTGATGCCATAGACACGCTCGATGCGCGCCGTGTCGAGACCGGAGTTCAACGGGCGGCGCGCGGCCGATCCGCGCTCGGCGGTGGTGATAGGGAGAGCCCGCGGGGACGCGAGGCCGCGCAAGCCCGCTTGCCGCAAGATCTCGCAGGCGAAGCGATAAGGGCTGACGGCGCCACGATTGGCGAAGTGGAACGTGCCGAAGCGGGCGGATTTTTCGCTCTTGAGCGACACGACGATGTGCACGATGGCTTGCGCGACGTCTTGCGCCGCGGTCGGGCATCCATGCTGGTCGTCGACCACGCGCAGCTCGGTTCGATCGCGCGCCCGTTGCAGCATGGTCGTGACGAAGTTCCGCCCGGCCGCGCTGAACACCCACGAGGTCCGCAAGATCACATGTTCGGCGAGAGCGGCGCGGACCGCTTCTTCGCCGCCGGCCTTGCTCGCCCCGTAAACGGAAAGCGGATTGACGGGGTCGTCCTCGGTATAGGGCGCAGCCTTTGCGCCATCGAACACGTAATCGGTCGAGAGGTGAATGAGCGGACGCCCGGCCTGCTTGCAAGCTTCAGCCAACGCCTTGGGCCCGTCGCGATTCAATGCGTATGCCGCTTGCGGTTCGCTTTCGGCCCGGTCGACATCGGTATAGGCGGCCGCGTTCACCACCGCCGCCCAGTCCCCGCCTTCCACCAGCCTGGCGATCTCGGCGGCTTTGCGCAAATCGGCCGTCTCCCGCCCGCAAAGCTTCACCGCAAATCCTTGCGGCCAGTTTGCGTCTCCAAGCGCCGTCGCGATTTGCCCGGAGCGCCCGATCACCAGGACCTGTCCGGACATCAGACCATCGCTTCCCGCCCGGGCGCCCCGAGGCGCTCGCCGCGATAAATCTTGGCGCGGATACGGTCCCACCAGTCGCGGTTGGCCAGATACCAATCCACGGTTTGCCGCAAGCCTTGCTCGAACTTGACGCGCGGACGCCAGCCGAGCTCCCGGCCGATCTTGCCCGCATCGATGGCATAGCGAAAATCGTGGCCGGGACGGTCGGCGACGAATTCGATCAGCTCGGCGTGCGGGCGCGGGCCGGGCGCGATCTCATCCATGATCGCGCAGATCGCGCGGACCAATTCGATGTTCCTGGCCTCGGTGCCGCCGCCGATATTGTAGCACTCTCCCGGGCGGCCCCGGCGCAACACGAGCTCAAGCGCGGCGACGTGATCGTCGACATGAATCCAGTCGCGCACGTTCTCGCCCCGTCCATACACTCTGAGCGGCTTGTTCTCGGCGGCATTGATGATGGTGAGCGGGATCAGCTTTTCCGGAAATTGGTACGGGCCGTAATTGTTGGAGCAGACACTGATGAGGACAGGCAGGCCGTAGGTGTTGCCCCAGGCGCGCACGAGATGATCGGCGGCGGCCTTGCTCGCGGCATAAGGCGAATTGGGCGCATACGCGGAACTCTCGGTAAAGGCGCCCGTGCGCCCTAGCGCGCCATAGACCTCGTCGGTCGAAACGTGATGGAACCTGAATCGCGACTTTCGCGCAGCCTCGAGCCTGCTCCAATAGTGCCGTGCCGCCTCGAGCAAAACATATGTGCCTTGGATATTGGTGCGCATGAATTTGGCGCTGTTGTCGATCGAGCGATCGACATGCGTCTCCGCCGCCAGATTGACGACGGCGTCGGGTTCGTGATCGGTGAACACGCGCAGCATCTCGCCAGCGTCGCAGATATCGGCCTGCTCGAAGATATGGTTCGGCGCGCCGTCTATTCCCCCCAGCGAGCTCAGATCGCCCGCGTAGGTCAGCTTGTCGGCATTGATGATTTCGACGCCTTCTTGCCCGGCGAAATGGCGCACGGCCGCCGATCCGATGAAACCGGCGCCCCCGGTAATCAGCACTTTCATCGCGGTGCCTCAATTTGGAACGCGACGCGCGCACGTGTCGTGCGAACTATAACACGAAAATCTCGGGCAATTCCCGCAAGCGCGGCAGGCGCCGGTCCTTGTCGGAAAGGATCGCGTCGCTCTCCGCCACGGGCCAGGCAATGCCGAGGTCCGGGTCGTTCCAGTAAAGGCCCGCCTCGTGGTCAGGCACGTGACAGGCGCTCAATTTGTAGACCACCTCCGTGCCGGGCTCGAGCGTGCAGAAACCGTGGGCGAAGCCTTTGGGCACGAACATCTGGTTCCAGGCTTCGGCTGACAGCACGGCGCTGACATGCCGCCCGTAAGACGGCGCGCCGCGGCGCAAATCGACCGCCACATCGAAGATGGCGCCCCGCGCGACTCTGACCAGCTTGGCTTGTGCGAAGGGTGGGGTCTGGAAGTGGAGACCGCGCACCGTTCCGGCTTCGGTCGAGCCCGAGTGATTGTCCTGCACGAACTCGGTCGCGATCCCAGCGGCGGCGAAAACCTGTTTGTTGTAGACCTCCGAGAGGAAGCCGCGGGGGTCTTCGATGCGCGCGGGGGCGAGCAGCTTGACGTCGGGGATTTGGAGCGGAATAACCTGCATTCTGCCTGCCGCGAATTGGTTGCTCGGAGGTTTCTACCGGCTTTGGCGGCCGACCGCAAAAGACGGGGGGCGGGCGCGTCGCGAGCGCGACAATGGCCCTGGAGGCCAAAGGGTTCTGACGCAATTCTGACATGGGCTTAACCGACATTTGCCGCTGCGCCGGGAAGGGTGCTTCGCGCTCTGTATGGCCCGCCCGCGACGATGAGGAGCAAAGAAATGCCGAATTACAAGCTGACCTATTTCGACATGCATGCCGGGCGCGGCGAGCCGATCAGACTCGCCTTTGCCATTGGCGGCATCCCGTTCAAGGACGACCGCGTGTCGTTCGAAGAGTGGCCCACCCGCAAGAAAACCACGCCGTTCGGCTCGGTACCCGTGCTCGAAGTCGACGGCAAGGATCTCGCGCAGTCGAATACGATCAGCCGTTTTGTCGGCAAGCTTACCGGGCTCTATCCGGCCGACGCGTGGGAAGCGGCGATGTGCGACGAGACCATGGACGCGGTCGAAGACCTGGTCAGCGATATCACGAGCACCATGTTCCTGCCCGAAGAGGAAAAGAAGGCGAAGCGCGAGGCGCTCGCGGCCGGGCCGATCCAGTCTCAGCTCCAATGTTTGCAGAAGAAGCTCGAAGACAATGGCGGAAAATATTTCGCCGGCGATAGCATGACCATCGCCGACCTCAAGGCCGCCATTCTTCTCACCCGCATGCTGAGGTCAGGCATGATCGATCATATTCCGGCCGATCTGCCCGACAAGGTCGCGCCGAAGCTGGTCGAGCATTATAACCGGGTGATGGATAACCCGGACGTCAAAGCGTACTACGCCAAGGTCGGCGCCGAGATGTAACGGCGCGGGCAATGATATGAAAGCTTTTGTCTTAGCACTTGTCCTTGCCGTCCCCTTTGCCGCCCACGCCGGCGAAGCGGTGTCGTATGCCGTCGACGGCGAGACCTTCGAGGGCTATCGCGCCGAAGCTCCCGGCGAGTCCAAGGGGCTCGTCCTCATCGTCCACGACTGGGACGGTTTGACCGACTACGAGATGAAGCGGGCCGATATGCTGGCCGCCATGGGCTACGACGCCTTTGCCGTCGATCTGTTCGGCAAGGGCAACCGCCCCGCCGCCACCGCCGCCAAGAAGAAAGAGACCGGCAAGCTCTACCAGGACCGGACGCGCCTGCGCCGTCTCATGGCCGGCGGGCTCGAAGCGGCGCGCAAGCCAAATAACCCCGAACGGACCGTGGTGATGGGCTATTGCTTCGGCGGCGCCGCGACCCTCGAACTTGCGCGCTCCGGACAGGCGGACGGCATCGCGGGCTACGCCACGTTCCATGGCGGGCTGGTCACGCCCGAGGGCCAAACCTATCCCGCCGATTCCCCTCCGATCCTGATCGCCCATGGCGGGGGCGACACCTCCGTAACCATGGACGATGTTGCGGCTCTCGTCGGGGACTTGGAAAGCGCCCGGGTGCCTTACGAAATCCAGATCTATTCCGAGGCGCCGCATGCCTTCACGGTGTTCGGCTCCGACCGGTACAGAAAGCAAGCGGACGAGCAATCCTGGAAAGCCTTCTCGGATTTCCTGGCCGCAACTTTGGCCGATTAGACACCGCGCAAAGTTCTCCTCCTAGCGGGCGCCGCGCTACCAGCCGAACGATACGCCGGCGCGGCCCGTAGCTTGGCCCTCGTCGGCGCCGACGCCGATGCCGCCGAACAGAGCGAGCGTACCGCTCCCCGGCCGCAACAGGTCCCGGGCGAGCACGCCGGCGGCGGAAAAGCCGACCGCGTTGGCGTCGTCGTGAATGCCCCAAGCCGCCGTCATGCCGAACCGCTGGTTATCGTCGATGATCGGCTGGGCCAGCGCCGCCACCCAGGAGCCCCGCTGCGGCGCGATGACACGTCGAAGCGCTGGGCCGCGCTACCAGCCGAACGAAATGCCGGCGCGGCCTCCGGCCTGTCCCTCCTTGGTGCCGACGCCGAGGCCGCCGAACAGAGCAAGCGTGCCGCTGCCCGGACGCAACAGGTCGCGCGCGAGCACGCCGGCGGCGGAAAAGCCGATCGCATTGGCTTCGTCGTAGGATCCCCAAGCCGCGGTCATGCCGAACCGCTGGCCGGCTTCGAGGATCGGCTGGGCCAGCGCGAACGAGGTGGCCGATCCCCTCGGTCAGCTCGTTGTCGCGCCGCCCGAGTCCGTTGATCTGACCTTGCAGATTGCTTTGCAGGTTTGAGATGTCGTTTTGCGTGGCGAGCCCGAGCTGTCCCGGTGTGTAAGCGGCAAGATCGCCGGACGTATTCGAGGTCACGATATGCGTTGGGGTTCCTTGCGCGGTCTTGCTCGCATCCGAGGTGATGCCGGTCATCGTATAAGTGTTCTCTGCCGTGCCGAACACTTGCTGATTGGCCCGCGTGGTCGCAGCACCCGCCCCGAACGCGGCGGCGTTGGTATGGCCTGCGCCGACCGTTGCACCTGCGCCGTAAGCGCTTCCCTGATCGGCGAGCACTTGCGCGCCTTGCCCGACCGCGACGTCGCCAGGCCCTGCGGCCATCGCCCCGTCACCAACCGCAATGGAGTCGGCACCCATCGCAGCCGCGTCGCTGCCCATGGCGACTGCGGTCTCTCCCATCGCAAAAGCGTTCGCGCCGGTCGCGGTCGCGCGCATCCCTTGCGCGTTGGCGGCGGCGCCCGTCGCCGTGGCATTAGCCCCGTTGGCCCTTGCCCTTGCGCCGGTGGCGGTCGCATCGGTGCCGTTGGCGATGGCCGAAAAGCCCGTTGCCGTGGCATTGGCCCCGATGGCGAACACATCGTGACCCGTCGCCGTGGCGCGCGTGCCGTTGGCGGTGGCGCTGGTCCCCGTTGCCGTGGCGGCAATGCCGTTGGCGGTGGAGGCGGTCCCCGTCGCCGTGGCGCCAAGCCCGTTGGCGTTGGCTAAATTCCCCATCGCCGTCGCCTGATCGCCATTGGCGGTGGCGTTTGCCCCGGTCGCGGTCGCGGCCGCGCCGTTGGCGAACGCGGTGCTGCCCGCCGCCGTGGCAAAGTCGCCTTGCGCGTTGGCCAATGCGCCCGTTGCCGTGGCATTGGTGCCGTTGGCCCTGGCCCTCGCGCCGGTGGCGGTCGCATCGGTGCCGTTGGCGATGGCCGAAAAGCCTGTCCCCGTGGCGTTGGCCCCGACGGCGAACACCTCGTTCCCCGTCGCCGTGGCGTGCGTGCCGTTGGCGGTGGAGACGGTCCCCGTCGCCGTGGCGAAATCGCCGGTGGCGTTGGCCAAGTTCCCCGTGGCCGTTGCGAAATCGCCGTTGGCGTTGGCGTTTGCCCCGGTCGCGGTGGCGGCTTCGCCGTTTGCCTTGGCGCCTGTGCCAGTCGCGGTCGCATTCGCGCCGTTGGCGTTGGCTGTGTTGCCGGTTGCCGTGGCAAAGTTGCCTTGAGCGTTGGCCAATGCGCCGGTTGCCGTGGCATTGGTCCCGTTGGCCCTGGCTCTCGCGCCGGTGGCCGTCGCATCGGTGCCGTTGGCAGTTGCCGAAAAGCCCGTGCCCGTGGCGTTGGCCCCGACGGCGAACACCTCGTTCCCTGTCGCCGTGGCGTGCGTGCCGTTGGCGGTGGAGACGGTCCCGGTCGCCGTGGCGAAATCGCCATTGGCATTAGCCAGGTTTCCCGTCGCGGTGGCGAAGTCGCCGTTGGCGTTGGCCCGGTCGCCCGTCGCCGTGGCGCTGGCGCCCTTGGCTATGGCGCGGCTGCCGGTCGCGGTGGCAAATTCGCCATTGGCACTGGCGTTGACGCCCGTCGCCGTGGCTTCGGTGCCGTTGGCGGAGGCGTCCGTACCCGTCGCCGTGGCAAAGAAGCCGTTGGCGGTGGCGAAATTGCCCGTCGCCGTGGCCTGTCCACCCTCAGCGTTGGCGTTGGCGCCCGTGGCCGTGGCCCCTGCGCCATTGGCATTGGCAAAGGTGCCAGTTGCCGTGGCCTGTCCGCCGTTGGCATTGGCGTTGGCGCCGGACGCTGTGGCCTGTTCACCGTTGGCGTTGGCCGATACGCCCGTGGCCGTGGCGGCAGTGCCGCTGGCGGTGGCATTGTTGCCGGTCGCCGTGGCGAACCCGCCGTTGGCGTTGGCGTTCGCGCCGGTCGCCGTGGCGTTGGAGCCGATGGCGCGCGCGCGGTCGCCGGTCGCCGTGGCGCTTGTGCCACTGGCGGTGGACTGGACGCCCGTCGCCGTGGCGAAATCGCCATTGGCATTAGCCAGGTTTCCCGTCGCGGTGGCGAAGTCGCCGTTGGCGATGGCCCGGTCGCCCGTCGCCGTGGCGCTGGCGCCGTTGGCAACGGCGATTGCGCCCGTGGCGGTGGCATTGCCGCCGTTGGCGGACGCCCGCTCGCCGGTCGCCGTGGCGTTCTCGCCGGTGGCATGGGCGAGTGCGCCTGTCGCGGTCGCATTGGCCCCGCCGGCGACGGAAAATGCGCCCGACGCCGTGGCATGCTCGCCGGTGGCATTGGCGCCGGTCCCGGTGGCGGTGGCAAAGCGGCCAACTGCTTCGGCGACGCTGCCCGTCGCCGTGGCCTGGCTCCCGAACGCGTTAGCCGAGGATCCCGTCGCCGTGGCGAAGGCGCCATTGGCGTTGGCAAGGCCGCCGGTCGCCGTGGCGAACTCGCCGTTGGCGACGGAGAATGTGCCGGTCGCCGTGGCGGCGTCGCCGAGAGCGTTGGCATGCGCGCCCGACGCCGTGGCGGCGATACCGCTTGCCGTGGTGTTCGTACCCGTCGCCGTGGCGTTAGTGCCGGCGGCATGGGCGCGGTTACCGATCGCCGTGGCATCGGTGCCGGTGGCATTGGCCCGATTGCCGGTCGCGGTGGCGTTGCCGCCGCTGGCGACCGCGTTGACGCCCATCGCCGTTGCGTTGGCGCCGGTGGCTCTGGCGTCGGCGCCCGTCGCGGTCGCATCGGCGCCATTGGCAGTAGCATTGGCGCCGGTCGCCGTGGCATTGGCGCCGTCGGCGTTGGCCAGCATACCGGTCGCCGTGGCGTTGCCGCCATTGGCCCTGGAGCCCGCGCCCGCCGCCGTGGCGCCGAGGCCGTTGGCGAATGCGTTGGCGCCGGCCGCCGTGGCGGTGTTGCCGTTGGCGAATGCGTTGGCGCCCGTGGCGGTGGCGAAGAAGCCGTTGGCGGATGCGCCGACGCCGGTGGCCGTGGCGAACGTGCCGTTGGCGTTGGCGCGGTCGCCGGTCGCGGTGGCCGAGGCGCCGTTGGCGAATGCGTTTGCGCCCGTCGCCGTGGCATTGACGCCAAAGGCGGAACTGGTGCGCCCCGTCGCGGTGGCATTGGCGCCGTTGGCGAATGCGTTTGCCCCGGTGGCCGTGGCGAACCGGCCGTCGGCGACGGCAAATGTGCCGGTCGCCGTGGCGTTTGCGCCTTGTGCATTGGCGTTGGCGCCGGTCGCTGTGGCGTTTGCACCTTGTGCATTGGCGTTGACGCCGGTCGCCGTGGCGTTGTCACCTTGCGCGTTGGCGCTTTTACCCGTTGCCGTGGCATTGGTGCCTTGCGCGTTGGCCAAGGAGCCCGTCGCCGTGGCGTCGCGGCCGTTGGCGTTAGAGAATTGGCCCATCGCCGTGGCATTGACGCCTTGCGCATTGGCGGCTGCGCCCGTCGCCGTGGCACCGAAGCCGTTGGCCATGGTGCCGACCCCCGTGGCCGTGGCGCCGTCGCCATTGGCATTAGCGAAGGCGCCGGTCGCCGTGGCGCTTTCGCCGGTCGCGGTGGCGAATTGGCCCATCGCCGTGGCGCTTTCGCCGGTGGCGTTGGCATTGTCGCCGGTCGCGGTCGCGCTTGTGCCTTGCGCGTTGGCCTCGATGCCGGTCGCGGTGGCATTGGCGCCGTTGGCGGTGGCATTGGGACCGAGCGCCGCAGCGGCCGCGCCGGTGGCGTTGGCGCTGGTGCCGATGGCCGTGGCCTGGAGGCCGTCGGCGGACGAGTTCGCACCGATCGCCGTGGCCTGGTCGCCATTGGTCATGGCCTGATCGCCGCAGAACACCGCGAACAGTCCGGTTCCCGACATCGGGATCGGCGTTATGACGTTGAAGGGCGCATCGGCCGGATCGATGCAGGCCGCCTGGATCGCTTTCGCCGGCGCCACCGGCACGGTGCACATGGCGGCGGTGAGCGCCAGGACGCTTGCCGTTAACAATAGCTGCGGCCTGCCACTATGTGGCCTGCCGCTATGTGGCCTGCCGCTATGTGGCCTGCCGCCAGGCGGCTTTGGCCGTGCCCCGCGGGCCGGCGCGGCCTGCGGCAAGTCCGGCGTCAGGCAAGAGAGTGTGGTGCGTGTCATGATGATACCCCCCATCCAAAGTGGCGTTTCAGGACCGGTTTCCCGGCCCCGGTGTCTCGCAAATGAAATCCCTCTCAACCGAGGATAGTGCCGGCGGCCATCAGGCTC
>Ga0307425_1000058_pt1 | contig 59317 bp, 59 predicted proteins | sample SalMarWE160330MG_FD_202152 | JGI IMG/M metagenome (GOLD analysis project Ga0307425, IMG submission 202152) | Salt marsh sediment microbial communities from the Plum Island Ecosystem LTER, Massachusetts, United States - WE1603-30 | ecosystem: Environmental > Aquatic > Marine > Intertidal zone >... | reverse complement strand
ATGGGCTGACGCCCTTGGGATCCACTGGAGAGTTCGCATATCTCTCTTGGACGCAGCGGCGACAGGTCGTCGAGGTTGTTGTCAAAGCGGCGGGCGGCCGAGTTCCGGTCGTGGCAGGAGTCGCTTCGACTACCATCGCCGACGCCGTTTTCCAGGCAAGTGAGTTTGAGCGTCTCGGCTGCAACGGCATTCTCGCGATTATGGAGGCTTATTTCCCAATTTCCGATGAGGGCGTGTTCGCCTATTTCAAGGCAATCGCCGAGGCGATCTCGATCCCGGTAGTTCTATACACCAACCCAAACTTCCAGTGATCGGATTTGAGCCTTCCGGTTATTGAGCGCCTGAGCCGTGTGCCCAACATTCGCTACATCAAGGACGCGTCGTTCGATACTGGACGGCTACTCTCGATTATCGATCGGGTCGAAGGACGGATCCAGGTGTTCGCGGCCTCGGCACACATTCCGGTCTGTGTAATGATGATCGGCGGCGTCGGTTGGATGGCCGGCCCTGCCTGCGTTGCGCCACGACAAAGCGTCGATCTTTACGAGTTCTGTCGACGCGGCGATTGGGCCACGGCGATGGAGCGTCAACGGCCGCTGTGGAATCTAAACCAGGCTTTTTCCAAGTACAACCTCGCTGCCTGCATTAAGGGCGGTTTAGAGCTTCAAGGCTATGCGGTTGGCGCGCCGTTGCCGCCGCAAGCACCGCTGCCTTCCGAGGGCGTAGAGGAAGTAAGGCGCGCGCTCGTCGCCATCGGGGCGTTGTAACCAGCTTCCGTCCCCGCGCGATGACGCCGAACTTATCAGTTCAGGTGACAGCCAGGGGCGGGCCATTTTGGCAAAATGGTATAAACGTGCAAATTATCATTCCTATTAAAGGTGGTGGAAATCCTGGCTGCCCCTGACTTCATGGTTGGGCATCATAGAACAAATAAAATTTTGGGTATTGACTTTCAAAGGGAATGTAATTACAATGTATTAACATTTCTTGCAATGGAGGTCAAATATGAGAGCACGAATAGTAAAGATCGGAAATTCCCAAGGGATACGGATTCCAAAACCTCTGCTCGAACAAACGGGAATCATGGATGATGTTGAGTTAGAGGTGGAGCAAAATCAGATAATTATTCGACCTGTATCAAACCCAAGAGACGGATGGGATGATGCTTTTAAGGCTATGGCTGATAGGGGTGATGATATAATTATAGATGAGGCTGAAAATATTTCACATTCTTGGGATGAGAACGAATGGCAATGGTAGCAAATCGATTTGATGTATATTTGACAAATCTTGACCCTACAGTTGGTTCAGAAATCCAAAAAACCAGACCGTGTTTGGTTATTTCACCTGATGAGATGAACAAGCACATCCGCACCGTAATAGTTGCCCCGATGACCACCGCCGGGAAAGATTATCCCACCCGAGTCTCATGCACATTCAAAAGGAAAAAAGGACAAATTGTCTTAGACCAGATACGAACTATCGACAAAACACGACTCGTAAAAAAGCTCGGTACTATCGATCCGAAAACACAATTAAAAGTTATTACCACCCTACAACGCCTATTTTCATTTTAACACTGCCCAACATTCGCCTGGAGCAGACGGCATGAAAATCGCGTTTTAACGTAAAAGCCTTTAGAAATACGGTGCTGTACAGGGCCGCTGCTCAGGCGGAACGTTGGCTCTTAAGATTTGGGAGAAAAAGAATGATCCGGAAGCATGTAGGCATTGTGGTCTTTAATGATATTGAGGTCCTCGACTTTTGTGGGCCATTTGAGGTATTTTCAGCAACTCGTCTCAATGAGGAGAAACGGCGGGATGAGCTTTCACCATTCGAAGTTTCTCTAGTCGCTGAGACCCTCTCCTATATCACTACAACGGGTGGCATGAGAGTCATACCTCAATATTCATTCGAAAATTGCCCGCGGATTGATATTCTTATTGTTCCGGGTGGATGGGGTACGCGAAAGGAATTGAATAATCCAGTTATGCTTGAATGGCTGCGTACCCAGGCTGCTGAAGTTGAAACACTGACTTCTGTCTGTACTGGATCGATGCTGCTGGGATTCGCCGGCCTGATAGACGGGTTGCACGCAACGACTCACTGGCGCTCTCTAGACTGGATGCGAGACTCCTTTCCTGATGTGATCGTTGAATATGAACAGCATGTTGTTTCGGATGGTCGCGTATTCACTTCGGCCGGTATTTCGGCGGGAATCGACATGGCCCTTAAAGTGGTTGCTCGATATTACGGTGAGGATATTGCACGAGCTACGGCTGTACATATGGAATATCCTTTTCCGATCAGCAATGAACGTCGAATACGCCTTCAGCCCAACCCGTAAATCCAGTGGACCCAAAGGGCCGCGCTGCTGATCAATTCGTTATGTTTTCATTCAGGTAATGGAGATTTTTGATATTTGATATTAAAAGTTTTGACGAGTCCGAATTTGTGAGGTAATCTCAAATAAATTTATTTTTCCCCAGAAATCCCTATAAATAGGAATGACCATGCCTGTCAAAACCAAAGTTGACCATGAAAAACAGTTAACCATAAAAACAGTGACTGGAGAGCCATCTTTTGAAGACAGCATGGCAGCCTTCAGGCAGTTCTATGAGGGTGAGCTAACACAAAAAGTGTTGTGGGATTTCAGAAAGGCGAGTTTTTCTCGCATATCCTCTAACCATATAAATACATATCATTCTTGAAAAGTTTAAACATAACATTCGCATTGAGCAGGAAAAGAAAGAAGCCGCGCGCCTCTCATGCCAGGCTTTAAAATTCAAATGGTAAACGAAGATTAAGGAAAATATGATGAAAAACATTCTGATTTCTCTTACTTTGTGCCTGTTTTTTTACCATTCTACTTCGTTTGCCGGGGAAGCAGATGTAATCAAGGTTAACGTAAAGAAAAACAAGAAAAATTCCTATAATTTCAGTGTGACCGTTTTCCATAAAGATACTGGATGGAAGCATTACGCAAATAAATGGGAAATCATTGGAGAAAATGGCACTATTTTAGGAACCAGGATTCTTCACCACCCCCATGTTAACGAACAACCCTTTATTCGAAGTCTCTCTGGAGTTGAAATCCCTGACCATGTTAAAACTGTCACTATACGTGCTCATGACTCTATCCATAAATACGGAGGCAAGGTTATTACCATCGATCTGCCTTAACAGGATATGATGATTTGTGAATTATTTTTCCCAAGCGTAAAAAAAATCTAACATAGCGAATAAACCAGACGGGAAGAATCTTGGCGCTTTTCGTTAAAATTTGTAGTTCACGTTAGGTTTTTATGTCCGCTGGTTATCCGCGGTGTTGAAGGTGTAGAAAAAGTCTTGAAAAGCGCATAAAGTGAGGGTTATATTTGCTTCCGAAGGCATGGAAACTGGTTAGCAGCAAAGAGGGGAGCAAATGGCAAAATACAAGAAGTACTCATACGATCAGTCGCGTTTTATTCCGATTCATTTTGACAAGCAAATTCTACCCGGCACTTTCGAATATACACTCAGTCACTTGATCGACAATGAGATTGATCTTTCGCTCTTTGACAGCCGTTACAATAACGACGAAACCGGGGCTCCTGCTTACGATCCATCCATATTGCTCAAGATTATATTGTTCGCTTATTCGCGCGGTATTGTCTCCAGCCGCAAGATTGCTCGCTGTTGCCAGGAGAATATCATTTTTATGGCCTTGTCTGCGGAGACGCAGCCACACTTTACAACCATTGCGGACTTTGTGTCCTCGATGGAAAATGAAGTGTTATGGCTCTTTAGGAATGTTCTGATGATCTGCGACGAGATGAAGCTCATCGGCAAAGACATGTTCGCCATAGACGGCTGCAAAATGCCGTCGAATGCCTCCAAGGAATGGAGCGGGACAAAAGCGGAGTTTAGGAAAAAGAAGGGGAAGATGGAGCGTGCCATTCGTCGCATTTTGAGAAAGCATCGTGAGACGGACATCGAGGAAAAGGATATTGACGTAGTTGAGAAGGAAAAGGAATACATTCAGACGCTTCGTCGTCAGATAAAGAAAATCAGCAAATGGATGGATGACAATGATGACAAGCCCGGTAAAACCGGAAAGCCGAGAAAGAGCAATATCACTGATAATGACAGCGCCAAGATGAAAACCTCTCACGGTGTGATTCAGGGATACGACGGGGTGGCTGCGGTTGACAGTAAGCATCAAATCGTTGTTCATGCTGAAGCCTATGGCCAGCCGCAGGAGCATGATTTGCTGGAACCGATGATCCAGAAAACGCGAGATAATTTTAAGGCAATAGATTCCTGTGAAGATGTATTCAATAATGCAAAGCTGACCGCCGACGCGGGGTTCCACACGGAAGCCAACATGAAGATGCTGGCCGATGAAGGCATTGATGCCTATGTAGCCGATATTTTGTTTAGAAAACGTGATCCTCGTTTCGCAGATCGAGATAAATATAAAGAACGACATCGACAAGAACGCAGAAAGATCAACAAAACACCAGATCTATTTACGCCCAATGAATTTACTTTTGATAAAGGCATGGCTTTTTGTATATGCCCGGCCGGCAAGAAACTTCGACGTGTCGGAGATACAGTTTTAATTGGGAAGTTTAGAGCGATTAGGTTCAGGGGCTTTAAGTCGGTTTGCAGCGTATGCGAGATTCGTTCGAAATGCCTCAAGCATCCGGAACGAACAGATTATAGGCAAGTCTATTTTTTTGTTGGCAGATCCAAAGAGGGCCGGGAAACCTACACCCAAAAAATGAAACGTAAGATCGACTCTGACCGAGGTCGATTGATTTACAGCAAAAGGATTGGAACAGCGGAGCCTGTGTTTGCCAATTTACGGCATGCACTTGGTTTGAACAGGTTCACATTACGAGGTGATGGGAAAGTAAACATTCAGTGGAAGCTGTTCAGCATTGTGCACAATCTGTTAAAAGTCCATCGGTTTGGGTCGGGGTTTGCATAGAATGTAAAAAGAAAAGGCGTCTGGAAGGTCGATATTGCCAAATAGGCCTAATACAACGTATTAGAAGGATCAACCGATCATATTGTAGAGTGATTTTTTAGTTTTCTTGGCTTACTCGCAATATCGGAAAAGAACCTGTTGCGATTTTGACTTATTCTACAGACTCGTTAGCAGTATTAGTCGATTGAAGAAGCCCCGATTTTCAGAGAAAAACGAGTGAAGAAGATAAAAGGAGGAGAATTATGAGGAAGAAAGCAAAAATACTAAGTTCATTAGGGATAGTAATAGCTGTACTGTTTTCAACCGTATTTTTCACACTTCCAAAGGAGGTGGTAGCGAAACCGAAAGTCGTATCCATTGAAGGAATGAGCTACAATGTTAACTCCTCTCTGGCAGACAACTTAAAAGCGCTTGTCGGCAAGAAGGTGTCTGTGACCATTGTTTCGGGAAAGACCCTTTCCGGTTTTGTGAAGGAAGTTGGAATCCACCTCGTTCACTTGGAAAAATTGGAGGGCAAAGATTATTTTGACGCTCTAATCCGTATTGAAAATATCAGTGCCATAGAGGCCATGTTTCGGAGCTACCAACGCTGATAGACATATCTTCTGAGAGAGAGTTTTATTATTATACTCTTTGGCACCTCGGAAGACTAAGCTTTAAACATATTAATAGATTTACGGTCGGTTTCAGCTTCGGCCCGCAGCAGCTCAATTTTGCGTTCGGTAGGAAGAATAAAGACATAGACCAAAATTGAAACATTAAAATATTCAGGATATTTTCTGGGAACTTCAATGACCGCAGAACACAACAGTATTCGTAGTGATTTTTCATTTAGGGTTTTGCCTGTAATTGAGAAGCGGGTCTTCAGGATGGGTATTGCCGGCAATTACGGGATAGATTCTTCTGATGTCGAATGGGCCGCAGAACAGGGAGCTAATTACTGGGTATGGGGTGCTAGTTTTAAAAAAATTACAGCAGGGATTAAAAATGTAATCAGAAAAGATAGAGAGAGGAATGTGGTGTCCCTGCTTGGCTGGGGATTCTTTGGCTGGCAGGTACGGCAAAGTATTGAAAAAGCTTTGCGCAAATTAAATACCGATTACTTGGATGTTTTCAAACTAGGGTGGCTGGGACGGACATCAATTTATAGCCAGGGTGTTGTCGATTCATTGTTGAAACTTAAACAGGAAGGTAAAATTAAGGCTATTGGAACCAGCATCCTTGACAGGAAACGGGCCGGACAATTGGCTTTAGACTCAGAGTTCGATCTGCTAATGATCCGCTATAACGCCAAACACACTGGCGCAGAAGAGGATATTTTCCCGCATTTAAAAAAACGGAATCCTTGTGTTGTCAGTTATACGGCGTTGGCTTGGCAGCAGTTAATCAGCCCTATGAAAGGTATTGAAATCGTTCCCTGGCCAGGCAGCAAAGAAGAGGCTAAAATACCTCCCCTGACACCTGAACTCTGCTATAGATTTGTTTTGTCAAATCCTCATGTTCACCTGGTTCTAACCGGTCCGAAAAACAGGGGGCAGCTGATGATGAATTTTAGAGCAATGCAGCAGGGGGCTTTGACTCCGGAAGAATTGGACTGGATTCGACAATATGGAAAATTAATCAAATCTAAGAAAAGATTTGATTACATTCACTAAAGACTATTGAAATCTTTATAAATATTGTTGTGGTGTCGTCTGCGGGTGCATATGGGGTGCAGACGGGTGCAGGTTATCAAGCTCATCAACTTCAGATTTAAACTGTCCGGGCATCCAATGAGCATATATATCATATGTGATTTTGATGCTGCTATGGCCCAACTGATAGCTGACATCTCCCACATTATGACCTTTCATCAATCTGATTGTCGCATATGAATGTCTTAAGCTATGTGTGCTAATTTGACGCAACCCTGCTTTTTTAGTGCATCGGTTCAAGGCATTTCGAAATGAATTTCTGTTAAGCAATTCATCCCTAACCCCTATAAATACAAACTCTGAAACAGGCCTCCCTTTTTTCAAGGCATCTCGTTTTTGTACTGTCCTATGTGCTTTTAGGGTTTCCGTAAGATGCATGGTCATATCAACCCGTCTGCGTTTATGGCTTTTTGTATCTGTCATCCTGCCTTTTCGATAGCTCCGTTTGACCTCGATTTGACGGTTATCAAAATCAATGTCGTCCCATTTTAACGCCTGTATTTCACCTATACGCATACCTGTTCTTAATGCACATAAGATAGATGAATAATAACCACCGTCCATAAAGATCATTGCCTGTTCAAGTAAAAGTTGCGATTCTGATTCTGTCAAAGGGTTCATCTCAAATTTTTTCTTTTTGTATTTCAGCGCTAAATCTCGCATAGGGTTTGACTCGATCAGTTCAAGTTCCACAGCATAACCCAGAACCCCGTTTATAGGCGCTCGCAACAGTTTAAGAGTGTTCGGGTTCAACCTTTCAGCATATTTCTTGTCAAAGAATGCTTTAAGGTCTTTTCGTTTAATCTCATTGACAGGTATTGAACCAAAAACTGGCAATATGTGATTATTCAGGGTTTGCAGATAATTTTCCCGTGTTGACTCTTTCCAGTCGTGAGGCAATGAAAGCCACAAATCTGAATGTTCCTTGAAAGTAGGTACTTGCTTTGGATCATCAAAACCAAACTCCCCGAGCTGCAGCTTTGCCCGGATTGTGCTGGCGACGGCCTCGGCTGCTTTCTTATCCCCCACCTTCCGGGATGTCCTTTTCCCGTTGTTGGATACAAACACCCACCAGGGGTTACCCTTGCCTTTAGTTTTTTGTCTGACTCTTACTCCCATAATAAGCCCCTCACTTTCCCCCTGAGTTTATCCACGGGCAGGGACCAAGGGGGAGTCCTTTTCAGCCGTACGCGCCTATCCCGTGGGGTTATTTGTGAACATCTTGACTTACCACCATGTGGTATTATCTTCTAATTGTTAGGTTGAATATAAATCAGCATGATGAAATTAAAGGAGGTCATCATGAGATTTTCCATTACAAATTTCATTCTTTTAATAATTTCCATATTTCTTATGACACTCGCCTTTGTTTTTTCTATTGAGGCGATCCCCTTTTAATTCACCAAGACAAGCTCAAAAGCTTATCCTGGGTCTGGTTGATGTTTAAGGACTCGGCCTTGTCTGTAACCTCCTCTCCAAACAAAAGCGCCTGAAGGCTTTCCCCGGTCCACAGTAATAAACCGCCCACAACGTCACCGCTGCAGGTGCCTTCAAGCGCTATGTTTGATATTTTATTTTCATTTTACTGTGGTTTTGGGTTAAATTAACGATGCTTCATATATTCATATATTCGTTTAAATAATGTGTCAAGTTTTTTTATTGATTTAAATATATGAATATTATAAAGGACTCATATGGCACGGAAAAACATGACAACCAGCATTGAAAATGACCTTCAAAAAGAAGTTAAAAAACTCGCCATTGATTTAGAAAGACCTCTAAATGACCTTATAGAAGAATCTTTTCGGGATCTTCTTAAGAAATACGAAAAAAAAGATAAAAAATAACTCGTAACCGAGAGGTTGCCATGGACTGATTATCATTACCCCATTTCTCATAGAGGTGGGGTTTTGTGTTTTTAGTGTCTCAAGGATTTTACTATAACGTTTGCAAGGGTCCTATTTTAATAGCAAGATATAAGATTAGGCTTATTGCAAGGTTGCAGTTGTTTATAACCATTGAGCTACTTGTTATTATGTATATGGTAGAATGGAAACAGTTAGCTGTTCAGCCCACACGCGCAGGAGGTGACCTAAACTTCTTTGGGACATGAGAAGGTTCTTTGATTCGGAATAGTTAGACACATGAAGGAGGGGGCATGATCGAACAAATCACGGACGAAATCCCACTGCAACAACTCCAGGTGAGTAAGCGTAACGTGCGAACGGTGGAAGATTTCAAGAGGGCATTGGCCGATAACCTCTACTACAAACGCGGCCAGGCCGTCTATACTGCCACCCGTCACGATATCTACGTGGCGCTGGCTCACACGGTTCGGGATTACTTGATGGAGCGCTGGCACAAGACCGTAGAGACCTACTTTCAGACTCGGCCCAAGTTCGTCTACTATCTCTCGGCAGAATACCTGCCGGGCCAGCAGATTACCCAGAACTTGCTGTACTCTGAGACTACAGACCTGGCTCGGCAGGCGTTGGCCGAATGGGGCCTCGATTTGAATGATCTCATCGCATTGGAGCCAGAACCTGGGTTGGGCAACGGCGGCCTGGGACGTCTGGCGGCGTGCTTTATGGACTCGATGGCCACGCTGGACATTCCTGCCTACAGTTTTGGCATTCGCTACGAGTTTGGCATTTTCAGGCAGTCATTCCAGGACGGCTGGCAGGAGGAGAGCCCCGACGAGTGGCTGTTCTATGGCAACCCCTGGGAGTTCTCCCAGCCGGACGATATGGTCGAGGTCTGCTTTGGCGGGCATACAGAGCACCATGTCGACGATCAGGGACGTCACCGTGTGCGCTGGATCCACGGCCAGACGTTACTGGGCGAGCCCTGTCACATGCTGGTGCCAGGCTATGGGACGGGCACGGTCAACCTGCTGCGCCTGTGGCGTGCAAGGGCGAGCCGGGAGTTCGACTTTGAGCTCTTTGACGTGGGCGACTATGCCCGCGCTGTGGAGCAAAAGACCGCCTCGGAAAACATCTCCAAGGTGCTCTATCCCAACGACAACACTCCCGAGGGGAAGGAACTTCGCCTCAAGCAGCAGTACTTTTTTGTGGCCTGCTCGCTCAAGATGATCGTCAGCCGAACGCTCCAGTTTAACAGAGGTTTATTCGAACTCCCCGATAAGGCAGTCGTACAGCTCAACGATACACACCCTGTGGTTGCCATTCCCGAGCTGATGCGCCTCCTGATGGACGAACATGGGCTGAGCTGGGATGAGGCGTGGGACATTACCCGGCGAACGTTTGCCTATACCTGCCACACCCTGATGCCGGAGGCCCTGGAAAAATGGCCAGTCAGCCTCTTTGGGAAGCTCTTGCCCCGCCATCTCGAGATCGTCTACGAAATCAACCATCGTTTCCTGCAGGAAGTGAGGGTCAGGTTTCCCGGCGACGAGGAGCGGGTGCGCCGCATGTCGATCATTGAAGAGTGGCCCGAGCAGGTCTGCATGGCACACCTGGCTGCTTCGTGCAGTTTCTCGATCAATGGCGTGGCCAAGCTGCAGTCCTCTCTGCTCAAGGAGCACACCCTGCGCGATTTCTACGAGATGTGGCCCGAGAAATTCAACAACAAAACCAACGGCGTCACACCGCGCCGTTGGGTCAGAATGGCCAACCCCCGCCTCTCCGAACTGATAACGAGCAAGATCGGTGACGGATGGCTGCGTGACATGGATCAGCTCGAGGCGCTGGTGCCCTATGCTGACCAGGCGGATTTCCGCCAGGTTTGGCGCGTAGTCAAGCGCGAGAACAAGGTTGCTCTGGCTGCCCACATCGGCAAGAGCGTCGGTGTCCAGGTCGATCCTGATTCGCTCTACGACGCGATGGTCAAGCGTCTGCACGAGTACAAGCGGCAGTTGCTCAAGGCGCTGCACATCATTACGCTCTACCAGCGGCTCAAGGCCGATCCGGCGTTGGACATCGTGCCGAGGACATTTATCTTTGGCGCCAAGGCGGCTGCCGGGTACCACATCGCCAAGCTGATCATCAAGCTGATCAACTCGCTGGCCGAGGTGATCAACTCGGATCCAGCGTTGAACGATCGGCTCAAGGTGGTCTTTTTGCCCAACTTTAACGTCACCCTGGGCGAGCGCATCTATCCGGCGGTAGACGTCTCGGAGCAGATCTCGATGGCCGGAAAGGAGGCCTCTGGCACAGGCAACATGAAGTTTGCGCTCAACGGGGCGCTGACCGTGGGCACGCTGGATGGGGCAAACATCGAGATCCGTGAGCGGGTGGGCAAGGAGAATTTCTTCCTGTTCGGCCTGACCGTGCCAGAGGTGATGGCACAGAAGGAGGCGGGCTACAATCCGTTGGACTACTACTATGGCAATCCCGAGCTCAAGCGAGCGATCGACTGGATCGTCTCGGGCGATCTCGGCGGAGACAAAGCGCTGTTCCAGCCGCTGGTAGACTCGCTGCTGCACAAGGACGAGTACCTGCTGTTGGCTGATTATGCCTCGTACGTCGAGTGCCAGGAACGGGTGGACGAGGCGTACCGCGATGCAGCGTCGTGGACGCGCATGTCGATCCTCAACGCTGCGCGCTGCGGACATTTTTCCTCTGACCGCACCATCCGCCAGTACAACGAGGAGATCTGGCGGGCGCCGCCACTGCCGGTTGGGTTGTAAGGCATCGCTTTTGAGTGGGGTGGTTGTGCTCCTTGGACAAGCCTTCCCAAAAGCTATGTCAGGCTTCCAGAACACATCGTTTGGCACACATCAAGCAGGATGTTGATTAGAATTCCAGACGTTCTGAATTGGCTATTAAAACGAAGGAGAAACGTATAAAAAAGAGATAGGTCAATTTAAAACAATTTAAAATTATCTGTGATGAGGTCTTTTTAGAAGGCATACCTATTGTGATATATGAAGATTTGATTCCATAGGGCAGGGTCAGCAATGGCGACCCGATTACTAAATGTGTTGATAAATCGCTTTAAACTGTTGTTATTAAATGCAATATAGGTAAGAATCTACAAAAAGATATTCTACAGATAGAATCTCTTTGTTTTCGCCAAAAAAATCAAGCGATTAGAAAAATCCTTCAACACGTTAAGCGATCGGCTCGTCAGCAATGGCTCTGCTTTTTTATTATTGCGGGTTGTGCTTTCTGCAATATATTTGCAATCCCAAAAGCCGGTTCAGAAGTTGTGATATCATATTCCGAAAATTGAATTGTCAATTGGTAAATATCTGCCCATCAATTAAAAACCCGGCCTAAGCGACCGGGTTTTGGGTGCACCTGGGGTGCATTTTGCTTGTACGATTCATTATGATTTGGTACGATTCATTAAATACAAACCCTTGATATCAGTATAACCCATTGATACAATTGCACCACTAAGCAAAGAAAAGATTTGATTACATCAAATAGCCGGCTCCATGAGCATGGTATTATGGCGTGCAGAGAAATGGGTATGGATTTATTTAATCTATCTTTCTCAAGAAATTGAACGGTAAAATCGCCGAACAATACAAATTAAGCTGACGTGAAAGAAGCCGCGTCGTTCAATGTAAAGGCCTTACAGGGGCGAAATGCTTTTTGCACGCAACTTATTTGCGGACGTTAGCTACTTCTATTGAAAAGGTGAAACGATGACTGAAGAGATTATAAAAAGATATGGTCAAAGAGTTGGATATACGGAAGCGGAAGTCGAAAAGTTCCATGAAGGAGACCACAGGATCAGACAAGTAAAACGACTATCCGATGCCGCCGCTATATTTTCAATCCGGGCAGAGGTTGTTAAAGCGAAGCACTGTAACTCGGGGCATTCGGTCGGACAAACATTCATCCTTGATGTAGATGGCAATTTCATATCTAAACTCTGTCCGAAAAGAATGTGCGTTTATCTGATTTCCCAATTTGCGATTCCGGTTGCGTTGATCAATGAGAGGCTCAGCGAAGGTCTTGAGCCTAATGATTTTCATTTCATGCGTTATGTCCGATGCCCTGATGCCGGCGTTGAGTGTTATGGTTATGGCGAAGTAATGCTCAAGATTGAAGTTGTTCCACGAGTCAAGAAAGCTCAGTAAATAGCATCAATATGGATAGCCTGTCGTTCCACCAGACACCAAACGCCTTGCGGCTTTTGGTGTCTGGTGAACTTATCGTTACCGACTAAAGGAGAAAACAATGAAAAAATTAATTCTCACCGCACTGTTGATATTATCCATTGCAATCTCTGCAGAGGCAGCAGATGGAGTGGTAAATGTCCAAAGCACCTTTAATGTAAAAGAAACTGCAGATCGAATGGAGAGCATCTTGAAAGAGAAAGGAATGACGGTATTCAATCGAATAAATCATTCTAAAGGTGCTAGTAAAGTCGGCATCGAACTGCGAGATACAGAACTAATAATATTCGGGAATCCAAAGGTGGGAAGCCCCCTTATGAAATGTCAGCAAAGTGTTGCTATTGATTTACCCCAAAAAGCATTAATCTGGGAAGATGATAAAGCTAAGGTCTGGATATCGTATAACGATCCAAGATATTTAGAAAAAAGGCATAATATTGCCGGTTGCGAAGAAGTCATATCAAAAATAGAAAAGGCGCTGGCCGGCATAGCAAAATCAGCATCAATGAAATAAGGCAGTCTAAAAAATCTAATTCAGTCGACGCAAAAAGCCGCGCGGCTGATTATCGCCGTTGGGCACATCTGACGGAGACGATAATGCCAAAGAAAAACCGTACAAATTGTTTTGACTTCATTGAGTTCCCTGCGAAAAGCATTGAGGGCCTCCATCGGTCTAAGATCTTTTATGCGAACGTATTTGGTTGGTCCTATAAAGATTGGGGAGATGATTATTCCGATACAGAGAATAGTGGATTGGGTAGCGGAATTAATGCCGATGCCAGTCATCGCCCTCAGTACCCATTGGCGGTTATTTACACAACAGAGCTTGAGGCTACTCGTGAAAGAGTTCTTGCTGAAAAAGGGACGATCACTCGAGATATTTTTTCATTTCCGGGTGGGCGGCGTTTCCACTTCTCGGATCCATCTGGCAATGAATTGGCCGTATGGTCCGATGTTTAATATTTACCCAATAGTTTTCACACGGCTTGCTTACACTGGGCGTTATCTTAAAACCAAAATATTTTCTTGATATATATGAATTGTTTGTGCATATTGATGCATATCAGAACAACACTGAACATAGATGACAAAATATTGGAAAAGGCATCGCGACTGAAAGGCGTTAAGGAGAAAACCTCCTTAGAGCGACTTGGACTCGAAGCTTTAATTGCCCGCGAAAGCAGCAAGCGACTGGCCAAAATCTGCGGCAGATCAACTTGAATTGACTTTTAAATAAAAGATAGCCAAGGCATGAAAATGGAGGGCTATATCATGCGGTTTTGAAGTAAAATGTATTTTTTCAACTACAAGCGCCATTCGTGACGGCCAGATTCTTTTCCGCCCACCACTTGTGCCCGCCGTTCAAAGTCGCCAGATAAAACGTAAGTAGAAGATATGCTATCTTAGTAGAAACATAGGGGGAGAAATGTTCGTTAAAGCCTGTGGCTTAAAAACAAAAGAGCAAATAGATAAAGCAATTGAGTACGGATATGATGCAATAGGAATTGTCACTTATATCAAAAGTAAACGCTATTGCCCTCCTAAGAATGCAATAAAATTAGCGGAATACGCCAAAGGCAAAATAAAAAGTTTTATAGTTGGTCTCAATTACAGTGATGTAGAAGAGGCTGCACACGCTTTTGACTATACGCAAATATATGAAATGAGGCAGGTCCCTAATCTGGTATTGGCATCAAAAGAAAGGCCTCCCTCTGACCTCAAATATGAATACTTCGTTTATGATGCCAGTATCGGTAGTGGTGTTTATAAAGGATTCCCGGAATGGCTGAAGGACAAAACTGAAAACCTCATCGTTGCAGGAGGTCTAAATAAAGATAATGTTTGTAAGGCGATCAGGGGAATTAAACCTTTTGGAGTTGATGTGTCAAGCGGAGTCGAAAAAGACGGAGTAAAGGATTTAACAATGATGAAGGAATTTATAGACGCCGTTCAAAGCTGCTCTTGCTAAAAAAAACTCAAAAGGATAAGCTAACATCAACTTTCAGGCGGACTAGGTTCCCTAACCGCTGAAGCCGGGTGTTGGGCAAACAAATCATATGAGAAACATTAAGAAAATTTATAATTAAAAAAGGAGATTAGAATGAAGATCTATGTAGGTAATTTGTCTTACGAAGTCACCGAAGAGGACTTACGGCTGACTTTAGAAGAATTCGGACAGGTTGAATCCGCCACCATTATTAAAGACAGGAATAGTGGTCGATCAAAAGGATTTGGATTCGTGGAAATGGCCTCTAAAGCTGAAGGGCAGTCTGCAATCGATGGCTTAAATGGCAAAGAACTAAAAGGAAGAAAGCTTAACGTGAATGAGGCTCGTCCTCGCACCGAAAGTCGCGGTAGAAAAGGAGGACAAGGAGGTGGCCGAGGAGGATACGGCGGCGGCCGAGGAGGTCAAGGTCGCGGCCGAGGAGGAGGAGGGCGTGGTAGATAAGGACCAAAGGGTGGTCGTACCCTCTAATCATTGACATTCAACATATATAACTATGATTATAAAAAATTTCGCCTATCAAGGTATATCCGACATTCGTATGCAGTGAAAACACCCTTAAAACAAGAGATGGCTTTGATGGAAACATACGTACACGGATACTCGAAAAAAGAATTAAATAGATTGGCCGATCAGGCCTGCACCCTGGCGGAACTTTTGCATTTTGATACCCGCTATCCTCCTGAAAGCAAGGTATTGGAAGCCGGATGCGGCATAGGCGCCCAAACTTCTATTTTGGCCCAAAACTGCCCGAACGCTCAATTTGTTTCCATAGACATCTCTCAGGATTCAATAAATCAGGCAAAGAAGGCGGTAAAGGCGGAAAATGTAATATTCCAACAGGCTGATATTTTCGATTTGCCTTTTGAAGCCGAAAGTTTCGATCATATTTTTGTCTGTTTTGTCCTTGAACATCTCCAAAAACCGACTGATGTATTGGTAAGTCTTGGAAGGGTATTAAAAAAAGGGGGATCGATTACCGTGATTGAAGGTGATCACGGATCATTTTATTGCTATCCCGAAAGCAAAGAGGCCCTGCTGTCAGTTCGGTGTCTAATAAATGTTCAGGCGAGCTTAAAAGGAAACTCACTGATTGGTAGACAATTATATCCTCTGTTGAATACAACGGGATTTAAAGAGGTTGTCGTTTCTCCGCGCGTCGTGTATGTTGATTCCAGCAAACCCGGTTTTGTAGAGGGTTTCTCAAAAAAGACATTTATCGCAATGGTCGAAGGCGTTAAGGAACAAGCGCTATCTCTGAATTTGATCGATGAAGATACCTGGAATAAAGGGATTAAAGACTTGTACAGGGCAACTGAAGACGACGGTACATTCTGCTATACCTTTTTTAAAGGGAGAGCAGAGAAAATGTAGTCGATCATTACAAGCCATTATAAGGCCTAAACTGAGTGTTTCTAATTCAACAGATTATACTAATGCTATTAAGGCGTCGCATGGCCCTTTAAGTGCTATGCCGGCAAATTAACCGTTGAGAAAAGATAATGGATGAACGAAAACATTTCATAAAATTACTCGAAAAAGTACAGGTGAATGCTCCCTTTTTAAAGCTAAAAAATGATTATTTTCCTTTAGTTATTAAATACGGCATGAACCCCGAAATTGGAATGGATGCTGCTGCTTTGGATTCAATATCAGATAAAGAGTTTAGAAATATCGCAGAAGTTTTAAAAATAAACCAACGAAAAATAACGTTGCACGGTCCTTTTATGGATTTGGTTCCAGGCGGGCTCGATAACATGCTGCTGGCGGCAACGCAAAAACGGCTGGATCGTTTTTTTGAGATCGTTCCTCTTTTTGATCCTGTCAATGTGGTGTGTCACACCGGTTATGATCCATGCCATTATAGAAAGCATTGGAAAGAATGGCTGGCCAACAGTGTCGCGACATGGAAACCCCGTGTAAATCAAGCAGAGCGATTCGGTTTTAAACTCTTGCTGGAAAATGTTTATGAAACTGGTCCTGAAGTGCACTGCGCCCTTTTTAATGCGATTCCATCCGATGCTTTTGGATGTTGTCTGGATATAGGACACCATCATGTTTTTGGAAAAAACCCGCTTAAAGAATGGGTGGAAACGCTGGGTGAAAAAATAATGGAACTTCACCTTCATGACAACAACGGTGAAGAAGATACACATTTGGCGGTCGGGAAAGGAAATGCAGACTTTGCAGGTCTTTTTCAGCTCGTGGATGAAAAAGGATTAAGGCCCGTCATTACCCTTGAGCCCCACGAGGAAGACACCTTATGGCAAAGCTTGGCATCTAAAAATCTCACAGAATTTATTCTAACGTTGCCTTGAATCCGCAACCCTTGGTATTACAGGCCAGAAACGTTCCCTGTTTTTTCGTGGTTTTTTCCACCAGAAACTTGGCGCCGCATTCGGGGCATTCTTTTGCCACGGGCTTGTCCCAGGTTGCAAAGGTGCAATCCGGAAAACGGCTGCACCCGTAAAAGATTTTTCCCCGTCTGGACGATCGTTGGACAATTTCTCCGTCACAGTCTTGTTCAGGACAGCTTACGCCGGTTTTTTCCCCGTTGCTGTTTGAATTTGTTGACTGGGTGTTTTTACAATCCGGATAACCGGAGCAGGCATAGAATGGCCCGTATTTTCCCTCTTTAATGAGCATGGGCTTGCCGCACTTATTACAAATTTTGTCCGATGTCTGATCAGAGGACGGTTCGATGGCATGAACAACCCCTTTTTCATCCCGGGTGTAGTTTCGGGTATAAGTACATTCCGGATAATTGCTGCACCCCAAAAACTGTCCGTTCTTACCCATTCGGATATGAAGCCGGTGTTGACATTGAGGACAGGTGAGGCCTGTTGGAAATCCGATGCCTTTTACACTGAGCATTCCTGTTGAAGCGGCTTCGAGTTCTTTTTTAAACGCGTCGTAAAATTGGGTTAAAATTTCTGAATAATCCATCTCTGCGGCTTCTATGCGGTCAAGATCATTCTCCATATTGGCGGTAAATTCCACATCGAATACATCAGGGAAACTTTTCACCAGAAGATCGTTAACGATAAATCCCAGTTCATTCGGTTTGAAATATCCTTTTACGAGATCCACATAGCCTTTTTCCCTAATGGTAGACAGAATAGCGGCATAGGTGCTGGGTCGGCCAATGCCGTTTTCTTCGAGTTCTTTAACCAAAGACGCTTCTGAAAATCTCGGAGGGGGTATTGTAAAATGCTGTTTGGGTTCCAATTCATTGAGTTTTAAAATTCCACCTTCCCTCAGTTCGGGAAAATCATCTTTATTCTTTTGGCTGTCACTTTCAATTTGATCATCGGTGGTCATATACAGCGTCATAAAACCGGGGAAAGCCACCGATGAACCGCTGGCTGAAAAAAGATATGGACCGGCCGCAATCGATATAGAGATCTTGTTCATAAGGGCTTGCTTCATTTGTGATGCAACAAAGCGTTTCCAGATCAGCTCGTATAGAGCAAATTGATCTTTGGAAAGGAAGGGTTTAATGTTTTCCGGTGTATTAAAGACCGATGTGGGACGTATGGCTTCATGGGCGTCTTGAACTTTTTTTCGATTTTTGAAAAAACGCGGTTTTTGAAGTGCATACTCATCCCCAAATTTCTCCCGTACGAGTTTAAGGGCTTCCATAGCCGCTTCCTTGGAAATTCGGATGGAATCCGTACGCATGTAAGTGATGAGTCCTTCGGGTTCGCCAGGGGATAGCTCTATGCCTTCATAAAGCTGCTGAGCCACAATCATGGTTTTTTTTGCGGAGAATCTAAGTTTCCGGATGGCTTCCTGTTGCAGTTTGCTGGTGATAAACGGAGGGGAAGGATTTCTTTTTACTGTTTTTTTCTGTATTTTTTCAACGATAAATTTTTCTTGGGCCAGTTCTTCAATAATGGTATTTGAGGTCTTTTCATCGGGGATTTTAATTTTTTCCCCATTTTTTTTGGCCAGCTTTGCCGTAAACGGCGGGGGGGATTTGTCCTCAAGATGGGCGGTAATAGACCAGTATTCTTCAGGTTCAAAGGCCTGGATGGCCCGCTCTCTATCACAAATGATTCGTACGGCAACAGACTGAACGCGGCCGGCACTGAGCCCCCCTTTTACTTTACGCCACAACAAAGGGGAAATCTGGTATCCCACCAGTCTGTCGAGGATTCTGCGTGCCTGTTGTGCTTCATACTTATTCTGGTTGAGTTTAGCGGGAGATTTTATCGCTTCGTTGATGGCATTTTTTGTGAGCTCATGAAAAAGTACCCTGTGAAATGTTCTTCCCTTTTTTTTAAGAATTTCAGCCGTGTGCCATGCAATGGCTTCGCCCTCTCTGTCCGGGTCCGGCGCAAGGTATATATCTGTCGTATCGCCTGCGGCCTGTCTTAAAGATTTTATAATTTTTTGCTTGCCGGGGATATTGGTGTACTTGGGTGTGAACCCTTCTTCAATGTTGATGCCAATTTCCTTTGCCGGAAGGTCCTTTATATGGCCGACGGTGGCGGCGACATTAAATTCCTTGCCGAGATATTTTTTAATGGTTCTTATTTTTGTGGGGGATTCCACGATGACTAACGGTTTTGACACAATATTACCTCGCTATCAGAGACCTTTGAAACAAATCGATTTCATAGGAGCTTCAGATATGATTAAATTTTTTAAGGTAAAAAATAATTTTTCCGGCCTGCTACGGCTTAATTGACGTTGCTGAAAATAAAGGATGCGAAACTTAAATTAATATTTTTCGTGATGATCGGTTAAACTTTACTCACTTTTTCTCTGTTGTCAAAAAAAACTTCCCCGGAGATTGTTGTGCAATATCTTTGAGTTCAAGTTGCAGCAGAATACTCGAAAGTTTGCCGACTTCAATGGAAAGCTTTCGAGCAATGTCATCAATATGAACAGGATAGGGTTCAAGAGAGTCAAGCACAAGCCTCTCATCGGGTGATAATTGAGATCTTTTCTTTGTTGTATTATCGGCAGGTTTATCTTTTTCAACAGGCGTTTTTATCATATGTGACAGTTCTTCCATAATATCCTGGGCATGTTCCACGAGCTTGGCGCCTTGTTTGATCAGGGTGTGGGTTCCGGTGCTTTTAAAGGACTGGATACTTCCGGGAACTGCAAATACATCCCGGTTCTGTTCCGCAGCCAGACGCGCTGTTATCAGTGATCCGCTTCGTTTTGTCGCCTCAACGACCACTGTACCAAGGGAAATACCGCTGATGATCCTGTTGCGCTTGGGGAAATTGTGAGCATCGGGCTCTGTTTTTAAAGGGAATTCCGAAATAACAGCACCTTTTTCGGCAATTTGATGAAAAAGTTTTCGGTTTTGTTCCGGATAAACCCTTTCAAGACCGCTTCCAAGAACAGCAATGGTACGTCCTTTGCCCATGAGCGCCCCTTGGTGTGCAGCCGAATCAATACCCACAGCCATGCCGCTGACAACGGTCATTTTAAGCTTGACCAGGTCGTGACAAAGTCGCCGGGTCGTAGAGATACCATAATGGGTTGCATTTCTTGACCCGACAACCGCTATATTTCTAATGGAACCGTTAAGACGGCCAAAAACGTACAAAAAAGGCGGTGGATCAGGTATCTGTCGCAACAGAGGGGGATACTCAGTATCTGTCATGGTGACAATTTTATATCTTTTCCGCATAACGAGATCGATATCCTTTTTTACCGAATCACCAATTTTGTGCTGTTTTATTGAACCGGCAAGACGAGGCGTTATGCCTTCAACCTCGACAAGATCTTCCCGGGTTGCTTCAAAAACATGCTCCGGAGAATTAAAACGGTCAATAAGGCGCTTGAAAAGGAGATCCCCGATACCGGGGACACTTTTCAGGATAAACCATGGTAGAATATTGTCCACTTCTTATTTTTTTCCACGAACCTGCCAGGCAAGAAGTATGGGGCTTGCAACGTAAATTGAAGAGTAGGTTCCGACGACGATACCCACAAGCAATGCAAATGCAAAATCATGAATAATTCCGCCTCCCAAAACAAACAGCGCAACAACCACGACAAGGGTTGTCAGAGAGGTCAGTATCGTTCGGCTCAGGGTCTCATTTACACTTCTGTTAATGATGATTCTCAAAGGATCTTTGTGATATTTTCTCAAGTTTTCTCTGATTCTGTCAAAAACGATAATGGTATCGTTGAGTGAATATCCGATGATGGTGAGAAGCGCGGCGATGATCGGAAGTGTAAACTCCTTGTTAAATATGGAGAATATGCCGACAGTAATGGTAACGTCGTGGATAAGCGCCACAGTGGCACCCATGGCGTATTTCAACCCGAGAAACCAGAAAAGTGCAAGGGATACAAGTAATGCCGCAGCGATAAGATAAGGAACACTGACGTTAAAAATAGAAAGAAAATAAACCGCCCCCATGAGCACACCGGCGATGACACCACTTAACAGCCATTTGAGTTCAAACCGACCGGATATATATATGGCGATAAAAAGGAGTGCGTAAAACATGGCAAACAGAGCTTTTTCTCGCAAATCCTTCCCCACCTGTGGGCCGACCATCTCGACACGACGCACCGTTGCGCCTTTTCCCGTTGAGGATTCGAGGGCCTGCTGCACTTTTATCGAAAATCCGTCCGAGGTCATTACAGACCTGTCGGTGCGGATAAGATACTCGTTTTCGCTTTGCTCTCCAAAGCCCTGGACCGAAGATTTTCCGAGATCTATGGCGGCAAGGCCGGATTTGATATTTTTCAAGCTGACAGGTTCGTTAAATTTAACCTGAACCAGTGTTCCTCCGGCAAAATCGATACCGTATTTGGGCCCTCCGTGAATTACAAGAGAAGCGATGCTGATGATGATCATTGCCAGAGAAAGAGAAAACGCGATTTTGCTTTTACCCACAAAATCGATATTAATATCAGGTTTAATGAACTGCATGAATGACCCCTAAATGCTCAAACGTTTGGTTTTTCGTTTCATTAAGTAATAGTCAAATACCATCCGGGTAAGGATCAGGGCTGTAAAAAGACTTGCAATGACCCCAAGGCTGAGTGTTACGGCAAATCCCTTGACAGGCCCGGTACCGAACTGGAAGAGAACAAGAGCTGCGATCAGTGTCGTAACATTGGCATCGAGGATGGTCAGTGTCGCTCTGTCATAGCCTGCATCCACGGCGGCACGCGGTGTCTTACCGATATGCAGCTCTTCCCTGATCCGCTCAAATATAAGAACATTGGCATCTACAGCCATACCGATAGTAAGAATGATTCCGGCAATACCCGGAAGGGTAAGGGTTGCCTGAAATCCGGCAAGTCCCGCGGCAATTAGAAGAATATTGAGAATCAGTGCAACGTCTGCAATAAGGCCTGAAACCCTGTAATATACAACCATGAACAAAATAACAAGGATGCCGCCGACACACATGGAAATGAGGCCCTTCCTTATAGAATCGGTTCCCAACGACGGGCCTACGGTTCTTTCCTCAAGAATTTGAACCGGTGCCGGGAGGGCGCCTGCACGGAGCGCAATAGCCAGATCCCGTGCTTCTTCAGTGGTAAAGTTTCCTGTAATACGGGCCTTTCCGCCGGAGATTTTTTCTTGGATAACCGGGGCTGAATAAACCTTTTTGTCCAATACGATGGCCAGACGTTTCTTAACATTTTCACCGGTGATTCTCGCAAAATCTCTGCCACCCTTTTTGTCGAAATCAATTGAAACATATGGCTCGTTATATTGGGAGTCGATTTGAACCCTTGCATCGGTAAGATTGGCGCCGGTCAAAAGGGTTCTTTTCTTTAAAAGATAGGGGGTTTTATAAATACGATGAGTGGTGGGATCTTCCTTAACCCCATAAAGCACCTCACTTCCGGGAGGAATATTCCCTTTGAGCGCGTCATTAACGTCGTGGGTTTCATCCACAAGTTTGAATTCCAAAAGCGCTGTTTTACCGATTAACGCCTTGGCTCTTTTGGTGTCCTTTATTCCGGGAAGTTGGACGAGGATCCGTTTTTCACCCTGCCGGCGGATATCGGGTTCGCTGACGCCAAATTGGTCGATCCGGTTTCTGATGGTTTCAAGCGCCTGATCAGTTGCCATTTTTTTGATTTGATCGGTCTCTCTATCCGGGAGATCGATCTGCATGGTGAGGACGTCGCCGTCCATTGATCTTGAAAGGATACGTAAATTTTTATACTCTTTGTCGAGAACCTTTTCGAAACCGTCAATATTTTTTTGTCCTTTCAGCTTAATCAATATCCGGTTACCTTCCATGCGATTCAAAGTGGCATATCGAATATGGTCTTTTTTTAAAAGGCTTCGGATTTCCTGAATGATACGTTCAATGGTGCCCTCCACAACTTTATCGGTATCGACTTCAAGAGCCAGGTGCATGCCCCCTTGAAGATCAAGGCCGAGATTTATTTTTTTATGCGGCCAAAGGGATGGTTTTATGGTGGGAAGAACATAAATAATCGCTGCAATCATGACGCCGAAAACAGCTAGAACTCGCCAAGAAAGATTACCCAATGATCTTTTCCTTTCAATGATTATAATGAATTAGTCTTACTTTTTTTTGTCACTCTGAGACGGTGATGAGGATTGCACTTGGGAAACGTTTCCACGGGCGATCTTCACACGGACTTTGTCTGCAATTTCCACCGTCAATGTTGTGTCGCTGACGGCTGTTACTCGACCATGCAACCCGCCACTGGTTACGATACGGTCCCCTTTTTTAAGATGACCGATCATTTCACGATGTTCCTTGGCCTTTTTTTGCTGGGGGCGGATAAGTAAAAAATAGAATATGACGAACATGAGGATAATGGGGATAAGAGATGTAAATCCGCCTGCTCCTGCTCCTGCCGCCGCTCCTCCCTGGCCCATTGCGTAAGCAATATTTATCAAGATAAAACCTCCTTAGTCGTTATTTGGATTATATGTCTAACAGTTTATCTACAATTCTATAAATGACTTAAATGGTGCTGATATACTGTAATTTGTAAGTCAGGTCAAATAATTCTTCAATTTCCCGGCATCCATAGCGTCTCGCCGTCAAATTGAATACGGTTTACATGTTTATAGTCAATGAGATCCAGAAATGCAAAAATCTGATCCATATTATAGACAACCACTTTGGTCAAGGGAAAGATCAAATTAAGGTTAACATCGAGTTTGTGTTCTCTGATATTGTAGATGTTCACCGTATGTTCCGAGAACTTAAGAATCTTGCCGACACCAGAACTGCTTCCTCCTTTAAGGGGTTCATCCGAAAGGGGTGACAGTTGGACGGCTTTGTGATCGAAATAATCTTTTAGAAAGGTAAAGTGGATATTCCAGATATTTTCTCCAGGTTGGACCACGTGAATTCCGAATGATTCCATTTTTTCTTTTGTCATCGTGTCCTGTGGTTTGATGTCTTTTTCAACGATATCACCACTTTTTATACGAATCTTTTCCAAAATTTCCTGCATGGATACCGTTGAATCGCCGATTTTGATTGATTCATGGGATTGTGCAATAATATCAACCCCTTTATCAACTCCATATTCTGCTTTTCGCTGTTGCATGAGTGCCTGGAGGTCTTTGTCTTCTTCCATTTTATTGTAATCGATAATCGGGCCTGTATTCGAAGGAATTTGAACTTTATCAGGTTTCTTTTGTGTGACGGGTTTCGATTTTTGTTTCATCAAAAACCTAATACCCGTAAATGCGCCAACAAGAACCATGGCGATGATAACAACCCCAAGAACTTTATTAGCAGTTTTCATAGGTTTTTTTGGCATAATTTTTCCTTTGGATGCCTGATTATGGATGGGTATGGATCAGATCTATTTTTCACAATTAATTTCGCTCATGCCGGGAATAATTTTTGTATCCCCCTCAATGGTGATGGAAAGGCCTCTCCTGAGTTCCAGATCTAAAATTTCTTTGCGTTTCTTATTTAAAAGGTAATCGGCAACACCGTGCGGAACGATTCCTTTGACACTTGAAATGTCAGATTTTATGGTTTCGAGGCGAAGGCGTCGGAGAAAGTCAAGGGCCAGCATTTCAGTAGAGGGGATCATTCCTTTCCCCTTGCAATGGGTACAGGGCTCGAAACTGCTGGATTCGATAGAGGGACGAATTCGCTGTCTCGACATTTCCATCAAGCCGAATTTTGAGATTTTACCAATATTTGTTTTAGCCTTATCCGGTTTTACGTATTTTTTAACGGCCCTTTCAACTTCTGATTTGTGTTTGGGGTCTTTCATGTCGATAAAATCGATGACAATAAGGCCGCCCAAGTCTCTGAGTCGTAACTGGCGTGCAATTTCCTCGGCTGCTTCGATATTGGTTTGAAGTGCGGTTTGTTCGATTGATTTTTTTCTCGTTGCCTTACCTGAATTGACGTCGATGGAGACGAGTGCTTCAGTCTGTGCGATGACTAACGTACCGCCGGATTTAAGTTTTACATGACTCGCGTAAATCGATGAAATCTGATCTTCAAGTTGATATTTGGTAAATATCGGCCTGTCTCCTTTATAGTATTTGACAATTTTTTTATGTTTCGGCGATATGATTTTAACAAAGTCTTTAACAACATGGTAAACGGCATCATCATCGATGAGGATTTCGTTGACATCATGGGTGAAATAATCGCGTATGGATCTTACGGCAAGATTTTGCTCTTTATATAGCAATACCGGTGCTTTTGCATTTGTCACATTTTTTTTGATGTTCTTCCACAGGCGCAAAAGATAGTTTAAGTCTTTTGATATGCGTGCCTTGGTACTGTTTATCCCTGCGGTGCGGACAATAATACCGAATCCCTCCGGCATCTTAAGCTTGCCGACGATACTTTTTAAACGGTTGCGCTCGTCTTCATCTTCTATTTTTCGTGAGATTCCCCGGTTGTCGTTTCCAGGCATAAGCACCAGGCATCGGCCGGGTAAAGATATATAAGTCGTAAGCATGGCACCCTTTTTCATGAAGGGATCTTTGGTCACCTGCACCAACACCTCCTGGCCACGCTTGACCATTTTTAATATGGATCTATCTCTAGAAAGATTGTCTTGAAAATAATCGCTGTGGATTTCATTTTTTTGCAAAAAACCGTGACGATCAGCACCAAAATCTACAAATGCGGCCTGCAGGCTGGGTTCAATACGAGAGATGATCGCCTTGTAAATGTTGCCATGGATAATTTCTTTTCCTGAACTTTCAATATGGAATTCTTCAAGCTTCAGGTCCTTGACTTTTGCAATTCTGCATTCCTCAGGATCTATGGCATTGATAAGGATTTTACTGCTCATGAAATAGTTTTCCAATTATGGTTAAGAACAATTAGCCCGAATGTTTCATGAAAATTTTCACCCTACGGGCGTGCACGAAACGTCCATTTGCCGCGTTATCAAGGGCTTGCAGTAGTCTACTACAGCTGCGCCCTTGAGTGCCTTGCAAATGAACGTCTCGTACACGTGAAATATCCGGGTTAGAATGAGACTTCCGACTCAGCACTAATAAGGATTGTTTATGGGCAAAAACAGGCTTTAATCTTAAGCACTTGCTTTTCTAAATGAATATGAAATTGTCATGTACAAGTCAAACGATTTCTTGCCAATGCAAAATTCAGGTCTTATGGCTTGCTATTTGCGTCGTGTTGTGGCATGAAACCTATTGTTCTATTAGGATATTATACGTATAATGATTTGAATTACAATATTTATCGAGGTTAATATATCAAATGGATGAACGATACAATCCCGGGAAAATAGAATCTAAATGGCAAAATTTCTGGGAAGAGGAAAAGATTTTTAAGGTCAAAGATGATCCGGATAAAAAAAAGTATTATCTGCTCGAAATGTTTCCTTATCCTTCCGGCAATATCCACATGGGGCACGTGAGAAACTATACCATCGGAGATGTTGTTGCGAGATACAAAAGAATGCGAGGGTTTAATGTCCTTCATCCCATGGGCTGGGACGCATTTGGCATGCCGGCGGAAAACGCTGCTATTGCAAACAACAGCCACCCGGCCAAGTGGACTTATCAAAATATCGATGCCATGCGATCCCAGTTGAAGCGTCTGGGTTTTTCCTATGATTGGGATCGGGAAATCGCTACCTGCAGTCCTGAATATTATCGGTGGGAACAGTGGCTTTTTTTAAAAATGTATGAAAAGGGGATGGCCTATCGTAAGGAGTCCTTTGTGAACTGGTGTGAACACTGCCAGACAGTACTTGCCAACGAACAGGTCGAAGCCGGCCTGTGCTGGAGATGCGGCCGACAGGTTCGACAGAAAAAGCTCTGGCAATGGTTTTTCCGCATTACCGATTATGCCCAGGATCTCTTGTCGTATTGTGAAAAGCTGCCGGGTTGGCCTGAAAAGGTTATCACGATGCAGAAAAATTGGATCGGAAAGAGTATAGGTGCCCAAATTCGGTTTCCCATAGAAAACTCGGATGAACAGATACCGGTTTTTACGACACGGCAGGATACCGTATATGGGGCGACGTTTATGTGCCTGGCACCTGAGCACCCGCTGGTGGCGAAACTCTCCAAAGGAACTTCTCAAGAAACAGAAGTCACCGAGTTTATCCATCTCATATCCTTGCAGGATCGATCGGTTAGAGCCGTGGAAAGTTATGAAAAAAAGGGCGTTTATATTGGTGCATATTGTATCAATCCTTTTAGTGGTATTCGGATGCCGATCTATACCGCCAACTTTGCGCTTATGGAATATGGTACCGGTGCTGTTATGTCCGTTCCAGCACATGATCAGCGAGATTTTGAATTTGCCCGCAAATATGGTCTCGATGTCATTGTGGTTGTAAAACCTCATGATGCCGATCTCGATTCTGCCACAATGACCGAGGCTTTTGCCGGTGAAGGCGTTATGATTAATTCCGGTCGGTTCAATGGAATAGACAGTGTACAAGCGCTGGACGATATCGCTTCTTATCTGGAAGAAAAGGGCCTCGGGGAAAAAACAACCAGCTTCAGGTTAAGGGATTGGGGGATTTCAAGACAGCGATACTGGGGTGCACCGATACCCGTCATTCATTGTGAAAAATGCGGTATTGTTCCGGTCCCTGAAAAGGACCTTCCCATTTTGCTTCCCGAGGATGCCGATCTTCTTGAAGGCGGTAAATCACCATTACCGGCTCTTGAATATTTTGCAAAAACGCCTTGTCCGGCTTGCGGCAGTCCCGAGGCCAGACGAGAAACCGATACAATGGATACATTCGTAGAGTCGTCGTGGTATTATGAAAGATATTGCAGTCCGGACTGTGATACCGCCATGTTTGACCGTAAAGCCGTGGATTACTGGATGCCTGTCGATCAGTATATCGGTGGTGTTGAGCATGCGATTTTACATCTGCTTTATTCCAGATATTACACCCGTGTTCTGAACGATTTTGGCCTTGTAAAATATAAGGAACCTTTTACACGGCTTTTGACCCAGGGAATGGTTTGCAAAGAGACGGCGACCTGTCCTGAACACGGTTTTCTTCTCCCCGAAGAAATAGAAAGCGCCGGTGAAGCACGGCTGTGCAAACAATGCGGTCAGGAGATTATCGTCGGTCGTGTTGAAAAGATGTCAAAGTCAAAAAAGAACGTTATTGATCCCAACATTCTTTTAGAAAAATTCGGTGCGGATACCACAAGACTCTTCTGCCTTTTTGCCGCTCCGCCTGAAAGAGACCTGGAATGGAGCGAACAGGGCGTTGAGGGTGGTTATCGCTTTCTTAACCGGGTGTGGAGACTGGCTTTAAATTGGGAGGGTTTCATCCGTGATGCCAAGCCTTTTAACGGAAGTCCGGATCAACTGGATGGCGATTCTTGTGCGCTATTCAAAAAAACCCATGCAACAATAAAAAAAGTTACCAAAGATATCGAAGACAGATTTCATTTCAATACCGCTATCAGTGCAGTCATGGAACTCGTAAATACCATGTACGGCATTGATTTTGATGAAAAGCACTTTCAAAAGATCAAGGTCATGCGGCTATCCATGGAATCCGTTGCGCTTCTTTTATCACCCATTGTTCCTCATTTTGCCGAAGAATTATATAGGACGCTCGGATTTGATACCAGCATCCTGCTGGCGTCATGGCCGTCATACAGACAGGACGCACTCATCAAAGACGAACTCTTGATCGTGGTACAGGTCAATGGGAAACTTAGAAGCAAGTTTTACGTAGATGCCGATGCTGATGACGATACCCTAAAAGAAATGGCGCTTTCAGACGAAAGAGTCTTAAAATTCATCGATGGCAAACCCATTAAAAAAGTTATTGTCGTCAAAGAAAAACTTGTTAATATCGTGGTTTAATTAATGAACTTTACAGCTATACGACCTTTATTTTATCATCAGAAATATATCTGGGCGGTCATTTTTATCTGCTTGTTTGTCTCGGCTTGCGGTTATCGGTTTTCAGGGAGCGGAAATTTGCCGGCAGGAATACAGACGGTTGCCATAGAAGTTCTTGAAAACCGCACTTCGGAAACCGGATTGGAAAATACCATTACAAATGACCTGATATTTGAATTTACTCGGAAGGGAAGAAGTGTTCAGAGAAACAGCAAGGAGGCTGACGCTATCCTTACCGGTGTTATTGTATCTGAGCGCATCACCACAATTTCTCGTCAAGCACAGCAAAGCCCTCTTGCAAGACGGGTCGAAATTACCGTTAGTTTGAAGTTAACAGGTTCGGATGGTGGGGTAAAATGGTCCGCATCAGGCGTTTCTGAATCCGAAGAATATGATGTGGCCACGGACAAGGCGGTTACCGAAAGCAATAAGCGCCAAGCCATTGGGACGCTTTCTAAAAAACTTGCTGAAAAAGTCTACAATCGATTAACAGACAATTTTTAAAAAACCCAACGAAAAAAGCGCAACGTACAAAAAATGTAGAAATTTCATTTAATTTTGTACGTTGCGCTTTTTTTCCGGTTAGGCGGAGATGTTGTTTACCAATTTCGATAGGCGTGAAATTTTGCGAGAAGCGGCCCTTTTGTGAATCACACCTTTTTGGGCTGCCCGATCAATGTCCGATTTCGCTATGTTTAGTTTTTTCAATACTTCTTCTTTAGAGCTTTCGCTCGCAGAAAGTCGCACATCTTTAACAATCTTTTTTACCTTTGTTTTAACGGATTTATTGCGCAACCGCCTGATTTCGTTCTGACGTGCACGTTTAAGTGCGGATTTATGATTGGCCAATTTCTTAATAAACTCCTTTCATTATTAATTTAAAAAGTGTAAGTTATGAACTTATTAAATATATGTCAAGAATTATTTATTTTACCCTGAAAAGCCTGGTCCTTTGGGCCAAGCCTGCCCCGCATTGCGGGGGATTCTTTACTACGAATCATGGAAACGTCGATAAAACAAACCGATAATGAAAATGACCGCGTCACAAAAGCCGCAGGCGTTGTTGGATCAGCGACACTTTTGAGCCGTATTTTCGGATTTATAAGAGATGTTGTCATTGCCTGGTTTTTCGGTGCCGGATTGAGTTCAGATGCATTCTTTGTGGCTTTTAGAATCCCGAACCTTTTAAGAAGGCTTTTTGCCGAAGGGTCTTTAAGCGTTGCATTTATTCCTGTATTTACTGACACGCTTACGAATCGGGGAAAAGATGAAGCCTTTGAGATGGCAAGATCCGCCGTAAGACTGTTGTCGGTGCTGCTGGTTGTCGTTGCCATTACAGGTATTTTTTTATCTCCGTTTATCATTCGCATTATTGCACCCGGCTTTACCGATTCACCTGAAAAATTGTCCGTCACCATTTTTCTCACGCGAATCATGTTCCCGTATATTTTCTTTATTGGAATGGTTGCACTTTCCATGGGGATCCTTAACGTTCTGGGTCATTTCGCTGCACCGGCCCTTGCCCCTGTTTTTTTGAACATTTCCATTATATGTTCGGTTTTTTTAATTTCACCGCACATGGCCGATCCTGTAACCGGTCTGGCCATCGGTGTGGTGATCGGTGGTATTTTGCAGCTTGGGCTTCAGGTGCCGTTTTTAATTAAAAAAGGATTCTATTTTTGGCATAAAGCAAAAATTTTTCATCCCGGCCTCAAGAAAATAGGCCTGTTGATGCTTCCCACCATATTCGGCGCTGCTGTCTATCAAATCAATATTCTGGTGGGAACCCTTTTGGCTTCGCTGCTCCCTGAAGGGAGTGTTTCGTATCTATATTATGCCGACCGTTTGGTGCAGTTTCCCCTTGGAATATTTGCAATAGCAACCGCAACCGCTGTTTTGCCGAGTATTTCAAGACAGGCTGCAAAAAAGGACTTGCAGGCGGTCCGAGACACCTTCGCATATGCGATGAAACTGGTTTTTTTTATTACCATTCCCTCAATGGTCGGCCTGATCGTTTTAAGAGAACCGATTGTTGCGTTATTATTTAAAAGGGGTGCGTTTGATGTAAAGACCACACATTTGACGGCATATGCGCTTTTATACTATAGTGTGGGATTATGGGCTTTTTCAGCCGTGCGGATTGTGGTTTCAACATTTTATGCCTTGCAGGACACAAAAACGCCGGTAAAAATGGCTGTTATATCTGTCTGTGCCAATATCATTCTCGGCATTGTTCTCATGGGGCCACTGGGGCATGGGGGGCTTGCACTGGCCACTTCTCTGGCTTCAATGTTAAACCTCGGACTTCTTGCCTGGGCTTTAAAGACAAAGCTTGGCATGCTGGGACTGAAAACGATGATGACGTCCGTTTATAAGACAATAATCTGTTCAATATTTATGGGTGCTGCTGTCTGGGCGGCTGCTCTATTCATTATTCCTTCTGAAGACGGGAGTTTGATGGGTCTTTTCTTTGGGCTTGTGGGAAGTATCATTATTGGTCTTGTGTTATATGGTTCTTTTTCTTTATTGCTTAAAAGTTCCGAATTACAAATGGTTATGGCCATCGTCAGAAAGGAGAAGAATAAAGCGTGAGTTTGAAGAAAAATATAATGCTTGTTTTAGCGATAATGACGATGCTTTTGATGTTGTTGTTCATCGTGTTTGGTGAAAACGGTCTTACGGATTTGTATAAACTTAAAATAAAAAAGGATAGCCTTTCGGAAAAAAACGAGAAACTTAAAAAGAAAAATCTCTCTTTATATCGTGAAATAGAGCGGTTGAAGAATGATCCCGGATATGTTGAAGATGTGGCCAGAAAAGAGCTGGGTGTTATTGGCAAAGATGAAGTGGTCATCAAAGTAAAACCTAAACCGAGCGTTTCAAATAGTAAAAAGAAAGGTCAAAAATAAAATTGATTAAAGACGATGTCTTTTATACCCGGACAATGGCAAAAGTTTATGCTGATCAGGGTAATTTATTAAAAGCCGCTGAAATCTACAGATATCTTTTAGAATGTGAACCCGAACGCCGGAACCTTATGGATGCACTTTCTGAAATTGAGGAAAAACTCAATGAAAAATCGCCGGATGAGCTCATCAAGCTGTTCAATATGTGGGTTGATCTTCTGCTAAAGCATCATAACGTGCAAAAACTTGTGAAGTTTAAAAATTATCTCAGAGACAGGAAATAAATGTATCACCAAATTTAATTCAATTGTTGGAGAAATGACAAACTCATGAAACGTATTATCGACAATAAAAATATAATTCTGGGAGTGTCCGGCGGCATCGCAGCATATAAAAGCGTTGAGCTTTTGAGACTTTTTGTAAAAGAAGGTGCCAATGTCAGGGTCATTATGACAAAAAACGCTCAATGGTTTGTAGGGACATTGACTTTTGAAGCTTTATCCGATCAAGCGGTATGCACGAATCTTTTTGAGAAAAGCGATGATGCATCCATAAGGCACATTGACTGGGCCGAACAAGCAGATGCCGTGGTGATTGCCCCGGCAACCGCCAACATTATCGGTAAGCTGGCCAACGGGATTGCCGATGACGCCCTAAGTACCTTCATGATGGCAGTCACGTGTCCTGTGATCCTCTGCCCTTCAATGAACACGCATATGTTTGAAAACCATGCCGTACAGAGAAATCTTGAAACACTTAGATCTGATGGATATTTTGTCATTGAGCCTGAGTCAGGAAAGCTGGCATGCGGAACAACAGGACCCGGTCGTCTTCCTGAACCTCATGACATAATGGACAGAACTGTTTTCTACCTTACGCCCAAAGATCTGAAAGATAAAAACATACTGGTTACCGCGGGGCCCACCCGAGAACCTATTGATCCTGTCAGATTTATCAGCAACCCTTCTTCCGGAAAGATGGGTTTTGCAGTGGCAAGAGCTGCCGAGTATAGAGGTGGGAAGGTTACGTTGATTACCGGTTCGACAACCCTTTTAGATCCCAACAATGTTGCCGTGATCAGGGTGGACACCGCCAAAGAGATGGCCCATGCCGTACTTGAGAATATGGCGGATTTCGACATCATTATCAAAACGGCTGCGGTTTCAGATTACCGGCCTAAGGATCATGCTGAACAAAAACTCAAGAAAAAAAAGGATGAACTGGTTTTGTCTCTGGAAAGAACCCAGGATATTCTAAAAGAAATCGGCAAAAATAAAAAAGAACAGATTCTCGTAGGATTTGCTGCGGAAACAGAACGCCTTGAACAATATGCAGAACAAAAACTGGCTGAAAAAAATCTCGACATCATCGTCGGGAATATCGTGGGCCATCCTGATTCCGGTTTCGGTGCCGACACAAACAGGGTAACCCTGTTTTATAAAGACGGCACAAAAGAGAATCTGCCCAAAATGACCAAAGATGATGTCGCAAATCTTTTGCTGGATCGGATATTAAAAATTTTATGACATTTTTCGAATCCAATCCTGATTCATTAAAATCAGGGATTGCCACCACACTCGAAGATATAAAGACTTTTTTCAGACTATTGGCTGAAAACGGTTGTCAGGGGTTTGAATGTTCCAAGGAAAGCCTCAACACGATTAAAAACTGGGGGCATAAAGATGGGGTTTTGTCAGAAACCCTTGAAGCCATTAGAACGGACCTGGGGGATTGCAGACGCTGCGGGCTTTCTGAAAAACGGAAAAACATTGTATTCGGGGCCGGGGATCCTCATGCGAGGCTCATGTTTGTGGGTGAAGGACCGGGATATGATGAGGATCAAATGGGCGAACCTTTTGTCGGGGCTGCAGGAAAGCTTCTTTCCAAAATCATCGAAGCGATAAATTATACGCGAGAACAGGTCTATATCTGTAATATCATTAAGTGTCGCCCTCCCGGAAACAGAAATCCAATGGCAGATGAGATCCATGTATGCTTTCCGTTTTTAAAACGCCAGATTGCATCCGTAAAACCGAATATTATTTGTGCTTTGGGGACATTTGCGGCTCAGACACTTCTTGAAACCAAATCGCCGATTTCAAAACTCAGGGGATGTTTTTACGATTATATGGGGTCAAAAGTGCTGCCGACCTATCATCCTGCATATTTGCTCAGAAATCCAAACAAGAAGCGGGATGTTTGGGAGGATATGAAAAAGCTGATGAAGGCCCTGAGGGTATAGCGTTTTAGCATCGACAAAAAATTATCGATATTGAAACTTTAAAAATGAAAAAAACACGGTTTTTTATATGGGCCCTGTTGTTAATTATCTTCTCTATTCCCGGAAATATTCTGTCGGCCGAAAATGAAGTCTATATCATTGAAATTTCGGGCTCCATCAACCCTGCCGTTGCCGACTTTTTGGAAAAAGGGATTAACAAGGCTTCTGCCGATGGCGTTTCATGTGTCATTATTAAGATCGACACGCCCGGCGGCCTTGCTGAATCGATGCGTGAAATCGTCAAGGCAATTTTTGCAAGCAAGGTTCCGGTGGTAACTTATGTTGCACCCAGCGGCGCCAGGGCCGCTTCGGCAGGTGTTATGATTACCATTGCTGCAGACATTGCTGCCATGGCGCCGGGAACAAATATTGGTGCTGCGCATCCGGTGGGCGCCGGCGGCAAGGATATCGGCGGGAAAATGTCTGAAAAAGTCACCAATGATATGGTCGCCCAGGTCAAAAGTATAGCCCAGAAAAGGGGAAGGAACGTCCAATGGGTTGAAAAGGCGGTTCGTGAAAGCGTTTCCGTGACGGAGACCGAGGCCCTTAAGACAAATGTCATCGATATTGTGGCAAAAGATCTGGATGATTTGATACGTCAGATCAACGGCCGCAAAATTGAAAATAAAGGGATTTTAAAACTTGATAATCCTAAGAAAACGATGATCGAAGAGAGCTTGCGGACCAAGATATTAAAGATCATCAGTGATCCGAATGTCGCGTATATTCTTATGATGATCGGTCTCGCCGGTCTTTATTTTGAACTGTCACACCCCGGTGCCGTGCTTCCCGGAGTTGTGGGTGGAATATCGATTATTCTGGCATTTTTTGCATTTCAGACCATTCCGGTCAACTATGCCGGATTTCTGCTAATTATTCTTGCCGTTGTTTTTTTTATCATGGAGATGAAAATCGCGAGTTACGGTCTTTTGAGTGTTGCAGGCATCACCTCACTTTTACTGGGCTCCTTGATGTTGTTTGAAGGAAACGGCACCGATATGAGATTGTCGTGGCAAGTGCTTGTACCGACACTTACGGTTGTTTCCGGTTTTTTTGTCGTTATCTCAGGATTGGTTTTTAAATCTCAGCTGTCAAAGCCGAAGACAGGTGCAAGGGGTCTTTTGGGGGAAATCGGAGTGGTTAAAGAACCCATATTGCAGGAAGGCAAGGTGTTTGTTCACGGAGAACTGTGGAAAGCGATTTCAAAAGATCCCGTTGAAAAGGGGGCCAAGGTCAGGGTTATAAACGTTGAGAACCTTGTTCTGGAAGTGGAACCTATAGAATAGATACAGGAGAATAAAATGTATACGATAATAGCAGTAGTTGTAGTCACAATTTTTTTTCTCTCTGCAGCTTTGCGCATATTAAACGAATATGAACGAGGCGTTATCTTCAGACTCGGCAGGGTGATACAGGCAAAAGGGCCGGGATTGATCATCCTGATTCCGGTTATAGACAAAATGGTAAAGGTCAGCATGCGTCTTGTTGCCATGGATGTGGATCCTCAGGACGTTATCAGCAGGGACAATGTCTCCGTAAAGGTTAATGCGGTCATCTATTTTAGGGTCATTGAACCCATAAAAGCGGTTATCGAAGTTGAAGATTACACGTATGCGATGTCCCAACTGGCCCAGACAACCTTGAGAAGTGTCTGCGGTCAGGCGGAGCTTGATGAACTACTGTCTGCAAGGGAAAAAATCAATTCTCAACTTCAGGAAATTCTCGACACCCATACGGATCCGTGGGGGATAAAGGTTGCCACCGTAGAGCTTAAGCATATTGATTTGCCCCAGGAAATGCAGCGGTCAATGGCCAAGCAGGCTGAAGCGGAGCGGGAGCGACGGGCCAAGGTAATTAATGCCGACGGTGAGTTCCAGGCGGCAGCAAAGCTGGCTGAAGCCGCTGAAATTATACGTGAACACCCCATGGCTTTGCAGCTAAGATATCTTCAGACCATGCGCGAAATATCTGCCGAGCAGAATACAACGACCATCTTTCCGTTTCCTATGGATCTTTTCAAGCCGTTTCTGGATGCGATGGGCAGAACAAAAAAAGAAGAAAAGGAATAACAATCATCTATTTATTGACATCATTTAAAAAAATTGCTTAATTAAATCTTTTAATCTTGTAACAATCCACAGCGGGGGTATTGCAGCCTCCGCTTGTGCTTTTTAACCATTGTTCAGAAAAGGAGACCTTGAAGCATGGGTGTGAAGAAAAAGGAAGCCAAAGAAAAACCCTTGGAAAAAATGACAGCCAAAGAATTGAGAGAACTTGGAAAACAAATACCTGAAATAACTGGTGTTTATGGTATGAACAAGGCAGAGCTGATCAGCACCATTAAAAAAGCAAGAGGGATCGTAGAAGATACCAAGGCAACGCCGGATGCCTCAGTTCGTGAAATTAAGATGAAAATTAAATCACTTAAGGAAAATCACGAAAATGCTTTGGATAACAAGGATAAAAAAATGGCGGATATTTATCGACGCCGTATTATAAAACTGAAGAAAAAAACTCGCAGGGCAGGTTAACCTGAACTTTAGTTCACTTCAAACTCTTGTCCGCCGAAGTACTGTGGCGGGTTCGTCACTTTTACGATTCTTCGGCATGTCGAATGCGATGGCCTGTAATAAGATACGTTACCGAATTTACGAATCAACGTACAAAATTTATGATTAATCCATCTTCATTGGCTTTTGATATTGACGGTGTTCTTGCAGACACCATGACATTGTTTCTCGATATTGCGCGGGAAGAATATAAAATTCGTGATGTCAAATACGAAGACATCACGTGTTATACATTGGAAGAATGTGTCGATATTGATCCGGTCCTTATCGAGACGATTTTAACCCGTATAATGAATGGAACCCATAATGCACCTTTAAAACCGATTCCAGGTGCCAGGAATGTCTTAACCCGGCTCGGCCGACTGCACAGACCGATTTTATTTGTGACTGCGCGATCGTATGGGGAACCCATATATGAATGGATACAGAGCGTACTGCCCCTTGATTCAGATTCCATAGAAGTTGTTGCAACAGGTTCATTTGACGCAAAGGTCGATGTGCTTTCAAGCAGAGATATTTCTTATTTTGTGGAGGACAGACTTGAAACATGTTATCCACTTTTCGAGGCAGGCGTTACGCCAATTATTTTCAAACAACCATGGAACAGAAAACGTCATCCTTTCGTGGAAGTCGGCACCTGGAAAGAGCTTGAGTCTTTGATTGAATTTTGATGATTTCACAATCTTTGAAGAATCAGATCAGATCCTTTATCGATTCCCTTCACTCTGAAAAGGGGTACGCTGCAAACACGTGCCGAGCGTATTCGCACAATCTTAATGAGTTTGTTTCATTTGTCACTGAAAGCTACTTTTCAGTTGAAAATCAAAAAGGTGCTGATCTGTTCAAGGCAGACCAGATCAACATCCTGATGATAAGAGGCTATCTGGGGTTTTTGCACAAGAAGAACCAAAAAGTGACCATAGCGAGAAAACTTTCGGCGGTTCGTTCTTTTTTCAGATTCCTTGTCAAACATGGTATTATACTGGACAATCCATTGGATTTGATTTTAACACCGAAACAGAAAAAAGCGATTCCAGTATATCTTCCCGTTGATGATGTTTTCAGGCTGCTCGATTCAATAAAGACTGATACACTGGCCGGCATCAGGAACCGTGCTATTTTTGAGACACTTTACTCGACAGGGATTCGTGTTTCGGAACTTGAAGGTCTGGATGTCTTTGACGTGGATGTTAAACAATGTTTGATTCGCGTCCTTGGGAAAGGCAACAAAGAAAGGATTGTTCCCATCGGTGCAAAGGCCATAGATGCGATTAAAGCGTATAGAAAAAAATTGCAAGGGGAAGCGGGTATCGGAGAAAGCGATAACACGCCACTCTTTTTAAACAAGGATCATGGTCGCCTGACAAGCCGATCCATAGCCCGTATTCTTGATAAAACGGCAAGGGAATGCGGCCTCTTGATCCCTGTTTCTCCCCATGCGCTGCGTCATACATTTGCAACGCATATGCTGGATGCAGGGGCGGATTTGAGGGTGGTTCAGGAACTTTTGGGACATAAAAGTCTATCCACGACACAGAAATATACCCACGTGAGCATTGACAGGTTGATGGAAACCTATGACAAGGCGCACCCTAGAAGATGAAATAGAAGTAGCCCATCGCGATGTGTTTCACTGCTAACATCGGCCTAAACGGAGCGTTTCAAATAGTGACGGGGCTAAAAAAATGTGGATGAGAAACCCGAGGACACAAGATTAAAATGATGAAATTACATGGTACGACAATTCTAGCTGTCAGACATAAGGGGAAAGTCGTTGTGGCCGGTGACGGTCAGGTTACATTGAACAATGTCGTTATCAAGCATAAAGCCAAAAAGGTTCGGCGGATTTACAACGACAAAATCATTGTGGGATTTGCCGGGGCCACAGCCGATGCCTTGAACCTTTCCGAACGTTTGGAAAACAAACTTGAGCGTTATAATGGAAACCTGACGCGCAGTGCAGTAGAATTGGCCCGGGACTGGCGAACCGACAAATACTTAAGACGTCTTGAAGCAATTATGATTGCCGTAGATGAAAAAAATATGTTTGTTATTTCAGGAAATGGCGATGTGATTGAACCCGATGAAGGCGTCATGGGGATTGGATCAGGCGGCGCCGGAGCGCAGGCTGCCGCAACTGCTCTGATCAGACATGCGGATATGGATGCTGTGGGCATTGTTAAAGAAGCCATGAAAATAGCAGGTTCCCTATGTGTTTTTACAAATGATGCCGTCACGATTGAAGAATTATAGACCCTTAACCCATAATAAAGAACTGATAAAATGAGTAATCTTAAACCCAATGAAATTGTCCAGGAACTTGATAAATATATTATCGGCCAGCATAATGCAAAACGATCGGTAGCCATTGCTTTGCGCAACCGTTGGCGTAGGCAGCAGGTTCCGGAAGATCTCCGTGATGAGATTGTACCGAAGAATATTATACTCATCGGCCCCACCGGCGTTGGAAAAACCGAGATAGCAAGAAGACTTTCGAACCTGACCGATTCACCGTTTAATAAGGTTGAGGCATCCAAGTTTACAGAAGTGGGATATGTCGGACGGGACGTTGAATCTATGGTAAGAGACCTTCTGGAGCTTACTGTTAATATGCTTAGAACAAGAGAACAGGAGGCTGTGAAGGAAAAATCACGACAGATTGCCGAAGAGAGAATGCTCGATCTATTACTTCCCAAAAGTGGACTGAAGTCGACCCCTAAACCGGAAGATGAAAGCGAACCGCAGTTTGAACTTGTCTCGGATAGTACGCTAACATCTTCTTCTACAAGAGAGAAACTTCGAAAAATGCTTCGTGAAGGGAAAATGGACAATCGGTATGTTGACCTTGACGTCTCAGATAGAGCCATGCCTGTTGTTGAAATCTTTTCCAACGTGGGTATGGAAGAAATGGGCATTAACTTTAAAGATATGATAGGAAATCTTCTGCCCAAAAGTACAAAACGACGAAAAGTAAAAGTGCCTGAAGCTATGGAAATGCTTTCTGCCGAAGAAGCTCAAAACCTGGTGGATACGGATAAGGTCGTCAAAGAAGCCATCGGCAAAGTCGAACAATCAGGAATCATCTTTTTGGATGAGATTGATAAAATCGTCGGAAAGAACGGCACACAGGGTCCCGATGTCTCCAGGGAAGGCGTTCAGAGAGATCTTCTTCCCATTGTGGAAGGGAGCACCGTAATAACAAAGTATGGCCCGGTCAAGACGGACAACATTCTTTTTATCGCAGCAGGCGCGTTTCATACGGTGAAACCGTCGGATATGATCCCTGAGCTTCAGGGCCGGTTTCCCATCCGAGTGGAGTTGGATTCACTTGGTATGAAAGAGTTTGTGAGGATATTGACCGAACCGAAAAATGCACTTCTTCTTCAATATCTGGCGCTTTTAAAGACCGAAGATGTTGATGTTGTTTTTAAAAATGAAGCGGTTGAAGAAATTGCGAGAATTGCTGAAGAGGTTAACAACATGACTGAAAATATTGGCGCCAGAAGGCTCTATACACTTATGGAATGTCTGCTGGAGGACATTCTTTTCGAAGCGCCGGATATGGAAGAGAAACGGGTGGTCATTGACAAAACGTATGTGGAGAACAAACTGAAGGATATTAAAGACGACGAGGATCTAAGCAGGTACATTCTATAACCAGTGCCCATCCATAAATGGTCTTTTTGCTCAATCCGCCGGTCGAAGATGCCGCTGGCGGTGAGGCGGACAAGTCTCTGCGCCTGCCCCGTGAAATGCGGAGCCTATTTCTCTGGGGTTATGCTCAAAAAATAATCCACCTGAGGCGGATAAATCCTCGGAATATTAAACATATGCCTGTGGTTATTTTTTTCGCATGCCTTGCGTCTTCGCCTGAAGGCTACGCCGGACAAGTGATCTTGAGCAAAAATCCTCATTTCTGGATAGACACTGACTAAAAACAAAGAGGCAAAACCTCAATCGAGATAATAGAAAATGAACCCAAATGTTGCCGACATACTGATTGAAGCGCTTCCTTATATCCGCCGTTTTTATGGCATGACCATCGTGATCAAATACGGCGGTCACGCCATGGTGGACGAACAACTGAAAGCTGATTTTGCGCGTGATATCACTTTGATGAAATTTACCGGGTTGAATCCGGTTGTTGTTCATGGCGGCGGCCCGCAGATTAACAAGGTTCTCGACCAGATGGGGATGCAGCACCAATTTATCAAAGGAATGCGATTGACTGATCAAGCGACAATGGATGTTGTCGAGATGGTTCTTGGCGGAAAGGTCAACAAGGATATTGTTGCCCAGATCAATAAACAGGGCGGTAAGGCCGTTGGGCTGAGCGGAAAGGATGGAGAACTTATTCGTGCAAAAAAACTTCATATTGTTTATCAGGAGGATGAAAACAAGCCGCCGGAGATCATCGATCCCGGACTGGTGGGACAGGTGACGCAGATCAATCCGAATATCATCAATACATTGACCCGAGAGGGTTTTATTCCTATTATTGCCCCTGTGGGTACGGGTGATTCAGGAGAAACATACAACATCAACGCCGACCTTGTTGCGAGCAGTATGGCCGTTGCCCTTTCAGCAAAACGTCTAATACTCCTTACCGACGTAGAAGGTGTACTGGATCCTTCAGGGAAATTGATATCTTCCATTGATATGGAAACAATCGGTCAGATGATAAAAGAGAAAGCAATTTCAGGGGGGATGATTCCCAAAATCGAGTGTGCTCTGGAGGCATTGAAAAACGGGGTTGAAAAAGTTCATATTATCAATGGAAGTAAACGTCATGCCCTGTTGCTGGAGCTTTTTACAGACAAGGGGATCGGTACGGAAGTCACCATATAGCATCACAGGTGGCCAAAATAATGTTAAAGCTATTCAATTTGTCGTTTGATAAGAAATCGTTAAATACTAAGATTTGATATTATTGGAGTATTGGAGTGCTGGAGTATTGGAAATCTTGTTTTATCCATTACTCCATCACTCCAAGGGTCCCTTGAAAATGGAATTATTCAAATTGCAAGATGTGAGATTGAAATGAGCCAACATATAATGAACACAGCAGATAAGGTTATCGCGAAAACATATAAACGGTTTCCTATTGTCATCACAAAAGGCAAAGGGTGCAGTCTTTGGGATACCGAAGGCAGAAAATATATTGATTTTGTTTCCGGCATTGCTGTTTGCAATTTGGGCCACGCCCATCCAAAGGTTTCAGAAGCATTGTCAAAACAGGCTGATGTCCTTTTGCATGTATCAAATCTTTATTATACGGAGCCTCAGATAGAGTTGGCATCTCAACTTACCCAAAACAGTTTTGCAGATCGGGTTTTTTTCTGCAACAGTGGCGCTGAAGCCAATGAGGCTGCCATCAAACTGGCTCGAAAGTTTTTCAAAGACAAAGGTGAAAAAGAGCGGTTCAAAATCATCACCATGGAAAAGTCTTTTCACGGCCGGACAATGGCCACCCTTTCCGCCACCGGCCAGGATAAAATCAGAAAGGGGTTTGAACCGATACTCGAAGGGTTTGACTATATACCGTTTAACGACATGGATGCACTGCGAAAAAGCATCGGTCCATCGACTTGTGCTGTTTTACTGGAGCCCATCCAGGGTGAAGGCGGCGTTCGTTGCCCGGATCCGGATTATCTTAAAGCCGTAAGACGCCTATGTGACGAAACAGATGTCCTTTTAATTTTTGATGAAATCCAGACCGGCATGGGGCGAACAGGAAAATTGTTTGCGTACGAACATTTTGGGATTGAACCCGACATCATGACCCTGGCAAAGGCCCTTGCCAATGGATTGCCCATAGGGGCCATGCTGGCCCGTGAAGATGTTGCCGAATCATTTGGTCCCGGAGTTCATGCGTCAACGTTTGGAGGAACTCCCATTGTTACCGCAGCTTCAATTCAGGTTGTCAAAGTGCTTTTAGAAGAGAATCTCATTGAGCATTGTTCAGAAATGGGGGCATATTTTAAAGAAAAGCTGTCAGGGCTGAAAGCCAAGCATGAATCGATTGTGGATGTTCGTGGAATGGGGCTCCTTTTGGGGATGAAACTCAATATAGAAGGGGATACCATTGTCAATTCATGCATGGAAAAAGGGTTTTTGATAAACTGCATCCAGGGAAATATCTTGCGGTTTATTCCGCCGCTCATCGTTGAAAAAGAAGAAATTGATGCGCTTGTGGTATGCCTGGATGAAATATTCCTGAATCTTGCATGAAAATTGATGAGAATCTTTAAATTAGTTAATTGAATCGGATGATGATCTTTTTTTTCTCATCAATTTTCACCCTTGAGGGCGAGCCGGAGGATTTCATATGCTACGTTATTATGGGCTCGCAATAGCAGACTATGGCTTCGTCCTTAAGTGCCTTGCATCTGAAAGCCTCCAATTCGTGCAAAATTCAGGTGGGAGATTGAAAATTTAATCATACATGAAACTGCTTTAGTCTCGATTTTTTTCAAAGGACTAATCTATTACAAAAAAATAGAGGGATTTTTTTAATCATCAATCTTCAATCGAAAATCAACAATCAGTAACTGGGGTTACCGTGAAAAAAGACATTCTAACACTTTTAGATCTTACCAAAGAGGATTTTGACCTTCTCTTAGAACGGGCGACTGAGCTTAAAAAGAGGTTTAAAAGCGGAATCTTCGACAGAACCCTTGAGGGCAAAACCCTGGGGCTAATTTTCGAAAAGCCGTCAACCCGTACACGTGTTTCCTTTGAAGCAGCAATGGTACAACTGGGTGGGACACCGATTTTTATCAGTGCTCAAGATACCCAAATTGCCCGAAACGAGCCTGTTTGGGATACTGCAAGGGTCCTTTCAAGGTATTTGGACGGTCTGGCGATTCGCACATATTCACAGGAATTTTTAGATGAGTTTGCCGAGTTTGCGACCATTCCGGTCATTAATGCTCTTACAGATTTTTTTCATCCCTGTCAGATTTTAAGCGATATTATGACGGTAATCGAATATAAAGGCGGCTACGAGGACATTAAAATTGCCTGGGTTGGAGACGGAAATAATGTCGCGCATTCCTGGATCAATGCTGCGGCTGTTCTGGGGTTGAACCTTGTTTTAGCCTGTCCTGACGGGTATTCACCTGACCGGAGTATCATGGAAAGGGCATTGGATCGAAGCGTTGGAAACATTGTTTTAACCACTGACCCTGTTGAAGCCGTGAATAATGCCGATGTTGTGTATACCGATGTTTGGGCCAGCATGGGGCAGGAGGGTGAACTGGATGGCAGAAAGCGGGTTTTTGAACCTTTTCAGGTCAATGAGATGCTGCTAAAGAACGCCGCCGAAAATGTTATTGTGATGCACTGCCTTCCGGCACACAGGGGTGAAGAGATTCATGAAGACGTTTTGGAAGGGCCGAATTCCGTAGTCTGGGATCAATCTGAAAACAAGCTGCACATGCATAAGGCAATACTTGATGTTTTATTAACCTAAAATCTGCATTAATTCTTATCGATTCAGCTTAGGTTTAAAAAAAAATAATGCGTGTTTAGCTAAAAGGAGATTCATAGTGTCTGACTCTATTAATAAAATTGTTCTGGCCTATTCAGGAGGTCTCGATACGTCTGTCATCCTGAAATGGCTTATTGAAACCTATGACTGTGATGTTATCGCGTTCTCAGCGAACATCGGTCAGGACGATGAAGTCGATCAAATAAAAGAAAATGCTTTAAATACCGGGGCAAGCAAGGTGTATATCGATGATTTGCAGGAAACTTTTGTAAAAGATTATGTTTTTCCGGCGTTTCGTGCCAATGCCATCTATGAGGGACAGTATCTTTTGGGAACATCTCTTGCCAGACCCCTGATTGCAAAACGACAGATGGAAATTGCAGAATTAGAAGGCGCTGATGCGGTAAGTCATGGTGCAACAGGGAAAGGGAACGATCAGGTAAGGTTTGAACTCAGCTATCTGGCCATCGATCCAAATATTAAGATAATTGCACCGTGGCGTGAATGGGATCTTAATTCTCGCAGTTCGCTCATGGCTTTTGCCGAACAACATGGGATCAAGGTTCCGACAACCCATGCAAAGCCATACAGTACCGATAGAAATCTTCTTCACGTCAGTTTCGAAGGAGGCCGGCTTGAAGATCCCTGGAAGCAACCGCACGAGGATATGTTTACCATGACCGTGTCTCCCCAGGATGCCCCTGATGAACCCGAGATTATCGAAATAACGTTTGAACAGGGAAATCCTGTTGCGGTAAATGATAAAAATATGTCTCCTGCGGATCTTCTCAAAGAAATCAACAGGATGGCCGGGCGCCACGGTATCGGAAGGGCGGATATCGTCGAAAATCGTTTCGTGGGTATGAAATCCCGTGGTGTCTATGAAACTCCGGGGGGCACGGTGCTAAGGACTGCACATATGGCCATTGAATCGATTACCATGGACAGAGAAGTCATGCACTTGCGTGATTCCCTGATCCCGAAGTATTCCGAACTGGTGTATTATGGTTTTTGGTTTTCACCCGAGATGGAACTGCTCCAGAATATGGTCGACCAGACCCAGAAAAATGTTTCGGGAAAGGTACGGCTAAAGCTTTATAAAGGTAACTGCATGGTTCTCGGGCGTAAATCCGATTTGTCCATTTACAGCAAAGATTTTGCGACATTTGAAGACGATATCGTATACCGACAGAAAGATGCTGAAGGTTTTATACGTTTGAATGCACTGAGATTGAGAATTCAAAAGATGATGAAAAGATGAGATGGAAGGTGATGGGTATTAGTTTCTGAAATGCTGGTTTTGTGTTTTTTATGGTAATAAATTATCTAAATTCATTGAGCGTGAAGTGCCTAAAGTGATCTAAAATGCCTATTTATCCCGTATTCATCGGGGAAGTTAAGGTATTCTGGCAATTTTATTTAATAGTAATAACCGAAGCGTAGCGACTCCTTAACTTTAGATCGCTTCAAACTTTAGATCACTTGTAACTTTTCCGGCTTGTCCGGGTTAGGTGACAAGTGGGTTTTAATCCATGCAGCATGATTAATAAACGTCGATATGGAGTAAAACGAGGTGTCCATGTCTGAAAAATTGTGGAACGGCAGGTTTTCCGAAAAAACGGATAGGATGGTTGAAGAATTTACATCTTCCATTGATATCGATAAACGCTTATATTCTTATGATATTGAAGGAAGTATTGCCCACTGCCGCATGCTTGCGAAGGCTTCTATTATTTCAGAAGCAGATGCTTTGGAATTGATTGAAGGACTCGGTTTGGTCAAGCGAGAGATTGAACGGGGGGAATTCCACTTTGACAAGGGCTTGGAGGATATTCACATGCACATCGAAACCAGGCTTATCGAGAAAGTTGGAAAGGTCGCCCAGAAGCTTCATACGGCAAGAAGCCGAAATGACCAGGTCGCATTGGATGTGAGGATGTATTTACGGGATGAGACGTTAAATACGGTAAAGCGCCTTATTATGCTTGCACAGGTTATTGTGGACCTGGCTAAAAAATACATCGATGTTGTTCTGCCCGGTTATACACACCTTCAGCGGGCTCAACCGGTTCTTTTGTCCCATCATTTCATGGCATATTATGAGATGTTTTCAAGAGATATCGACAGGTTCAATGACGGTTTAAAACGAATCAACGTTTTGCCCTTGGGAAGTGCGGCCCTTGCCGGAACGACATATCCCATAGACAGAGAACACACGGCACAACTTCTCGACTTTCCCAAAGTATCGGCGAACAGTATTGATGCGGTTTCAGACAGAGATTTTGTCATTGAATTTTTATCAGCAGCAAGTATCTGCATGATGCATTTTAGCCGGATGTCGGAAGAGCTTATTTTATGGTCTTCATCTGAATTCGGCTTTATTGAGCTTCCGGATTCCTTTGCCACCGGCAGCAGCATTATGCCTCAAAAGAAAAACCCTGATGTGCCTGAACTGGTGAGGGGAAAGACAGGACGTGTTTTCGGAGATCTGATTTCCCTTTTGACGATGATGAAGTCATTGCCATTGTCTTATAATCGGGACATGCAGGAAGATAAAACCGCCTTGTTCCAAACCGTAGATATATTGAAAAAATGCATTGAAATTTATATAAAAATGCTTCCAAAACTGATAATAAATCAGGAGACGATGGAGCGGGCGACAACCAAAGGATTTTTAAATGCAACCGATATGGCGGATTATCTTGTGGCCAGAGGTATGCCGTTTCGCCAGGCGCATGGGTGTGTCGGAGCGGCGGTTGCATACGCTTTGAGCAAAAAAAAGGAGCTTCATGAACTCACGCTTAAAGAGCTAAAATCCTTTTCATCTCATATTAAAAAAGACATATTCAAAATTTTAACCACCGATCAAATGATCAACCGGAGAACGTCCATAGGTGGAACGGCTCTAAAATGTGTGAAGGCTGCAATAAAGGAGGCTGAGAGAGAACTTAAGATAAAAATGGATTAAGGGATGAAAAAATATTTTAAAAAAGGTCTTGTTTTAATATGTTTAGTTGCTATTTTGGTGCCGCCTTTTATTTCAGCATGCGGCAAAAAGGCGCCGCCAAAACCGCCTATGGAAAAATCAGGGGATCAAAACATAACGAAACCATGACACTTATGAATTTCGTAAAACTTTAGCCCTTTGAAGACATTACCGCTTCAGGTATAATTAAATTTTTGGCTGAAAGAACTCATGAATAAGGGCTCGTAATGAAAGAATCTGCCCCGGCTATCTATAAAGGTATCTGCTCTAACAGAGGGGGCATCCACAAAGTTGAATCGCCGATGGTTCTTTCAAAACGATCCCTAATTCACTCAGACAGCTTCCAGCTAAAAATTTAATCATACCTGAAGCTCATTTGAAGTCGATTTTTAAAGGACGAAACTATTACTGAATTTTGATAAAGGCGGTCCATCGCTATATATTTTCAAAAGTTGTATATTAATTGACGAATAGGGGTGTTATGCATCATTTTAAATACCGCGATAATGAATTGTATTGTGAAGATGTTCCGGTCCAAAGAATCGCCGAGCAGATCGGTACACCGTTTTATTTATACAGCCATGCGACGTTAAAACGCCATTATCAAATATTTTATGAGGCTTTTGAGGGCCTGGACAGACTCGTATGTTATTCTGCTAAGGCCAACACAAACCTGTCTGTTTTAAAGCTGTTAGAAAGCCTTGGCAGTGGACTTGATATTGTCTCGGGTGGAGAACTGTATCGCGGTTTAAGAGCTGGTTTTTCTCCGGATAAAATCGTCTATTCCGGTGTGGGCAAGCGCGTCGACGAGATCGATTATGCGCTTGAAGCCGGCATTTTAATGTTTAATGTAGAGTCTCTCGAAGAACTTGAGCTGATTAATGAAAGGGCGGGTGTTTTGAAAACCAGCGCCCCTGTGGCGATTCGGGTGAATCCTGATGTTGATCCCAAAACACATCCTTATATTTCAACCGGTCTTAAAAAAAACAAGTTCGGCATCGATAAAGAGACCGCTATAGAGGGGTATAATGCTGCTAGACGATTAGAGAACATTGATGTTGTGGGCATCGATTGCCATATCGGATCGCAGATTACGGATGCAAAACCTTTTGTCGAGGCTCTGGAAAGCTTAAAAGATTTGATTGGTGAGCTCAGAAAAATCGGGGTCGAAATCCGATTTTTGGATATGGGTGGAGGTCTCGGTATAACCTATAACGATGAATCGCCGCCCCATCCCCGTGAATATGCCAAAGAAATCGTGGCGTCCCTTAAAGGCTTTCAGATTAAACTTATTCTGGAACCCGGAAGGGTTATCGTCGGTAACGCCGGAATACTGGTGACTGAGGTTTTGTTTAGAAAGTCGGGCAAAGTCAAGGAGTTTATTATTGCTGATGCGGGGATGAACGATCTAATGCGACCCACACTGTACAATGCTTTTCATGCCATCGAACCGGTCGTAGATAACGAAGGTCGGCCGATAACGGCAGATGTCGTGGGACCGATTTGTGAGAGCGGGGATTTTCTGGCCGTGGACCGCAAAATTTCCGATGTGATAAAGGGTGATCTGCTTGCGGTGATGAGTGCGGGTGCTTATGGTTTCACCATGTCTTCCAATTACTGTTCCAGACCCAGGGTGGCCGAAGTTATGGTTAAAGATGACAAATTTTATGTTGTCAGGGAGCGTGAGAGTTACCAGGACCTGGTGAATGGTGAATCGATTCCTCCGTTTTTAGAGTAAGCTAAAGTTGAAAGTGAGCTAATTTGATATTAATTGGCCACAGACTCACACAGACAAACACAGACTTTTTCCTCCTGCGGACTCCGCAGAAGGAAAGGTGTCAGCCCTTCGGGCATATTTATATTTTAGTGAAATGAAAAAAATAGAATTTTATAAAATGAGCGGCAGTGGTAACGACTTCATTATCATTGACAACCGCAATCACATTATTGATGAAGACGGCCTGTCGAATTTTATCGCCAAAGTGTGCCGCAGAAAGATGTCTGTGGGTTCGGATGGTATAATACTTGTTGAAAATACGGACAATGCAGATTTCAAATGGCGATTTTTTAATTCTGACGGCAGTACCGCAGAGATGTGCGGAAACGGCGCCCGATGTGTGGCACGTTTTGCATATTTAAATGATATCGCAGGGTCGAATATGTCTTTTGAGACACTGGCCGGCCTTGTTAAAGCAGAGGTTATCGAAGAGCGTGCTAAAGTCAAAATGACAGATCCGTTTGACCTCAAGACGGATGATACCATCGAACTTAAAAAAGGTTCGGTTCCCATCTCCAGTATCAACACGGGTGTTCCGCATGTCGTGATTGTAAGGAACAGCATCGACGATGTCGACATTGTTGAAATAGGAAGAGAGATTCGGTATCACGACCAGTTTTCGCCTGCCGGTACCAATGTTAATTTCATTTGCCATATCAAAGACCAAACCATTGCCATCCGGACATATGAACGTGGCGTTGAAGATGAAACCTTGGCCTGTGGTACGGGCGCTGCTGCGAGTGCCATTGTTATGGCGCAGAAGATGAAGCTGGACTCTCCGGTCTCTGTTCTGACACGAAGCGGCGAATATTTGAATATTTTTTTCAAAGAAAAAGATGGTCGATATTACGACATTTATCTCGAAGGGGATGCCCGCATCATATACACGGCACAGCTCTGGGAGGATGCCTGGAAAGAATGAAAGTTCATACTGCCTACATCGGGGCGGGTTCCAACATTGGGAACAAACTTGTAAACTGTAAAAACGGCATCATCGCTCTTTCAAAAAGTCAAGATACGCAAATAAAGGAATGGTCACGATTTTACAAAACCGAACCCGTAGAGTACAAAGATCAGGATTGGTTTATAAATATCGTTGTCAAGATCGAAACCACCCTTGACCCTTTTCATTTGTTAAAAAAACTCAAATCCATCGAACATGATGTCGGGCGTATTGATGATCCCGTGAGATTCGGGCCGAGGATTCTTGATCTGGATATACTTTTGTTTGATGATGTTGTGACAAATTCCTCCGGCCTGATTATTCCTCATCCCAGAATGCACAAAAGGCGTTTTGTGTTAAAACCGATCTGTGATATAGATCCAGCAATTGTTCATCCTGTTTTAAAAAAAGAAATGCAGGATTTGTTGGCTGTTCTGGATGATAATGAGCAAAGGATTATCGAGTATAAATGAGATTATTAGTCTTAATGGGTCTTTTGTACCTGTGTTACAGGTTTCTGAAATCCTGGGTACTTAAAGAGAAAACGTCGCAAAAAGCGGCATTTGGGAAAAAAACAGGTGAGATCGATGATGTCATGGTCAAAGATCCTTATTGCGAAATATATTTTGCTAAAAGAGACGGGGTGCATTTAAATATTAAGGGAAAGGATGTATATTTTTGCAGCAAAGAATGCAAAGATAAGTTTTTAGAAAAAAATGTAAACAAATAGGAATCGATTCGACTATTACCCATAGAGGGATTCTAAATATAATACACAGGAGGGATGTTGAATGAAATTTTTTATAGACACTGCAAACATCAATGAAATTAAGGACGCAAACGACATGGGAATGGTTGACGGCGTAACCACCAATCCCAGTTTGATTGCAAAAGAGGGTCGAGATTTCGAAGAGATTATAAGAGAGATTTGTGAAATAGTGGACGGCCCCATCAGTGCCGAGGTGGTGAGCACCGACACCCAAGGCATGCTGGAAGAGGCCCGCAAGCTGTCAAAAATTCATAATAATATTGTTGTAAAGATTCCCATGTTGGTGGATGGTTTAAAAGCAACACGAAAACTTACAGAAGAAGGGATCAAGACAAATGTAACACTGGTTTTTTCACCGCTTCAGGCGCTGATGGCTGCAAAAGCCGGCGCGACGTTTGTTAGCCCTTTCATTGGTCGCTTAGATGACATATCCCAGGAAGGTCTTCTGCTGGTTGAACAGATTGTCGAAATTTACAGTAACTATGCCTTTGATACTGAAATCATCGTTGCAAGCATTCGCAATCCCCTTCATGTTCTGGAATCCGCCTTGATGGGTGCCGACATTGCCACGATTCCATTTAATGTTCTCAGTAAATTGGCGGCTCACCCATTGACTGACAAAGGCCTCAAGGCATTCTTGGATGACTGGAATAAGGCAAAAAAGTAGAAAAAAGTTAGGTGCTTAGTTGTAAATTTTGTGTTTTTATGGCAATAAATTATCTAAATTCATTGAGTGTGAAGTGCCTAAAGTGAACTAAAGTGACTAAAGTTGTGGAGTTCCGCCAATTTAATATAAACAGCTGGAGCGTAGCGACTCATTAACTTTAGATCACTTCAAACTTTAGATCACTTTTAACTTTTACGGTTTATCCGGGTTAAGGATATAATCAAAAAATGTTTCCGAGGGGAAAAATTAAAAAAATATTAAGCCATCCCAATAGTTTGACGTTGTTTCGGGTTGCGGCATCGCCAATTATTGTGATTCTCCTTTTTTTCCCGACCCGAACCAATACATTTATTGCTGCATTGATTTTCAGCGTAGCTGCCATAACCGATTTTTTGGACGGCTTTTTTGCAAGACAAAAAGGGCTGGTGTCTAATTTCGGAAAGGCTATGGATCCCATTGCCGATAAAGTTCTGGTTTCAACTTCTTTTATTATGCTGACCGCTTTAGGGTGGATTCCCGCATGGATAGTTTGCGTTATTATTGGAAGGGAAATTGCCGTAACCGGTTTGAGGAATATTATCGCTCAAAAGGGTAAAGATTTATCTGCGTCCGGGCTTGGGAAATATAAGACCGGATTTCAAATTGCGGCCATCATTCCCCTGATGATCCATTTTCCGTACCTTACCATTGATTTTCATGCGATAGGGACCATATTTTTGTGGATTGCGTTGGCACTAACGGTTTGGTCGGGTGCAGCTTATTTTATCCGGTACAGAGGCTTTCTCCAGGTGTAAAGTTTTCTATTGACAAAATCGCAAAATCTATTTATGAAAAATGGACTATTGAGCGGGAATAACTCAGTGGTAGAGTGCGACCTTGCCAAGGTCGAAGTCGCGGGTTCAAATCCCGTTTCCCGCTCCATTTTTTTTGGGCGGCATAGCCAAGTGGTAAGGCAGCGGTCTGCAAAACCGCTATTCACCAGTTCGAATCTGGTTGCCGCCTCCATAATAACAAAAAGGGCTTACAAGTATATTCAACAACTTGTGGCCCTTTTTTAATGCTTTCCTTTATATCGAAAATATCACTAAAAGAACGTGTAAATGAAAACCATTTTTAATCCTTCAGGGTTTTTTGATAAAGCGCTTTTAGGTCAGCATCAAGGCGCTTCATGTCCTCTGCTTTCGGTTTAGGAAAAACGGCCATTCGTAAAAAATCGTCATATAACAGGGGCTTTGGACGCTGCCGGTTGACGACATAAGCCCACAGGATCATATCCCCCCACTTTTTTTTGAGGTACTCGTTTATTTCGTCGGAAAGCGATTCCCAGACCAACTGTTCAGTTATTAAGTTCTTTTCTCTAAGATCGTACAATCGGTCCTTTAAAATATTGATTTTCGCGTTCAGCGTATTTAAAAGTTTGAGATTTCGTTTTTCAGCGGAAACAGCCTCATCATGGGTTTTTTTTGCGGTTTCAAGGTCTTCAGATTTACACTTGTCATTACAATAATTATCAATGACAAGATGTTTCTCACGTTCTGCCGTTTTAATTGCCGCTGATAGTCTCGGTATTAACTCTTCAAGCTCATCACGCTTTTTGGAAAGACTATCCAGTTTTGTTTTATGCGTTATAAGTCGGACATTTGCTGAAATCGCATCCTGAACGCGCTTGTTTTTGAGCTTCTCGCTGTCGGATAATCTCATTTTAAGGTTTCTCCTGTAATTTTATATTTCCATCATAGTATGCCCACTGAAACGGCAAAAAAACGATAAAACGAAAAAAATATCAATCCCATAATATCACATTGACCATATAATGACAAAAACAACACTGTCGAACATGCCAAAAAACTGCAAAACTTGCAACGATTAAGCCTGTGTGATATTAAAACTGACGATGATGGTGAAGTTAAACTAATCTGACTGGGGGTATACATATTATGGAAAACGTATTGGGTGAATTTTGGATATTCAAATTGGCCTGTTTGGCCGCAGCAGCGTATCTTGTTTATTTTTTTATTAAAGATCGAATGAGGAAGAAATAAGAAAGAATTACTAAAGGTCATCTAAAAATGTTGTCGTGGTTCTTGCGGTATACAACATCGATACTCGCTGGAGTATACTGTCAAAAAATAATATAAAACATATGGTTATCATATATTGTTCAATTTATACTTTAAATTATGAAACGGGTTAAAAATGAAAGGTTGAATCATGATTCGAATCAATGAAAACTATCTCAAACTTCAATCTTCTTATCTGTTTGTTGAAATTGCCAATCGTGTATCTAAATATCAAAAGGAAAATCCGGAAACCGAGATCATTAGGCTGGGAATCGGAGATGTAACCTTGCCCTTACCGCCGGCCTGCATTCAGGCATTTAAGGAGGGTGTTCAGGAAATGGCGTCGGACAGCACTTTCCGTGGATACGGTCCGGAACAGGGATATGGATTTTTAAGGGAGAAAATCGCTTTAAACGACTATCAAGCATTGGGTGCGGATATCGATCCGGATGAGATTTTTGTCAGTGACGGTGCCAAATGCGATACGGGTAATATCCAGGAACTTTTTGCAACGGACATTCGCCTGGCGATTCCCGATCCGGTGTATCCGGTGTATCTGGATACGAATGTCATGGCCGGTCGAACCGGAAATTTCAATAATGGAAGGTACAACGATATCATTTATCTGGAAAGTCTTCCTGAAAATGGTTTTGTTCCATCATTGCCCAGAACGCCGGTTGATCTGATTTACCTATGTTTCCCGAACAATCCCACCGGTGCCACAATATCCACGGACAGTTTGAAAAAATGGGTCGATTTTGCCCATGAACATAACATATTGATTCTTTATGATGCGGCATATGAAGCATTTATTCGAGATCCAGCCCTTCCCCGTTCAATTTTTGAGATAGACGGGGCTCGTGAGGTGGCCATCGAGTTCAGGAGTTTTTCAAAAACCGCGGGTTTTACCGGCACACGGTGCGCTTATACGGTGGTTCCTAAAACCTGCATGGCCTATGACGAGAGGGGACAACAGCATTCATTGCATGGGTTGTGGAACCGGCGGCAATCCACCAAGTTCAACGGTGTCTCTTACCCGGTTCAAAGGGCGGCAGAGGCGACATACAGTGAAGCAGGAAAAACCCAGATCATTGAAATGGTAGATTATTATCTAAAAAATGCAGCCCTGATTCGACATGAGATGGACTCGCTAGGTTTTGAATTTGTGGGAGGTGAAAATTCACCATATATTTGGGTACACTGTAAAAGGGATGCCTGGGAATTCTTTGATTTACTGCTTAAAAAAGCCGGCGTGGTCACGACTCCAGGTCCGGGATTTGGAAAATGCGGAGAGGGTTTCATCCGTATAAGTGCTTTTAATAGTTATGAAAACGTTGAGAGAGCAATGACACGGATCAAAGATGCTCTGGGAACTAAAGTGAGCTAAAGTGTGAAGTGAACTAAAGTGCCTAAAATTTGTGAAAGCGAAGCAAGTGAGACACGATACTGGCTGGAGGTAATAATAGAGATTAAATGGTTGTCCTGGGAAGACGTGAAACTTGATTATGATGAATGCAGTGAACTACTTGCGATATTTACCACTATCGGGAAGAATAAAAAAAAATATTAACTTTAGGCACTTTAGATCACTTTAGGCACTTGTAACGGGTAAACCGTTACTCCTTTATGTAAGGGGCAACGAAAATATATTCCAGACCGCTTAAACTGAAATCAATCTCCATGGATAAAAATAAAGACAGGGAATGTAGCGTAACAATGGCATTTTTATCAGCATCCTGCTTGCTAACGCTGCTGATGCGTTTTATGACTCCCTCGTTGACCAGTCTCACTTGGGCATAATGGTTTTCCAGTGTTTTAAAGTCCATCTTTATTTCCGACTGGCCTTTATACCTGAAATATTGGCCGAGCAGATACATGGATGTGGTGCGTATGGTTGTTTCCTCAACAGTGGAAAAGGGGAGATGGAAACGCGCCATGGGTTTTAAAAAATTCATGACCGGACAATCACTGGTAGCCATAATCACACCGAAAATCGCTGAAAGCCCCTCCATAATGGATGTATTCTTGGAATAAGTCCTGTATTCGGTTTCGCACACAACCGTGCAATTATGATAAGAAAGAACATCTTTAAACGTTTCTACCAATTCCATAATATTGACCGCAATGGGACAAAAGGGATGGGAATCGATGACCAAAGGACAGTTGTCGCACTGTTTGTATTCCAAGTGTGTCCAGTCCTGTGGTTTATGAGGATGCTCGTTAGGGATGAGACTCAAAGTTTTCGGATTCAGTGCGATATGATAGTTTTTGGTATAACCATCCTCAAATTGAAATTGATAGTGATATTGAAACGGACTTTGTCTTTCCATGATATGGCCTCAATGGATGAATGTTTTGCCTCTGATTTTTTTCCAAATCAAAGGCATATATGAGATAAATATCTATTGTTAATATAAAAAATTTAAGCAATATTCATGCCGATATCTACATTATATTCGGTCCTTTCATGATCAGGGCTGAAAATTTCAATCCCAAATTTTTGTGTTTATATTTAAAACTATATAGAATCCTAGTGAAATAATGTATGGACAAAAGGAAATAAAAAAAAATGAATGATGCGATAAAAATTAAATCCGGCAATTTATTTTCCAACATCCTCCGTCACATCGATGATGAAGTTTTTGACACAATCATCGTCTCGGACGGTTGTGAAATTAAAAGAATCATTTCCAAGGGGCATCAATCTCCACCCAATTATTGGTATGACCAAGAAAAAGATGAATGGGTGATGGTGTTAAAAGGGGAAGCTAAATTGAAATTTAAAAATAACAACAACATCGTTGATATGATGCCGGGGGACTATGTTCATATACCCGCCCATTGCAAACACAGGGTGGAATGGACAGACCCGGAGGTAGAGACGATTTGGCTGGCGGTGTATTTTTGATCCCTAAGCGCTTTTACTCATAAATACGATGACGTATTTTTATTATATTGTTTCACCGCCCATTCGCTTCGCTCATTAGAGCCACAGAGAACGCAGAGGTTATTATTATATTGTTTTCTGTTGAGAGGACAGAAAACAATAACAATCATGCCCTGCGGGCATTTAGAACCCAAAATTATTGCGTAGCGGTTGATTTTTTTTATGAATAGAATCTATCTCAAAAATAAGATGAGGATTCAACAAAAGGCAAGTTGAGCTTTGCGAAATCCCGAGAATCGGGGGCGTGGAATGGTTCAAAAGCGGAGCATACACGTAGTATGTGAGCATTTTGAACTGTTTTACAACACCGCTATGGGCACTTAGATTGTTGTTGAGATAAATTCTATAAAAAAGGCAGAGCCATCTATGCTCTGCCAGTATTAGCCCGGTGGTAGCCTCCCACTTTCAGCCCACCAAGCATTGATATCTTTTTGGCTTCCCCAAATGTCGTTGTTCAGTGCATTTATTGCATCGAGATGCACGGACACCCGAGAAGCCTCATAAATGTCACCTCAAGCCCCTCTTTGTACAGCATAACCTTTGTGGGATCAAGTCGCACATGGTTAAATACATAGTGTTGAAGCTGGGCGGCATTTAGTTTTAATTATTATTAAATCATTTTTTTTCGATTTAGCATTTACAAAATCAAGAATAAGCGTTCCTTCTTCGTATTCATGAACCAAAATTTCTCCAGACTCCCAGTATCCTCTTCTGTATCCAAGTTTTTTATACCTCGATTTGATTGTCTTCTCTGGCAAGAAAAGCTCTTGAAAATCGCTTCTGACATTCTTTTTCCATATTCGATAAAAAGGTATCATTATGGTCTGGGTCGTGATGAAAAAGCACCAGTTTTTTCACCTCGGCCTGTTCAGCGACCTCAATAGCTTGCTCCCAGCTACTGTGTCCCCACCCTTTCTTTATCTCTAATTCTTCTGGGGTATATTGGGCATCATGAATAAGGAGATCGGCGTTTCTGGAAAGTGCCACCACATTAGGATCTATTCCATCCTTATGCTCAACATCCGTACAATATACTAATGTTTTTCCTCCTTCCTCGATACGATAACCGTATGCATCGCCACGATGGTTGTACTTGGAAGCCGCGAGTTTAACGCCCCATGGGTTTTCATATGTGATTATATCCGGTTGTAAGAAAGTAAAATTCGCTCCCATCTTTTCCAAAGAGACAGGGAAGAAATCATTCTGCATTTGTACCGCAAAAAGGCTTTTAAGATCTTTCCCCATCCTTTCTTTCCCACAGATGGAAATGGTGAAGTTCCGTCTAGGATCATAAGCCGGCTCGAAATAAGGAAATCCTTGAATATGGTCCCAATGGGTATGTGATAATATAATACTGATATTATCGTATTGTTCATGAGAACGGCTTAATAGATCATTCCCTAACTTTCGAATCCCGGTGCCGGCATCTAAAATAGCAACTCTACCCGTGCTAAAGCTTACCAGAATGCACGAGGTGTTTCCGCCATAGTGCATATAATCCGGATCAGCTACCGGCAAGGATCCTCTTGTACCATAAAAAGTAACTTTCATCTTACATCATCTTTTTTAATAAATGAATGTATTTCCAATAACCGCACAAATCTCCTTTTTCAAAAAGTCTTCGAGGATATGTTGCTTTTTTTATTTATTGATTCGTGTTAATATGCTTATCATATAACAGAAAATTCACTTTAGCGGTACAAAATTTTAATTGAGAGCAGCTTATGGCGTTTAAAAAGATAGGCGACTATTTAATCGAGAGGAAGGCCTGTGATGCACAGGTGATCCATGCAGCCATAGAACAGCAAACCACTCTCAAGAATGAAGGAATATATAAACCCATCGGACAGGTTATCGTTGAAAGCGGCGGTCTACATCCCAGGGACCTGGAATTGATCCTTCGACGCCAGGTAGAGGACATGCTTCGTTCAGTTGAACTTTTTAAGTCTTTGTCTCCGGAATTAATATCGAAAATCGCCGGTGTTGCCGAATGCATGGCTTTTCCAAAGGGCAAGATCATTATTCATGAAGGAGACCAAGGGGATTCTTTTTACCAGGTCATCTCAGGCTTAATTCGTGTATTCCATGCTTCGGAAGATGGTGTGGAAATCACGCTGAACACATTAGGTCCTGGCGAGAGTTTTGGTGAGATGGCACTGTTGACAGGGGAACCCCGCTCCGCGTCTGTCGACATTCAGGAAGCAGGCAGTCTTCTGGTAATATCAAAGCAGGCTTTTGACCGACTTGTATCGGAAATACCGGAATTTTCCCTGGTGCTTTCCAAAATTCTATCTAACCGATTGCATAGGGGGACTTCTAAACTGGTAAGAGCTTCGGCAACTGAAAAGGCATATCAACGGTTTGTTACCGAACAAAGCTCCGGATTTGAAGCAAGGTTGATCGGCAGAAGCAAGGCGATCAAACGGCTTCAAGACAGCGTCACAGAGGTCTCTGATACTGACGGGGCGGTGTTGATCCTGGGTGAATCCGGAACAGAAAAAAATGATGTGGCCGAACTGATTCATTTTAGAAGCAAAAGAAAAGATGGCCCATTTTTAACGGTTGACATCAAATCTGTCAACATGGGGAGAGTCGTTGACCAGCCCCGGGGCCGTGATCCGATTCGGCTTGAACTGGCTCAAGGTAGCACCTTATTCGGGCATGTTAAAGGCACTCTGCCTTTTGCACCTGAACGACGGTTGGGTCTATTTCAGGTGGGAGATGGCGGTACCGTCGTTATCGAGAATGTCGAGCATTTAGCCGCCAATATTCAACGCCAATTGGTCGATTTTATACAGCACGGACGGTTTCAGCCTTTGGGCGGCCAAAC
>Ga0307425_1000057_pt1 | contig 59527 bp, 55 predicted proteins | sample SalMarWE160330MG_FD_202152 | JGI IMG/M metagenome (GOLD analysis project Ga0307425, IMG submission 202152) | Salt marsh sediment microbial communities from the Plum Island Ecosystem LTER, Massachusetts, United States - WE1603-30 | ecosystem: Environmental > Aquatic > Marine > Intertidal zone >... | reverse complement strand
ATCCCGTCATATGATCCGCACTTCTTCCGTGTGGCCATACCAAAAGAACCCAAGTTTCCTTGTGAAGATATCAACCACATCATAGCCTTCAACCAAAAGAGGAGTTATGACTTTGAGGAAATACTTGCCCGCGTCTTTGACAATAGTGAACATATGGAGTTTAGACCAGGCTATGGACCAGAAGTCTATACTGGGTTGGCCAAAATCGACGGCTTTTTGGTAGGCTTCATTGGAAACCACCAAGGATTTATCGGCAAGGATTACCCGGAATACGCCCCATATCCAGGTATAGGCGGGAAACTCTACCGTCAAGGCCTTATCAAGATGAATGAATTTGTGACCCTTTGCGGCCGTGACAGGGTTCCGATAGTCTGGTTCCAGGACACGACCGGCATTGACGTGGGAGATATCGCGGAAAAGGCCGAACTCCTGGGCCTCGGCCAGTCTCTCATATACTCAATTGAACAGACCGATATACCCATGATGTGTGTCGTATTAAGAAAGGGCACCGCCGCAGCACATTATATTATGGGTGGCCCAACGGCCAACAATCACAACGCCTTCACCCTGGGAACACCGACCACGGAGATCTATGTGATGCATGGGGAGACCGCCTCGGCTGCCTCCTTTGCGAGAAGACTGGTAAAGGAAAAAGATGCAGGACGCCCCCTCGGACCCATTATTGATAAAATGAATACCCTAACAAAACAATATCATGACAACTCTCGGCCCATATACTGCGCAAACAAGGGATTTGTTGACGAGATTGTCTCGTTCCGGGACTTGAGAAGATATATCGTCGCCTTTGCGGGGTGTGTCTACCAAAACCCCATATCCATTTGCCCCCATAATCACATGATGCTCCCGAGAATCATCAAGGGTTAAACAAGTTATGCCTTTACATAAACGCCCCTGCGTTCGGCCTTGATTTTGCCCTGCTTCTTAAGCCTGTGAATAATATTTCGCAGTTTTATTTCATCAAAATTTGTCTTCATCTTTAACGTGGCCGTATCAACTCCCTTCCTTCTCCTGTTGATAATAGCCAGAACCATATTAGTTGCGTCCCCCCTTTTCATTTTTTTTGTTACTCCACCTTTTGCACGCTTAGGTGTTCGTTTCATCTTCGTGCTCTTGGCGACCGCCCTTTTTTCAAGCCTTTCCATCTTTTTTGCCAACTTTGCAGTCCTCTGTGTCAACAAATTAAGGCCCTTCAGAACTGATTGCATATCCCTTTTTACTGTGTTCATGATTTCTCCCTCCTTTGGTTATAGAATGATTAGGAAGCAAAACAACATCCTCAGAAGAGTCAACTTACAATCAAAAAAGGCCCCCATCAAGATATCTACTTTTAATAGGGGCCTTTTTCAATACACTCCAGTGTAAAGCCTTAAACGGCATCCTTCAAGGCCTTCCCAGGCACAAATTTGGGAACCCTTTTCGCCTTGATCTTGATTTCTTCACCAGTTCGTGGGTTTCTCCCCTTTCTTGCCTTTCTTTTTTCTACTTTAAACGTCCCGAAGCCAACCAACATTACCGTGTCCTTTTTTTTCAATGCCTTAGTGATGGTAGAGAAAATGCAATCAACCGCTGTCTGGGCCTCCTTTTTTGTATCGACGACTTTGGCCACTTCATTAATTATATCTCCCTTATTCATATGACTCCTCCTTTCTTCGAAATGTTAAAGCGGCAAATCATGTCTATAAAACACTAACTAATAGAATCCTTCTGCGATTTCAACAAAAAAATAAATAAAACCAAAAATATTAGTAACACCACAATTGAGCGAAAACGCTCAATTGATAGTTGTCGGTTGTCAGTTGCCCGTTGGCAGGAAACAGAATTAATCAATATTTAAGTCGTTACTGAATCTGTTCAGGCAAACCCTAACGCAAAATGCCGTCCAACTAAAACAGCTTTCGGACAAGAGTGATTACTTTTATTGATTTTGATGTTATGATAACACAGGCACCAGAAAATTTTAGTACGTATCCACTTTACTCAACCGCCTACAAAATATTGAGAAAAAGATGTTGGAGGCGTTCATTGATCAATGAGAACCGCAGAATTTCGAACAAGAAATATCGAATGTCGAAGTATTTTAACTTCTGCGGTTCGAAATTCGGTGTTCGGTGTTCGATATTCAAGTGTCTTTGCGCGTGTTGGCCTCACAAATGATATGAAATTGAGCTAACTACATAGGCAGTAAAATTTCTCAGTTCAAAAAAAGCATTTCTTTCCTTCATACGCAAAGATATTCGAAATTAACGATTTAGTGATAAGGAGCTTTTATGGTCAAAGAAGAAGGACTTGTTCAAACGGTCTTGCATGGTAGAGCCAAGGTACAAATCCAGAAAAGTTCATCCTGCCAAACCTGCGAATCTAAAGGTGCATGTGGCGTATTTTCTGATAAGGGGATGGTGATAGAGATGATCAATGAACTTGACGCAAAGGAGGGCGATATGGTTGAAATAAGCGTACCTGAAGGTTCTTTATTAAAACTTTCCCTCCTCGTCTATCTTATTCCTGTCCTGGCCCTAATAGCAGGCGCATACGCAGGAGGCCTATGGGCACAGTCTTCACACACACAATCCCCATTGGCCTCAATACTCGGCGGGGCCTTTGCCATGGCCCTTGCCTTTTACCTGCTTAAAAGGCTTGATCGGGTCGCCCAGGTCAAGAGAAAATATCAACCCCGCATGACGCGAATCCTGGTCAATGCAAATTCCCTTCAACCCGACGATAACAAATAAGGCCACACTGCAAACAACGATTTGCTTCTTTGGTGGCCTGCTCCTCTGAATAGCCCAAGGCAATCTCTGCCGAGGGATTGTTTATAAGCTCTTCCTGTGGTCTTTCCGGCATCTTCTGCCGCGGGGCCATTGAGACAGGTTCAAGTTGATCAAGGCTCAAAACCCGAGTGTGTTCTCGTATCATGTTATCCGGTGCCTCAACAGACTCATCAGACAAAAACCTGTGTATAGAACTGGCCGCCCTTCTTCCGGAACCGATTGCTTCTACCACGGCCCTATAATCGCTGGTTACCTCACCCGGTCGAAAAATTCCTATATCTTCTTGTGCAAAAGGACCTGGATAAGGACACAACGTCTCCCACTGAATCGGTTCCTTTAGCTCATTGCCCTCTTCATCTTCATCTCCGTCATTTTCCTGTTTACGAGGAATATAAATGAGCTCAGGAAAACGGCCTGCACCTGTCACCATGATATCCACCGGGATAAGTTCTCGCTCAGCATCCTCCTTTGTCTCTTCTGAAATCCGCGCGATCTCAATATAAGTAAGCTTATCACCCTCACCGATCATCCTCGTCACAGCGCTTTGAAAATGGAATCGAACCCCCGCCTTCTCGGCCTTTTCTAGCTCTTCCCTTGAGATGGAAGAGCGCTCGCGGGAGGACCGAAAGACAACTTCCACACCGGATGCCCCCTCATTGAGACAGGTCATGGCGGCCTCTAACACCACATTGCCCCCACCCAATATCATCACGCGCCTTCCGGCAGAGGGTTTCTCGCCAGCCCTCTGGTGCATAATAAAATCGACCAGGAGGTGCACACCTGGCAAAGGCTGCGATAATTCGTCATGACTTCTAAGAGAGAGGAATGTATCCCAGCCTCCGGTAGCCACGAAAATGGCATGATATCCCCCCTTGAGCAAGGACTCAATTGTAAAATCCCTGCCTAGCTTCTTATTGGTGACAGCCTCAATACCAGCATCCAGAATACCATCAATTTCCCAATCAAGCACAGCCCGTGGGAGTCTGTTCTCGGGGATACCGGCCCTCAGCAACCCCCCCAGTTGTGACGTAGACTCATAGGCCGATAAATCATGACCCATGCGATTCAGGAGATATGCAGAGGTCAGGCCCTCTGCTCCTCCCCCAATTACTGCAACACGCTTCCCGGTTTCAGGGGCCCTTGGCACATGAGTTCGCTTGCCCGAACTCATTTCGTAATCGGCCGCAAAGCGCTTAAGATGATTGATTGCTACAGGTTCATCTACCAAGTTTCGCCTACATTCGTATTCACAGGGATGTACGCAAATACGGCCGCACACGGAGGGAAAGGGATTTGTCTCTTTAATAATGCGAACTGCCCCAAGATAGTCTCCGTCTGAAATACTGCGGATATAGGCGGGAACATCAATCCCGGCGGGACAGGCACGTTGACATGGAGCAGAGCATTCATCGGTGGTGTATTCATGCTGAATACGCCTTGTATGGGAGGAAAGGGTAATTATGTGTTTTGGACAGACGCGTTCACAGGTCCCGCAACCGGTACATAGCTCCACATTAACAGTCGGTAGGTTATCAGGACCCATTGAGAGTGCACCAAAGGGACAGGCCATTACACAGGTACCCAACCCCAAACAACCAATAGGGCATATCTTTGATCCCCCGTCCAATAGCATCGCTGCCCTGCAATCAATCACTCCATCATAGATATATTTGACGTCCGCGTCCTGAAACCCATACCTGCACCCTGGCCTGGCTATGTCAGGCTCCTTGGCCTCAACCTTTACACCCATTATGCCCGCCACCTCAACGGCAACGTCCGGACCACCTGCCACACAAGAAGAGGGAGAGGAAGCGCGCGCAACAATGGCCGCTGCATTTGCACTACATCCAGGGTATCCACATCCACCGCAATTAGCACCTGGCAGGGCCTCCTCTACTGCTTCAACCTTTGGATCAATATAGACATAAAATATCTTGGATGCCAAGGCCAGTCCTAACCCCACGGCAATACCCAATCCTCCCATTACCAGAATTCCGCCTATCATTTTACTCCTCCAGCATCAGACGACTAAACCATTCCCTTGAAAACAAAAAAGGCCAAAGACATCATACCTGCTGACACGAGACCTATCGAGGTATCCTGTAATGGCCTTGGCACCCTGGCCAAGAGGATACGCTCACGAATACCGGCAAAAAGTACCAGTGCCAGGCCAAAACCAACCGCATAACTGAAAGAGGCTATCAATGCCTGGAGAAATGTATATTCTTCTTTGACATTGATAAGGCATACCCCCATAACGGCACAGTTCGTAGTGATCAGGGGCAAAAATATTCCAAGGCCTGCGTACAGGGCGGGAATGCTCTTCTTAAGAAACATCTCAACGAATTGGACAAGGCCCGCTATAACCAGAATAAAGGACAGGGTCCGCAGGTATTCAAACCCGTATGGTCTCAAAACAAAATTATTTGTCATCCATGTGATTGCTCCGGCCATGACCAGGACAAAAACGACCGCCATGCCCATGCCTACGGCAGTCTCCATCTTTTTAGACACGCCAAGGAATGGGCAGTTCCCTAAATACTGCATCAACAGGATGTTATTGACAAAGATACAGCTTATTGCCAGTAAGATGTAATCGCCCATCTATGTTTCTCCTTGCCCTAAAATGATATGACCTCTTTTTGATAACTACTCAGGTTTTCAGGTTCAGGGTTTGCTTCACGGTACACTTTTCGAGTCAATTCACGCCTGCCTGTGCGACGGTAAACAGGTGCCGGTAGCCATGCCTCAAAATCTTCAAACCGTTCAATTTTCATCGCTCTCTAACCGCGGAACTTTGAACATGAGCAATTGCTCCTTTTCTTATTATTTTTTCCCAACCATATTCATGATACATAGCATTAGCCCGAGACAGACAAAGGCCCCGGGAGCATTAACCAAAAAGGAAAACGGCTTAAAGGAGGGGCCGAAAACGGGTATATTGTAAAACGTCCCATTTCCAAGGACTTCCCTAAATGTGGCAAGGGTGCCCAATGCAAGGGTAAACCCTATCCCAATACCCAGGCCGTCCGCAAAAGATGCAATGACGCCATTCTTTGCGGCAAATGCCTCAGCACGACCCAGCAGGATACAGTTAACAACTATGAGGGGGATAAAAATCCCCAATTTCAGGAAAAGGGGGTAAGTAAAGGCCTGCATCACAAGTTCGACCACAGTGACAAAGGTGGCGATGACCACTATAAAACAGGCTATCCTGACCTGTTTTGGTATGACATTCCTGAGTAATGATATGATGACATTGGAGCAGACCAGCACAAAGGTCACGGCTATCCCCATTCCAACACCGTTTTCTACTGCCTTGGTCATCGCTAATGTCGGGCACAGACCCAGCACAAGGCGAAATGGTGGAATTTCAGCCCATAAGCCCTTTGTAAACTCCTGAACAACAGTCTTTGCCATAGCCCGTTATCTCCTATCCTCTTTAGGATTTCAGATTTTTTAAAATTTGTGCCTTCAGCCGCTTGTAGGTCTCCGTCGCGGCAGAAACGGTCTTGCATACCCCACGTGACGTTACCGTGGCGCCACTTAAGGCATCAATCTGACCACCATCGGCCTTCACCTTGAATGGCTCTTTCTTAATGGGCAATCCCTTGAACTGGGTGACAAAAGTTGGATCCGTTTTCGCCCTTGCACCAAGGCCGGGACTCTCACTGTGTGTGGTAACTCCAACTCCCACGATCTTATCGTTTTCGAGGTTTATAGCCACCATGATGCCAATATCACCGCCAAAGCCCTTCCCAAAAGACTCAAAGGCGACCACATCTCGTTTGCCGTCAAATTCGCCGACATAGAAGTTTCTTTCATTCTTACCGTCCAAAATCTTGAATCGATCAACAAGGGGATCATTTGAACACCCCTTTAAGATCTGCTTGATAGTAGGCCCCTTGACGAATTTAACCTTCTGGTATTCGATCCGGTCCCGGGTCCCGATGCGAACTGCTGCCAAGAGCCCCCCTGAAAAAGTGCTAAATACAGCAACAGTCACCAAAAGCTTTAACATCTCACGCATGCTAAACTCCCCTTCCCGTGGCTTTAGGTCTGATTTTATCTAAGAGTGGGTTAGCAATATTCATTATAAGAATAGAAAACACGGCGCCGTCCACAAAAGAGCCTATATTTCGCACCAAAACGGTCAAAAAACCCGCGCCAGCCCCATAGATAAGCATGGGAATAAAGTTGACCGGTGATGATGAATCCTCAGTAGCAAGAAAAAAGGCGCCGATTAACGTATACCCCGTAACCAAATGAAAAACGGGGCCGGCATATTTTTCAGGATCGGAAATATTAAAGAGGAGTGCGGTCACAAATACGCCAACAAGGAAAGAAAGAGGTATTTCCCACCTGATATAACCGCGCGCAATCAGATAGAGACCCCCAACGATAAGACCGAGACCGAAGGTTGCGCCAATGCCGCCGGATTGTTGGGCCATAAGTAATCCTGCAACAGAATGATTCATCACTGACGATGGCCCAAAATGCTTGACCGCAGACAGGGGATATATCATGTCGAAGGAAAAATTGTAATTTACCAGGGCCTGGTTAAAATCCAACAGGCCCTTCCAGGAAAGCATCAATATTGCAATAGCTACAAGCGAAGGATTAAGGGGATTGCAACCCAGACCGCCATAGATCTGCTTCCCAACAACAACGGCCACAAAGGTGCCGACCAATACGACCCACCATGGCGTTGTGGCTGGTAAAAGCATGGCGAACAACAGACCAATAACGGCAGCATTACCATCACCTATGCTGGGAGTACGCCTCATAACAATATTCATAAGAAGCTCCCAGACCATGGCACATGAAATGGAAAAGGCCACGACACCGAGGGCAGGCATGCCATACTGATAAATTCCCATGACTACAGCAGGAAGGGCAGCGAGCATTATATGATAGCTTTTTGAGGTTATGCTGCTCATATTGTGCCAATAAGGGGCATGCGAGCTGATGAATAGCTTCTGGCTATGCATTGGATTCCTCCACACTCATTATCCGTCCGAATTCATGTTTTCCTAACACTATATAGTGAAATACCGGTATACGAGCCATACATACATAACTGCAAAGCCCGCACTCGACGCACGAAAGAAGATCATACCGTTCCGCCGCCTCCTCATAAAGGCCATTTCTGAGAAGTCTGATCAGCATATTAACAGGAATATTGACGGGACAAATCCTCACACATTCTCCGCAGTTAACACATTGACTGTCAGAGCCACATATAATCTGGCTCTTGTCCTGGACCATAATGGCATCTGTATCATACATCACAGGGACATCTTCAGAATGGATGGTGCGTCCATTCATGGGACCGCCCAGAACAAGTCTGTCTCGGTCTCTTGTCTCTATATCCAGTGCCTTCAGGATATCCTTGACAGGAGTTCCGATTCTTACCCTGACATTGACCGCTTTATTATCTTTATCAATAACGGTTATAACCTTGTTGACGGGTATCTCTCCCTTTTCAAAGGCGCCTGCCAATGCCACAATTCCTTCTGCGCTAATAAAACCAACGCCCATCTCCTCACAACATTTCCCCGCAGGGGGAACCCGGCCCAGTATATTTTTCATAATAATTTTGGGAAAGGCATTTGGATAGACGGGTTTTATCACCTTAATCTGGGCGCCAATTTCATCGACCTGGGAAGCCATTGCACCAGGAGTTACGACAATGATTATCCGGCTTGTACTTGTAATTTTTCTTAGATCCTTAATGCCCTCCCTTAGATCTTCAAATCCTGTCTTCACAATTACCTGATTTGTTGATATCAAGAGATCGCTGTCAATCCCGTTTATTACAATGGTATTTACCGGATTGCGAAAATCTATAAGAGATGAAAAATCTGGGGCCCCGGGGAAAGACCCCAGAAATCTCAGGGCAGTTTCCCTCGTGGGAATCCGGCCTTCATCTCTGAATTCATCGTCCCATTCATCTTCCTGGGCGGCGTCAATAGAGATTGCTGTATAGTTTTGACCCAGATAGCCCGTATATGGAGAAATACCGGCAATAGTTCCCGTTACAGATGAAATGAGATAATCTTCTCTTCCCTCCATTACGGTAAATCTTTGGCCGGTCTTCACCTTATCTCCTACTTTGATAAGAAGATCATGATCTCCTTCATCATGGAGTTTCAAAAAGAGTGTAACCTTGGGTGAAAGAGGAATCTCCTTTATTACGTCTTTTTCAACATCCTCAATTACCGAGTATTTCAGCTTGGGCTTCGCCAAGCCAAAAAACGGCCTCTTTATCATCTTGACCTCCTGCTAATAAGAAAAACCTCCCTTTCCTGTTCTTCCAAAATCCACAATATATAGCCTCTAAAAGGCATGACATTCCGAACACTTTGTTGGACCGCTTCCATTATCCTTGTGGCACCCCACACATACATTGTGAAATGCATCTGATATCTTGACGGAATTGTCCTCCGTGCTCTCTTTCTTATGACATTCTCCACAAGAAGATGGGCTCTCCGCCCCATCTTCAAGATCGTGATGACAATCGCTGCACTCAATAGAGTATCCGTCTTCTGAGCTGTGACGGTAATGATCGAAAAGGACATTTCCTCCATTGGCTTTCAACATAACTCTAATAGGCTGTTCCGGCGTCTTCAATGGAAACGCGGCATAACAGACCACGCCCACCACAAAGAGTATGATCCCGATGCCATATGCAATAATTCGTTCTTTTTTTACTTCCATTTTATCTCTTCCTATCGTGACTCTTCAGGGTAGTTACTTCCTATCTATGCTCTTGCTGAATAAGCAATGCCTCTTGGAGAATCAGGCTCTCAGATTTTTACAACACCAGCTAATCCCTGAATCCTGGCCCCTGACGGCTCCCTAATTGAGCATCGGCTCAATTAGGGCAACCCCTTAGCTGTTTGAAAAGGGCCAAATTTTTATGAATGTGAAAATTTACACATACGGCTTTTTATAAGAAAGGGAATTCATTTGTCAAGAGAGAAAGTCAAGAGCCGAATCTCCTCACAACTCAGTCCATTGTCGTTCTTTGGCTCTCTTATTGCGGAGTTTGCTTAAGGCAGATCAGGCGGTCATTCGCAAAAAGAGGGTCACGAAACCGAGGTAAATAAGAAGGCCAAGGATATCATTTGACGTCGATATAAATGGCCCGGAGGCCAAAGCGGGATCAATATTTAACCTCTTCAGGACCAGTGGAACGGCAGAACCCAGAAAACCTGCATTAAGTATAATCAATACAAGGGCAAGCGCTACCACTGCGCCCAACCCGCAATCGGAAAGCCATAATCCCACAACAACTCCCAGTAGAATACCGCATATCAGGCCATTCAATAATGCCACTCTCAATTCCATCCATAGCCTCTTTCCAATATTCATAAGCCTTATATCACCTGTTGCTAATCCCCTCACGACAATAGTGGCGGCCTGATTCCCCGTACTTCCTCCCATCGCCATGATTACGGGGATAAAGAACGACAGGGCGATAATTTTTTCAACAGACGTCTCAAACTGGCTGATAACAAATGCTGAAAGGATCTCCCCAAGAAGTCCTCCAATCAGCCAGGGTAACCTTGCCCTTGAAATCTTTAGTGTAGATTCTTCTGCAATCTCTTGATCAATCACACCTGCCATCAAGGAAATATCCTCATCCGCCTCTTCCTCTATAACATCTATGATATCATCGTGTGTGATACGTCCAATCAGCCTATGGTGACCGTCCACGACAGGAATGTTTACCAAATCATATTTTTTGACGAGTCGGACGACCTCTTCTTGGTCTGCATCTACATGGACAGGAATGACCTCTGGATTCATTATTTCACTAATCTTTCGATCACGATCCTCAAGCACAAGATCCTTTAAGGAGATGACTCCTACCAGTCTCTCAAAAACATCTACCACCCATAGATAATAGAGGTTTTCAACATCTCCACTCTTTTTCCTAATGCTTTCAATGGCGTCCTGAACCGTGGCATCCGCTTGCACCGCAACAAATTCCAGGCCCATTATTCCGCCAGCCGTGTCTTCCGCATATGGAAGAAGCTTTTCCAGGTCTTCGGAAACATCATCCCCCAGAGTCTCAATGATCCTTCGGGCCCGGTCGGCTGGAAGATCGCCAACAAGGTCGGCGGCATCATCCGAATCAAGCTCTTGGACGATCTCAGATATAGCCTTATTGTCAAGATCCCGCAGGATACGTTCCTGAACCGGGGATTCTACTTCCATAAGGATATCTCCAGCCCCATCAGGCTCAAGCAAATTGAAAATAAAGAGGCGTTCGTCAGGACCTATATGCTCAATCAGATCAGCTACGTCGGCAGGTCTCATGTCATCGATGAGTTTTTTCAGTGCCTCGCGGTTTCCCAGCTCGACCAAACCCTTGACCTCATCAATTAACTTCCCGTCAACTTCTCTGGCCTTAAAGGCTGTCAATATCGTCCTCCTTTGATAAATAACCGTGACTCTTTAGCCCCTTTTGAAACAGACGGTTTCCTAAAGGCCTATCTTGAACTCCAGTGTCTATTTTAGGCCCTTTACATTTTCCAGAACAATCTGGCCGATCTCGGAATACCCCTCTCTAACCTTTTCTATATTTTCCAAAGGGATCTCGGCCCTTGCAGCGGCCTTGTGTCCTCCTGCAGAAGCGCCCCAATGTCCAAACATCCTCTGGGCAGTTTTTCCTGCGTCACCCCTAAAACCCGCATTCCTTAAGATGACAATAACTTTCTCATTACATATGCCCGAGACAATACTCCACGTGACCTCTGCAAGCCTCATAAAAAAATCTGCGATGATCACCAGAACATCTGGATTATCTACTACACCCATATGAATAAAGGCGGTATCCCCAAAAATAGTCAACCGCTCCATTGCCATTCTATAACTGGCCAGTGTCTCCCTGGTCATCTCTGAGCCCTCAATCTTCTTTATTATATTCATATTGGTGAACCCGTAGAGATACCTGAATGCATTAATATCATTTGGAAGAACCGCCCTCACAAAATTATCGGTGTCGGTCTTAATCCCGTAAAAAAGGGCCGTGGCGAGGGTCGGCGAAGGCCTGATTTTGGCAGCCCTGAGATATTCGGTCATGATAGTTGCATTTGCCCCATAATCCTCTTTGATATCCACAAAATAGGCCTTGGATAGGGGCCCCAGCGGGTGATGATCAATAATTATATCAAAACGACGCCTTTTAAACTCCTCGTGATGGTCCGGCTGGGAATCCAAGATGGCCCATTTCGTAATTTTTGAAGGCCTCATGTAACGAACATGTTTCTGGTCGATTCGAAGCAGCTTTATAAATGCGAGGTTATCGGCCCGTCGAATGGAATTTACGTGGTAAATCATCACCTTCCTGACCCTCCGCCAGAAAAGTCGTTTCAATGACAAGGCACTGGCCATGCTGTCAGGATCGGCATCAATAAGAATTCCCAGGATATCTTCTGAATTCACCGCCTCCATAAGCCGTTTGTACTTCTCGGCCAAAGTAGTTGACTTGGGAAATGGGTGCTCCATCAATGAATTCATAACAAGACTCTCCTCAGGGCGGCACACTCCTTTTCAATGTCAGAGGCCTGCATGATATCCGAAATCACGGCGGCCCTGTGGCACCCAACCTCAGTTAGATACCTGATATTATCTTTTCCTATACCCCCAATGGCAACATAGGGTATGGGACACTCATCTCGTATTTTTGAAAGGAGATCAATACCAACTAATTCTTCCCTGTCTTCTTTGGTGGCCGTCTCGAAAATGGGGCCCACCCCAATATAATCGGCCCCGGATCGGACGGCCTCTCTGACCTGTTCAACGGAATGGGTTGAAACACCAATAATCTTGCCTCTCATGAGAGGACGTGCAAATTTGATAGGGATATCATCCTGCCCAAGATGCACACCGTCCGCATCCAGGATAAGCGCGAGGTCAACGTCATCATTGACGATAAATAAGACACCTCCCTGTCTTGTCAACTCTCTGAGCTTCAGGCCCAACTCCAACCTGGCCCTCTTGCTCAACTCTTTCTCCCTTAACTGTATGATGTCTGCCCCTCCCCTGATCTGGGCAGCAACAATCCCAACAGGATCCCTGCCCCTCAAAAAGCCACCAGGGGAAAAACAATAAAGCCTGACAGAATCGAATCTCGAATCAGGGCCCATTATCTAGCCTTCCAATTCCTTAGACAAAATCTCAGCCATTTTTTTACCTGAAAGCAGCATCCCTCCAAAAATAGGCCCCATTCGCGGGCCGCCAAAGGCATTATTGGCCGCCATACCAACCACATAGAGCCCCGGGAAGACCTCGCCCGTGTTTGCCACCGTAAATTGCTCCCCCTTTTCCGCCCAAAGAGGCATCTCTCCAACCACATCCCCGGTCCTGGTATTTAGTTCTGACTCCATTTTTCTCTTCACAATCCGGCATATTTCCGCCGAATGTCCAGTTCCATCGACAACAAAGGAGGCCTTTATGCCAAGTGGGTCTACATGCAGGCCCAGTTTTTCTACAGGCGACCAGTTGACGACAAGGCCCGACACCCTCGGTTTTCCGTCCCGTTCCCTGAATAGCACGTCAGTTACCTTAATAAGATTTAGGATGGTTGTTCCTGCCCTGACGCACCGTGAAATAATCGTTGAGGTCGCCTCTACACTATCCATGTTATAATAGCCATCTCCCCTCGGCCGGCAAGTAATTCCAAGCTCTTCAACAATAGAAACGGCATCCTCCTGGAGCACGATCTCGTTGAACATCATCCCTCCCCCCCACATGCCACCACCAGGGGCCAGTTTGGATTCAAAAATAACTGCCTTGTGGCCAGCCCTGGCAAGATAATACCCCGCTATCATATCTGCGGGACCCGCTCCTACCAGAGCAACATCGACATCCAGACTTGCAAGTAATTTTGCCTTATATGATTCTATAATGGACCTTGAAATAGTCACGTCGTCTAATTGCATCACATAACCTCCTGATAAATTCTAGAAGCATTGCCCTAACCCGGATGAACCGGAAAAGTGCCTAAAAAAAATTTCCGCCCTTTTAAACGAAGAAACACACTATAGCAACAACACCTAAAATTCAAGTTACCAGGGCCAAATTTTTTCAAGATATTCAAGGGTAAGCCACAGGTCCTCTTCCTTATGGGGTTCAAGGGTAATTACTGGAGGCACTTTTGTTACGGCAAGGAGGCGGCTGAAAAAGGACTGAAATTCTATTCTACCCTTTCCCAGCGCAAGATGTTCATCTTTTTCGCCATTGTTGTCGTGTAGGTGAAGTTGCCCAAGGTATGGACCAAGTGATTCAAGCCATTCCTCAAAAGGGATACGGCTGAACGCTGCCTGGTGACCGGTATCCAGACAAAAACCAACGCCTTGTCCCTTAAGCCTTTCAAAAATAATACGAATATTATCGGGATCATGTTCATATACATTCTCTAGCATCAATAAAGAACCCTCTCGCCGTATAGCTTGTCCAAGCCATGACCATAGTTCGAGGCAATTCTCAACCCATTCTTCCATCATATGCCAGTACCTTTTATCATCATACCCCGCATGGCATACGAGCGTTTTTGGCCTAAAGATAGGAATCAATTGAAGCAGTTGTTCAAAACGAAACCTGGTTAACTCTCTTACCCTTGGATCCGGCGACCCTGGTGATAAATCCATAAATGGCCCGTGAAGGGTAACCGCAAGGCCCCTCTTATTAAGACGGCCGGCAATGGCCCTAAAATCTGGCAAAGAAAATCTATCCAGGTCCTTGGCATCAAAACCAATTTCCGGATTTAGTCCATACTCAAGAAATCGCTCAATATAGGATTCATAGAGCATGTAAAACGGAATGTTGACATGGACCTTCTTGATAAGATTTTTCATGTTCCTCTATATCCCCTCCTGATCACGATTACACCAAATTTGATTCGAATTTGTCTCACACTCTCTCAAGCAAACAACTTGTTTGTTTGACAACACATCTGCCTTCATATAAAAGTCAAAAATTGCGTATGCGGTTAGCTTAACCAATATTATTGCTCTAATTGAGCCAGTGCTCGATGAAAAAGGCCATCCTTTCACCATTATCTTCAGCCCTCATTATTCCTGGGCTCGGGCAAATCATTAATCAGAGCCTAAGAAAAGGGATTTGTATCCTCCTTGGGGTCTTCATACTCCTTGTTGCAGGAATCATCAAACTATATCATATGATCAGTGTCATTTTCAGGGGGACAGACATTAGCCAGTTGAATTCAGCAACCATCATGGACAGGCTTAAAACAGAAGGTCTTTCGTCCCTATGGTACTTGGCCGCGGCATTTTCTGCCCTGTGGATTTATTCTGTACTAGACGGTTATTTGACGGGCAAAAAGATAGATCAGGAGGAAGAGAAGGATCGTTTATGAGGGCCTATCTGATTGACGAAATTTCCGCCCCGGATATGGAAAAGATTACCGGGTTTTTAAAAAAAAATGCCATCCCGTCTAAGATAGCTCAGGTCCTATGGGTCAAAATTCCAGATGATCTCCTAAAAAAGGTCCAATACGAGCACCGCAATTGCCGGCCCCATGTCTTTGCAGTGGAATTGGGCTCGAATTGGATTAAACTGGAATTTTTCGTCCGCAGTCTGAAAAATATGAGGTGCGCTTGTCCCGCCTATTGTACCAGGCAGCAAAGAGATTACATCATCAATTTCGCAAACAACATGATTGAGAATCTTGGTATCAGGAGTTGAACAGGCCTTTCTCATTCCTTAAATAGAATCTTCCTGATTTTCTCCTTAATAGCCATGGCGGCGTCCCTGTCTCCCAGATAACCCACCCTGATCTTTACCTCTGTCTGCCTCGGCGATTCATACTCTAGATAAATAGTGACGGGCTTCCCATCAGCGCGGTATGCCTCAATCTTCCCCGAGGTCTGATCTTGGTCTGAGCTCCATATCTCAAATTTCATGTACTTAACAGCCTTCAGCGTGCCATTCCACGTATCCTTCATAGGGGCCTGATAGATAACGGTGACACCCCCCTCATAATACTGGTATCCAATCACGCCAACACCCGCGCCCAAACCGGCACCCACCCCAAAAAGTGCCCCGCCTGTTGTACAGGCGCCCAAAAACAAACACATCAGGACCGGCATCAAAGACTTTGCTCTAATCATAATTTATCCCATCTCCCTCGTTTAGTAGGCTTCACAAGGCTCAAGGTCTGGGTTTTTCTAACCCTGATCTCAGATACCTATGAAGATTCACGTTATTTGTTTGTCTTCCCGCTGCTAACTGCATCCCCCAGTTTAAGTTCATCTAATAATGTTTATAATGGATGATGTCAATACTGAATTAACGATTCGCAATAGTGTTACAGGAGAGAACTTCATTAAGATGCGGATAGCGGTCGGAATAGCCGCAATTTGATTTGACTATGAACTTCTCATTTGATAGACTTTTAGGTTATTGATTTATCTGGAGGCATGTTTCATGGATTACAAGGAGACACTGAATCTTCCCAAGACCCAATTCCCCATGAAGGCCAATTTGGTCAAAAAGGAACCGGAAATACTTGAGAAGTGGAAAAAGCTGAAGCTGTATGAACTGATTCGCCATTCTTCACAAGGCCGGAAACGCTATATGCTTCATGATGGCCCACCATACGCCAATGGCCACATCCACATGGGAACGGCCTTCAACAAAATATTGAAGGACATAATAATCAAGGCCAAGCAAATGGCCGGCTTCGATGCCCCCTATGTCCCCGGCTGGGACTGCCACGGTCTTCCCATTGAGCACAAGGTGGATCTGGAACTCGGGCCAGACAAATCTGAAATGTCACAGGTGGATATTAGAAGGGTCTGCCGAGAGTATGCTGAAAAGTACATCGAGATTCAGCGCAGCGAATTTAGGCGATTGGGAGTTCTTGGGGAATGGGAAATGCCCTATTTGACCATGAACTATTCCTACGAGGCCACCATAGTCAGGGAGTTTGGAAAGTTTGCCCTAAACGGCAGCCTTGTAAGGAGCAAGAAGCCTATATATTGGTGCACCTCATGCAAGACGGCCCTTGCTGAGGCCGAGGTCGAATACGCGGAGCATGTATCGCCCTCCATCTTCGTGAAATTTCCTATGATCTCCAACTTGGGCCAACTATATCCTGCCCTAAAAGAAAAAGATGTCGCCATTGTGATCTGGACAACAACACCATGGACCCTACCGGCCAACCTTGCAGTTGCGCTGCATCCGGATTTAGAGTACGTGGCCGCAGAGACAGACAACAATCAGGTTATGATCTTGGCCAAAGGGCTCCTTGATTTGTGCATGGATACATTTGGAATTTCATCCTATGAAATCATTGCCGAGATCAGGCCTTCTGACCTTGAAAACATGGAAGCTAGACACCCCCTGTATGACAGGCCTTCTGTCATTGTTCTTGCCCCCTATGTAACCCTGGATGCAGGTACAGGATGTGTCCACACAGCACCTGGGCATGGCCGGGAAGACTATGAAACCGGCCTGGAGTACGGCCTCGATGTCTATTCGCCTGTGGATGACTCCGGTCGATTTACGGGAGATGTAAAATATTTTGCAGGGCTCGACGTGTTCGAGGCCAACCGTGCTGTAAACGACAAGCTGAGAGAGGTTGGGGCCCTTCTAAGGGAACAGGACATCACCCATGAATATCCACACTGCTGGCGCTGCAAAAATCCCGTTATCTTCAGGTCTACTGAGCAGTGGTTCATTTCAATGGAAAGAAATGATCTGAGAAAAAAGGCCCTTGATGCCATCAACAGGGTCTCATGGATCCCTTCTTGGGGTCAGGAACGCATCTATAACATGATCACCAACCGCCCTGACTGGTGCATCTCACGTCAAAGGACATGGGGAGTGCCTATTACCATATTTTTTTGCTACAAATGTAACCAGATTGTCCTATCCCAGGAAATCATGGATCATCTTGGTCTCTTGGTTGAACAATCCGGCGCAGATATTTGGTTTACCGAGACAGCAGAAAAACTCCTGCCTCCAGGTACCCGCTGCCCCAAGTGCAACGGTGACCAATTCAGAAAAGAGATGGATATCCTTGATGTATGGTTCGACTCCGGTGTCAGCTTTGCCGCTGTAATGGAGAATAGAGATTATCTGGACAGCCCCTCGGATCTCTATCTCGAGGGCAGCGATCAACACCGAGGATGGTTTCACAGCTCTCTACTTTGTTCGGTTGGCACCCGCAACCAGGCCCCTTACAAGGGCGTCTTAACCCATGGCTTTGTAGTTGACGGCGAAGGAAAGGCCATGCACAAATCCGCGGGGAACGTCATTTCGCCGGAAGACCTTATAAAGAGTTACGGCGCCGAAATTCTCAGGCTGTGGGTGGCGGGGGAAGATTATAGAGATAATATTCGTCTTTCAAAAGAGATATTACAGAGGCTTACTGAGGCATATCGGCGTATTCGGAACACATGCCGGTACATCCTAGGCAACCTGTACGACTTCAATGCGGAAACCGATCAAGTGCCTTATCATAGTATGGAAGAACTCGACCGCTGGGCCTTGAACCGGCTCCAGGAATTGAACGAGAAGGTCACAACGGCATACGATAACTTCAATTTTCATGTCGTCTATCACAATCTCCACAATTTCTGTGTCTTGGATCTCTCATCTTTCTATTTGGATATCATTAAAGACCGGCTCTATACATCACCCAAGAAATCGGTAGCGAGACGTTCGGCACAGACGGCCATAAATGAAATCCTGGAGGTCTTGGTGAGACTTATGGCCCCTCTCCTCTCTTTTACGGCCGATGAGATCTGGGACTACTTGAAGGGAGAAAATCGGACGGCCAGCGTCCACGCAGATCTCTTTTTCCCTGTAAATGATGCTTACAAGGACCCTGCGCTTGCCAGCCGGTGGGAAGATATAATAACCCTTCGGAGAGAGGTCACAAAGGCTTTGGAGATTGCCAGAAAGGAAAAGAGGATCGGACATTCCCTGGATGCCACAGTTTCACTAGGCCTCCCACCTGAGCTTTTAGAAAAATTAGCTCCCTACCGGGACCATCTCAGATCCATCTTTATCGTATCATCAGTGGAGCTGGCGGAAACGGATCAGGTTGATGACGGCTTTTCGAGTGACACTATTAAGGGATTGAAAATCAGGGTATTCCCCTCTACAGACCAGAAGTGTGAGCGATGCTGGGTCCATGACCCCACAGTGGGCCATGACAACACTCACCCCACTATCTGCAAGAGGTGCCTCCACGCCATGATCGAAATGGAGCAGAACGGGGTTTGAAAAGACATCATTATACGATGATCTGGCCGGCCCTGGCAGTTGTCCTCCTGGACCAGATATCAAAAATATTGGTAGTTCACTACCTTCGGGTACAGGAATCCCTGGTCGTGATAGCGGGTTTTTTTAATCTGGTCCACATACGAAACAGGGGCATGGCCTTCGGAATTATGAGCCGTCCAGACACTGGCTTGGCCTCATTATTTCTTCTGGCTACGACCCTCGTGGCGGTCATACTACTGTTGCTATGGTTCCTTAAGCTCAAAGAAAACGAAGGCCGTATTGCCTTTGGTATTTCTCTGATCTTGGGTGGAGCCGTGGGAAACCTCGTTGACAGGCTAAGATTTCGAGAGGTCATTGACTTTCTTGATCTCTACTTGGGCCCTTACCACTGGCCCGCATTCAATGTCGCCGACTCGGCCATTACCGTGGGCACCTTCTGGTTGGTCATAAGCCTTATTTTTCTACGGTCATCCAAGTAGGGAAAAGCTCCAGGCCCAGGGAAGTAGATGCCCACGAGCTTATGCCCGTGGCCCTTTGTCTGTCCTTGATAGAGAAGAACAGAATCAACACTAGAGGAAGCAATGCCTATCAAGCCTTTTCCCGAATTTGAAAACATCCATGCCGTAGCAATACCATTGCCCGGGTTTCCCGATCTGATTACCTCCAATGTCTATGTCTTGGGCAAAGGTCCCTTGACCTTGATTGATACCGGTCCCAAGTTTCCGGGGTCTTTGGAGTTCATCGAGAAGGAGATCAAGGCTGTCGACCTGGACATCAAGGATGTTGAAAGGATTATTCTTACCCATGGGCATATTGATCATTTTGGCCTGGCCGCCAATATCATTAAATTGTCCAGACACCCTGTTGAGTGTTTTATTCACGCCGGGGATAAATGGCGATTATCCAGCGACAACTTTCAAGAGGACACGTGGAGCGCAGACGGCAAAGACCTTATGGACATGGCAGGATTGCCACAAGAGGAAATGGAAAAGTTGAGAAGACGTTTTTCTTTTTTTAGCGAGCTATGCGACCCCTTGAACGAGGTCTCTACAATGTTGGACGGCGATGATTTTATAGGAGATGGCTACCACCTCCGGGTAATCCATACCCCAGGGCATTCCCCCGGTTCGATTTGTCTGTATGAGCCGAGAAATAAGGTCTTGTTCAGCGGTGACCATATCATCAAACATATTACGCCCAATCCTCTGATGGAGATAAAAAGAGAACACCTCCAGGACCCTAATTACCAGAGCCTTAGGGAATATATGCTTTCCCTTGATAAGGTCGCATGCCTTGACGTCCGATTTGTATTTACTGGCCATGGCGAATATGTTGGAGATTTGCAGACTATCATTTCTAGCTATGTGAAACACCATCGCCAGCGAATGGATCTGGTATGGGGTGCCCTCAAGAAGGAAGTAAGGCCCCTCTATAATCTGATCGACGACGTATTCCCCTATGTGCCAGAAAACGATGTCTTTCTGGCAATATCCGAGATCATAGTCCACCTGGAGATTCTGATAAACGAGGGCAGGGCCACACTTTCAGACCCCGGGCCTCCAGCATTGTACCGCGCCCTTTAGGGAACCCCCCTTGTTGGTCCTCCCTTCCCCAATCCATTTCGCCATAGGTAGAGTATAATTCCTGTAGCCATGGCCGAATTGAGGGACTCCACTCCCTTGACCATGGGAATGGAAAGTGATGTCGATTGTCTTAAGTGGTGCGGGAGTCCAGGGCCTTCCAGGCCAGGGATCAGGCAGAAGGCTTGTGGAAACGTGTGCCCTCCCACATCCCTTCCTTTTGGTGAAAGTGTTATCAAGGGCAGACCGGACACCTTGAGTTGCCTCAGTGATGGCCCCTCAAGCAGAGTAACCCTGAAGATGTTACTTCCTGCAGTCCTTATCGACTTGGGATGGAATGGATGAGCCGCCTCTTTCAGCATAACCACTTGTGCTACGCCAAAGGCGGCGGCGGCGCGAATCACGGCCCCAACATTTACGGGGTCTTGAAAGGGAATGCATAGAGTGCAGCCCTGTGCCAGGCTATCACCACTCCATTTAGAAAACGGCGCAACGTGAATTAGCAGAATTGCATAGCCGGTATCATAAAAATCGATTGCATTAAATAGTACAGGACTGAGAACATATAGGGGGAGGTCCGGTCTAATGATCCCCTCTGGTACCTGGTCAATATCAGACACAATAATACCGGCACATAGATCCGCAAATTCGCTTAACGCCTCCTTTACCTGTTTGGGACCAGAGAGTATGGCCATTCCATATTTCTTGATCCCTTGTGCCTTTCTAAGTCGTAAAAAGGTCTTGAAGGCGGTGTTACTTTCGCTGGTAATCCTCTTTATTCTCATGACCTCAATGGAGCCCCACGGACAAGCCCTCCTGGGGCGGACAAGCCCGTGGTACCAGTTAGTTTCGCCGATTCGCTGCAACCCTGATTGATTCCGCCTGGATCCCGGTCCGGCAACCTCACATCCTGGGTTGGCTTAAATGTGCACGCCTCATTAACAGGTCCACTGCCTGTGATAGAAAAAATCCCAACCCGGCAACCATAATAATGGTGGCCCCGGATGTTAAATCATAATTATAGGAAATCCACAGGCCCACTACAGTGAACAGGGTACCAAGGAAGGAAGAAAGGACCATCATTTTACCTAAGGAGGTGGTATATCTCTCCGCAATATATGGAGGAATGGTCAAGAGGGCAATGACTAGAATAAGTCCCACAACCCTAATGATCATAACAATAGATAACGCGGTAAGACATAACAGGAGAAAATAGAGCGTCTTCACTGGAACGCCCACGACAAAGGCGAAGTCTTCGTCATAGGACATGGCAAGAAACTCTTTGTAAAAGACCAAGGTAATCAAAACGATGAAGATGTCTAACGGAATCATAAACCAGATGTCTATCTTTGGCACCGTGAGGATGCTACCGAAAAGATAGCTCATCAGATCAACGTTATAACCTGGTGTCAAATCGATAAGGATAATTCCAAGCCCCATACCCACCGCCCAGAGCACCCCAATAATCGTATCCGCCCTGTGCTTGCTACGCAGACTTACGGCACCCATGATCATGGATACCACAACAGAAAAAAGGGCTGCCCCCAAGCTCGGAGGTAGCCCAAAGTAAAAGGCCAGTCCGATACCGCCATAGGCGGCATGGGCAATACCCCCGGAAATGAACGCGATCCTATTCACGACAACGAGTGTGCCTATAATCCCACAGGAGATACTGACCAGGATGCCTCCGATTAAGGCGTTTCTCATGAATTCGAACTGCATGGCCTCCCACATCTTATTTCTCCTTATGGGTGGGCAGGACCCGGTGAGGTATACCGTGTGCTATCAAATCAATCGGGCATTGATAGGCCATATTCAGCATCTCAGGCGAGATATGGCCTTCTCCGTGAAACACCAAAGAGCGATTCACGCATGCCACTGATTTGATGTGGCTGGAAATCACACCGACGTCATGGGTGATTACGACAATAGTCACTTTTTTGTTCAGCTCTTTCAGAAAGGCATAAAGGTCCGACTCGAATTCTGGATCCACACTGGCAGTCGGTTCATCAAGGCACAGGATCTCCGGATCCGTAGCAAGGGCCCTGGCGATAAAGACCCTCTGCCTCTGGCCCCCCGAAAGTTTGCCAATAGGCGTATGCCTGTAATCCCACATGCCCACTTTTCTTAGTAGTTCTTTGGCCTTTGATCGGTCTTCACGGGAATACCATCTGCCCAAATTTAGTCGGGACAACCTGCCCATTAATGCAATTTCAAGGGCCGAAACAGGAAATGTCATGTTAAAATCGGTAGTTTGAGGTATATAACCCACACGGTGTCTTGCATTATGGGGTGACCTTCCCAGGATCTTGATTACACCCTTGTTGGGTTTCAATATGCCCAATAACAGTTTTAGGAGCGTCGTCTTACCTCCCCCATTGGGGCCGATAATTGCGAGAAAATCGCCTTGTTCAAGGCTGAAACTGACGTCCTTGAGTACCGGGGCCTTATCATAAGAAAAAGAGACGTCCTTCACTTCAATGGCATAGGGTCTCATCACTTCCTCTCTCTCGCAGAAGGGCCAGGACCTAAAGCCCCTTTGGAGATAATCTCCAGGCTGAAATCTACTGACCTTGCAGAGTGTGTTAGGGCACCGACAGAGATTAAATCAACACCACATTTTGCGACCTCCCTAACGGTCTCAAGGTCTATGCCGCCTGATGCCTCTAGCACTGCCCCACCATCTACGATCTTAACGGCCTCCTCGATATCTCGTGGTGACATGTTGTCCAGTAAAATCACATCCGCGTCGGCACTGAGGGCCTCTCTTACTCCGGCCAGGTCTTCTACTTCGACCTCCACTCTCAATGTATGTGGTGCCCTTCTCCTGGCAAGTTTCAGGGCCCTTGTGATTGAACCGGCTGCCGCAATATGATTATCTTTTATCAAAATTCCGTCAAAAAGCCCGAACCGATGGTTGGATCCACCGCCAATTCTGACAGCATATTTATCCAGCAATCTGAGGCCGGGAATTGTCTTCCTGGTATCCAGAATCCGGACATTAAAGTCCTTTACTTTTTCCACATACTGCCTGGTTAGTGTTGCAATACCGCTCATTCGCTGGAGGAAATTGAGGGCTGTCCTTTCTCCTTTTAAGATATGCGAAACCGGCCCGACGATGAGACAGACCTTCTCTCCAGCCCGTACAAGGTCGCCTTCATCAAAGTATTCTTCAAATTCAATTTCAGAATTCAATTCCGAGAAGACTTTTTTAAAGACGGGCAAACCGGCCAGGATTAGTTCCTCCCTGGCAAGGAGAAATGCACTTCCCGTCGATTTAGGGTCTACGATGGAATCGGTGGTTAAATCACCAATGCCCAGATCTTCATTAAGGGCCATGCGCACCAAACTTTTCAAATTTCCTGCTAATCTTCGGTCATCTGCATCCGTTAAAGGTCGCAACTTTTTCTCACTCATCAATCGTCTCAAAAAAATGAAGGTTTTGATTTAATTTTTCCAGCTTGAGAGACAGGGCCTCAACCTTTTCCCTGACTTCCGCCACCACCTCGGATGGGGCCTTTTTTAAAAACCCTTGATTGGAAAGTTTTTTCTTAGAAAATTCAAAGTCTTTTTCGATTTTTTTAATCTCTTTCTTTAGCCTTCTTCTTTCCTCCTGAAAATCCAAGAGCCCCTTTAAAACGACATGGACCTGATTTTGGCCAAATACTGCTGTTGCTGAGGCCTCGGGCTTGTCAACCCCTGAACCTACAGACATATCATCCACCTTGGCCAGGTTCTTGATATGAAACATGTTGCCCTTCAAGACATCAGCATCTTTTTCATCCTGTACATCAATAAGGACATTGACCCTCTTGGACGGCGGTATATTCATCTCACCACGGATATTGCGGATTCCGGTTATCACACCCATCAGCATCTCCATCTCCTTCTCTGTCTCATCATCTCTTACAAAATCTGAGGCCTCGGGAAATTTGGCAGTCATAATACTCCCCTTGCCTTTTGGAAGCCTTTGCCATATCTCTTCTGTTACAAATGGCATAAATGGGTGCATGAGCTTTAACACGGCCATGAGCACCTCTTGAATAACGCTCCTAGAAGATTCTCTGGCAGATTCATCCTGGCCATAAAGCACTTCCTTGGCCATCTCCAGATACCAGTCACAAAACTCGTGCCATACAAACCTATAACACAGCGTAGCGGCGTCGTTAAAGCGGTAATCCTCTATAGCCTGTGCGACTTCTTCACTGACCTTGCCAAGCCTCGTCAAAATCCATCGGTCCTGCAAACTGGAAGCCATATTCTTTCCTTCCACATCGCGTTCCAGGCCCAGATTCATGATAACAAATCGAGCAGCATTCCACATCTTGTTCACAAAGTGGCGATAGCCCCTGATTCTTTCTTCGGAAAGCTTAATATCCCTGCCCTGAGCAGCCAACGCCGCCAAAGTAAACCGAAATGCGTCCGTACCGAACTGGTCCATAACCTGGAGGGGATCAATCACGTTTCCCTTGGACTTACTCATCTTCTTTCCCTCTGAATCTCTGACCAGGGCATGGATATAAACGTCCTTGAAAGGGACATCATCCATGAAATGTAATCCCATCATCATCATCCTGGCAACCCAGAAGAAGAGGATGTCAAATCCCGTAATCAGTACAGAGGTCGGATAAAAAGTATCGAGTTCATCGGTTGAGCCTGGCCAGCCCAGTGTAGAGAAAGGCCAGAGAGCAGAACTAAACCAAGTGTCGAGGACATCTGTCTCTTGGACCAGATTGTTACTCTGACAGGCCTTGCACTTCATGGGTTCCTCTTTCGCCACATATACCTCACCGCATTCCTGACAATACCACGCCGGGATACGATGGCCCCACCAGATCTGTCTCGAAACGCACCAGTCCTTAATATTGTTCATCCAGTCAAAATAGACACCCTCCCAGTTTGAGGGGAAAATCCTTGTCCTCCCCTCGCTAACCGCATTGGTTGCCTCCCTGGCAAGGGGTTCAACCTTGACAAACCACTGCTTTGAAAGAAGCGGTTCTATCATGGTCTTGCACCTGTAACAGTGCCCTATGGCGTGATGGTAAGGTTCTATCTTTTCCAGCAATCCAGCCTGATCAAGGTCTTCCAGAATCTTCTCACGACACTCAAACCTATCCATACCATTGTATGATCCGGCCAGTTCATTCATCTTTCCATTCTCGTCTATGACTTTAATCCTCTCAAGTCCATGGATGTTACCTATCTCAAAGTCATTAGGGTCATGGGCCGGCGTAATTTTCAGGGCACCAGTTCCAAACTCCATATCCACATACGAATCAAAGATAACCGGTATAGACTTGTTGAGTATTGGAAGGAGCACATAGGCCCCTGTTAAATCCCCATAACGCTTATCATCCTGGTTTACTGCCACGGCAGTATCACCCAACAGGGTCTCGGGACGGGTAGTAGCAACTACGAGGTGGCCTTCATGTTTTTCAAAGGGATAACGGATATAGTAAAGATGGCTATCAGTCTCTTCATGCTCAACCTCGAGGTCGGCCAAGGCGGTATGACACCTGGGGCACCAGTTTATGATATAGTCCCCACGATAGATCAGGCCCTCTTCATAAAGTCTTACAAAGACCTCCTTTACAGCCCTGGAAAGGCCCTTATCCATGGTGAAACGTTCCCTGCCCCAATCGCATGAACACCCCAATCTCTTCAGTTGATTGATAATAAGGCCGCCATACTTTTCTCTCCACTCCCAGACAAGCTCTATAAACCTATCGCGACCTAATCTATGACGATCGGTCCCCTTGGAGGCAAGGGCCTTTTCAACGACATTCTGGGTGGCAATTCCTGCATGGTCGGTACCAGGCTGCCACAGGACATTAAGACCTTTCATCCTTTTAAACCTACACAGGATATCCTGCAGGGTGTTATTCAGCGCATGGCCCATGTGTAGAGTTCCGGTCACATTAGGAGGAGGAATTACGATGCAAAACGGGGATTTGTCAGAACGGGCCTTGGCCTGGAAAAGGCTACTTTCTTCCCAGTATTTATACCATTTCTCTTCTACATCCTTTGGTTCAAACGACTTTGAAATAATTTTTTCTTCCATCAATAAACCGCTCCAGAAAAATTGATGAGGACACAGATTTTCACAGATGCACACAGATAATTATTTTATCGTAACAGTTTAGCCCTTTTCAAAATAAATCGCTCGGTAATTGTTTAGCACTTTGAAACAGACGTATTGCTAAAGTGGGGTGAGGGACATTTTTTGGCGTGGAAAAAAAGGTCCCTCACCTTAGCATTTTTCAAATATCTAAACTGTTACATCGCTCGATTTCAGGCGAATGGCGATCTTTTTTATGAGTGACTCCAGGGAGGGCGCCGTGAACCACTACGTAAAAAGGGGGTCTCAAAACTGACAACCCCCTGAATGAATTTGATCTCTTTGAAGTATCTAAAACGGCCCTTAGCCTTGAGACGATTGGAGGCTCTCCTTTAACGCTTCAAGTGCCTCGGTAATCAGCTTCTCGGCAACTGTAGACATAGTCTCCCTTGCCACCTTTTCAACGACATCCTTCACTACCCTGGTTACGATATATTCAAGTCTTTCCTCGGAAATCCCTATAAGTCCCTCTGTGGAAGGAGATGAGCCGTCAACTACCTCATCGGCCGGTACCTCTGATTCCACATCACTCTCTTTTGAGTACTGTTCATCAGCCATAATTTCAAGATCACTTTCCGTGAGTTCAAAGTCGTCATCCGCCTTTTCCGACGACTCCAGTTCCTCTAACGCCGAATCCAGATCGGATTCAAGGCCCTGAGATTCTTCTTCCGGAGCCGGCCTAGAACCAGCATCATCTACCTCTTGCCTCTCATTAACTTCCTCACCATCCAGAAACCTTGCTATTTCATCAGCTTCAGAATCAGTAGCACCTTCTCCCTTTTCAACAACATCCACAAGCTCTAGGATTTCATCATCGGATGACGGGTTGGTATTCGAACTATCATCATTTTCATCAGGTGAATCGTCGAACTCAAAATCGAGAAGTTCTTCTCCGCCATCTCTGCCTTCTTCAAAAACATCACCTTGGTTTCCCATAGCGACACCTCGTCTGACGGTTTGCGCCAAGATTATATAATACAAGGTCGCGGTTTTGATAACACAATCTATTTGCGTTGTCAATTTATTCTTCCACCCAACATTTCTTGACCTTATATAAGATATCTGTTAAAAAATATCTGCTGGTGGGCGATTAGCTCAGTTGGATAGAGCGTTGGTCTCCGGAACCAGAGGTCGCGCGTTCGAGTCGCGCATCGCCCGCCATAACGTCTCGGAATTTCTATAACTGTTTGAATCCACGATTATTCTAATGACCCTTAGATTTGTGCCACCCATATGGAATGATGGGTTGGCGGGATGAGCGGAGCGAAGCAAGTCCATCAATCGATTTTGCCCTCCCGCAGCATTGCCTCATTCAATAAATTAAATTGCCTCTCAAGTTCGGGCATCAAGGCGGCTATCCCGTGCAGATCGCCGGCCTTGCCCGCCTTCTCCATTTCAAAAGCCACATCACGAAGGGCCATCCCTGAGACATTTGCTGATGCGCCCTTAATGGTATGTGCCTGACGCTCAGCGCTTTCAACGTCCTCCTGGTCGAGATACCCTTTAAGGGCCTCTATCTGTTTTGGTATATCATCCAGAAAGGCCGAAATTATAGTCCGGGCCAAGTCGTCGTCATTCATTAGGCGCTCCATCATGGACGAATGATCAAAAATGGGTGCATCCGGCCCCTCCTTTGCATCCCGAGTTTCCAGTTTCAAGTCTCCAGTTTCATCTCCATCTCCATCTCCCAGACCTGAACATTCGTCTCGTTCTCGCTTCATGAGCCACCTCTCCAGCACCTCCGCCAGGACCCGAGGAGTGACGGGCTTGCTGATATAATCGTCCATGCCCGCATGGATACACCTTTCACGATCCCCTTTCATAGCATGGGCGGTCATGGCAATGATGGGCATACTGGAAACTCGAGACTGGAAACTTGATGTTGAATCGCTCTTTTCTTCAGGTTCAAGTTTCCAATTTCGGATTGCCCTGGTGGCTTCATAACCATCCATTTCAGGCATCTGGCAGTCCATTAACACCACATCGTATGGCCGATCTTCCAATGCCTTGACCGCTTCCTTTCCATTGGCCACCACATCTACCCGGTATCCCAGCTTCTCGATAATCCCCTTCGCCACCTGCTGGTTGGTAATGTTGTCTTCTGCAAGCAGGATACGAATCTTCCGGCGTCGGGCCTCACTGATCGTATGCCGTGTAACAAGGCCCTTGGGTTTAGTTGTCTCACCGGCCGAACCACCAGCCAGGACAGTCACCACACAATCAAACAGCACAGAGCTTTTCACAGGCTTGGTCAGGTAACCCTCAAAGCCAATTTCTTCAAAACGATTCGCATCACCTCGTCTCCCTATCGATGTCATCATGATCAGGGGCGTATCCTTCAGAACAGGATCCGCCTTGATCTTTTTACCCAGTTCCTCACCATCCATTTCTGGCATCAACATATCAAGGATAGCCAGACGATAGCGATCACCACCTGCCCTTGCATCATGCAGCATCCGCAGGGCATCCTTGGCGCCCCCCGCTTCATCGTGCCTGAAGCCCCAACTATCTAAGAAGCCTGCAACAATCTGTCTATTAATCTCATTATCGTCCACCGAAAGTACACGCCAGCCTCGAAAAGACTCAATTGCCTCAACCTCCGGGAGCTTCACTGTTTCCGCTCCAGGGACCTGTTTGCCAAAAATGGCAGTAAACCAGAAGGTGGAGCCTTTGCCCTCTTCACTTTCTAGTCCTATCTCGCCACCCATCATCTCAGCGAGCTTTTTGGAGATACTCAGCCCCAGGCCGGTACCCCCGTATTTGCGCGTCGTCGATCCATCCGCCTGTACAAAAGGAGAAAACAACCCCTCCTGTTTGTCCTTAGGGATACCGATACCAGTGTCGCGTACGGAGAAACAGACCTTCACCCGTCCGCCCTTTTCCCACTCTTTTTTTGCCACCACCGCAATCTCACCCTCATTCGTGAACTTGACGGCATTTCCCGCCAGATTGGTCAGTATCTGCCGTAAACGGCCCGGATCACTTTGCAGAAATATCGGCACTTCAGGTTGTATCAGACAGTTAAACTCTACCCCTTTTTCATGGGCCCGTATTGCCAGGACGTCTGCAAAATCCTCTAACGTTACACGCAGATCAAAATCCATTATCTCAAGATCCATTTTACCCGCTTCGATCTTGGAAAAATCAAGGATATCATTGAGCAAGGCGAGGAGAGATTCAGCGCTGTTCTTGACCAACTCGGCATATTGGCGCTGCTCCCGGGACAGGTCGGATTCCAGAAGCAGGGAGTTCATGCCGATGACTCCATTCATCGGGGTCCGGATCTCATGGCTCATATTTGCCAAAAACTCGCTCTTGGCCAGGTTCGCGATCTCGGCCTCTACCGCGAGCTGGTTGGCACGCTCGATGGCACGCTCCAGCTCATCGTTGGCCTCTTCAGCTTGTTTTCTGGCGTCTTCGGCCTCCTTCCGCCTTTTCTGGAGTTCTACAGCCTGCTCCTTCAGTTCTTCGATCACCTTATCTCGCTCCCGCTGGACCTGTTTGATACCACTTATATCTACAAAGCTCTCAACCAGCTTGGGCCTGCCTTTAATCGTTATTTCTTTGACGGTTTTAAGGATATCCAGCCAGGTGCCATCTTTCCGTAGCAGTTGCAGCTCCGAGCTAACAAGATTCCCATTCAGATCTATAATGGGGCATCTGTGCTTCTCAGCCGGGAAAAGTGTTTCATGGCATACCTTTCCTATCACTTCCTCTTCATGAAAACCCGACATTTTCATCACAGCCGGGTTCACATACTCGACCGACCGTGTTTCACGGTCTATAATCAGTACACCCGCCTCCAGCGAGTTTAGGATGGTACCAATGCGCTCTTCACTTTCCTTTTGTGCATCCTGTGCCTCACGCCATTCGTCTACCATCTGGTTGGCAGATTCGGCCATGCCGGAAAACTCCGAGTAATGCATCGTCTCTGCATCAATATGTTTGCCATGTGATTTTGCCCTCTGAAAAAATTCACTAAAGGTGCTCAGCTCCCTGCCAATACTGTAAGACAGCCTTTTCGACAATAACAAGGCTGCCGCCAGAAGGGCTGCCAAAATCACAGACATTTGCAGCGCCTGCCTCCTGAAGTCTTCCCACAGCTCGGCCCGCCTCTGGCCCAGGACAGCTTCGGTGTCATCAAGATACACACCGGCACCTACGGCCCATCGCCAGTCATCTACCCCTCGAATGAACGAAATTTTCGGCACTGGTCTTCCCAGAGACGGCTTTTCCCAGATATACTCGACAAATCCACCACCCTGCCGTTTGGCCGCCCGCACGATCTCCTGGAATACTTTCTTCCCCTTCAAATCGCTCAAATCCCAGACGTTTTTCCCCATGAATTCCGGTTGTGCCCCGCTGGACACTCCAATGCCGTCATAGCCAACGATGAAGATATAGCCGTCGCCATTACCGAATCGTACGGCTGAGAGCCGTTCTTTAATAAGTTCCTGGGTATGTGCATTGACATCGTCCAAATATTCTCCCGCCCCTATAATCCAACCAAAAGGTTCAAACAGTTTAATATAGCTAAGCTTGCTGCTGTATACCTCGGCCCACGGAGTTTTTTTCCACATATATTGACAAAAACCCTCACCCCTTTCGTCTGCTATTCGCATGAATTCCCGCATAAAATGCACACCGTTTGGGTCCACATGCCCAAGGAGGTTTTTCCCTTCGAGATCAGGTCTGTAGGCGTCAACCTTCACAATACCGTTATGATCGATTACAAAATAGTATCCACCCCTCCCAGCCGACCAGCTTATAGAATAGAGTACGTTGTATAAGAGCTTTTCAATTTCCAGCCGGGGTATGTCCTTGTTTGCATCATAGAGCCTTTGGGCAAGGTTCCAGGCCTGATTGACATTCTCCCTGAGCCGTGTGCGCAGCTTCTCACCCTCCTGGTCACGCATGAACCGTATGTATCCAATACTGCGATCGACATTTTCCTCGATGGTCGCCTTTCGAGAGGCCATATAGAGACGGCGCAAGTTCTTGCTACGTTCTTGGTACCGCACAAACTCATGAAACGCCAGAAGTATGGCTGCCACCACAAACGTAAAAACAACAACGAGAAACATGTTTTTCTGGATGGCCTTTGAAAAATGTGGCTTCTTCATGCCTCACCCCTCTGCCTTCCAAAGGCATTTTCAATGCGGTTTTCGGATCCCATGTCATGCCTCGACAACATCTCTTTTAATTCATATAAGCCTCTTCTGGAATAACTCAGCGTACACATTGTTTTCCTCTAATTATGGCTAATCGACTGGATGTTTAATCGGCATTTTTCTGCCAAAACTTGAGCAAAACTGCCCACATAAACAGTTTTTGAAATCAATTGACTTGCGTAGCACATTTCTGTTATTAATTTTACATCTTGCGGGTACAAACCAGATAGGGATGTTGCTACCAGCCGGAATTTCCATACAATGGATACAGCCATGATAAGTCTGCACGGGCTTCAGCGGGACCTCCACCGAGGAATAGGCAAAAGGTGTTGGTATTCGGGAGTTTGTCATGAAACCCATCCCTGTCAAGTAACTGGCGCGAACCATCGGTCGAGTCCTGGATGAAGTAAGGGAAGGATAAGCAATGGCCCGCATATTAGTGATTGACGACGATGTTCAAATTCGTGAAATGCTCCGTCAGATGTTGGAGAGGGAAGGATATGAGGTGGCTGATGCCCCCGATGGAAAGGCGGCCATGAAAATCCAGCGAGAAGACCCGGCCCACCTGATCATCACAGACATAATCATGCCGGAAAAAGAGGGGCTTGAGACCATAAAAGAGGTCCGGCAGGAGTTCCCGGAGGTCAAAATCATTGCCATATCAGGGGGTGGCCGTATCAAACCAGAGCCCTATCTCAAAATAGCAGAGAAGTTTGGCGCGAGGTATATTTTCACCAAACCCGTTGAGAGGGAAGAGCTTCTTGCAGCAGTCCTGGAACTCTTGACTAAAGTAGACCAAAAGGCTTAAGGCCCTCTTTAGTTCAATCTAGGCGCTTCTCCGGTCTATCCGGATCAGGATAAATTGATAAAATCCTCCACCTGTTTAATTTTCCCGGCAAATCCGGCCATGATTTCCTGCATGTCTCTCTCTGTAATATTCAAGTGCTCAAGCACTTCACTATGAAACCTGTATGCCAAACCATCCACTCCCACACCGATTCCCATCATCATGCATAGCGTGTCGGCCAGAAAGACTATAGAGGTCTCAAAGTCTATATTTGATAATCCCTCTGATAGGTGATGATTTCGTATGACTTTTACCATCTTGGGAGCAAAATTCCACTCTTCGGCCACCATGGCACCTAGTTCCGCATGATCTATACCGATCACCTCTTTCTCCGCTTCAATAAAGCTGAGACCTTGCATCGATACCAGCGTGTTAATTTTTTCAGAAGACCCGGCCACATACTGGTTCAATACGACTTTCCCAATATCTTTCAAAAGTGCGGCCGTGAATATTAGATGGTTATTCTTAGATCCCTTCTTCTCAGCCAACTCACGAGCAATAAGCGCAGACGACACGGAATTTCTCCATAGCTCACCCTCGCGTAGATCATAACCATCCTGTCTTTTCTTTAAATTTTCGGCGCCACTGATCATCAAAACAAGATCAACAACCTGATCCATCCCCAGATAGACGACGGCATGGTGCACGGAATCTATTGTTTTGGACAATCCGAAATAGGCACAATTGCACATCCTCAAAAGACCCGCTGTCAGTGCCTGATCATAAACCACAACATCTGAAAGCTCAGACGAGGAAGTTTCAGGATCCTGTGCAATAGACATAATCTTGTGTGCCACCTGAGGTATAGGCCTTAATTTCTCTATTCCTTTAATTATTTCTGTTATATCACTCATATCTCCTTCTCACCTTTGCCAGAGACCTTAACCCAGACGCGACCGTTCTTGACTGCAAGTTTAAGCGTCCTATTAAAACTCCCTCCTAAGTCTTCGTAATCGAGCACGATATTATTCTTCGATAGTATCTTTCGGACGGCAGAGTTATTTCTCTCACCTATATTGAACAATCCCTTCTGGCCTAGGATCTGGGCTCCTCCAAACGCGGCTATTTTCATCCTCTCTTTTTTCCCTCCCAAATCATATGCCTCATCAAACAGACGAGGTATGCCGGTATCGGCAAACATGTATGGGTTCTTCTCGGCCTTGATAGGATCCAGCTTGGATTCGGGGAGCATGAAGTGAAGAATTCCTCCAACCTGCGCAACTGGATCATGGATCGAGATTCCTATACATGACCCTAGGGAATAGGTTGATATTAATGTTTCTGGGTCATTGCTAAGCTTCATGTCAGAGACTGTAACAACAATGTTCATGATTATACCCGCCTTCCACATTCCTATGTCAGCATTACCGCCAGTGGAGCCCCACGGACAAGCCCGGACCACCACTTAGTTTCGCCGCATTGCTTCGCAATCGGCGGGACTTAGTGGTACGACATCCCGACCTTAATCCCGACCGCAAAATATCGGGACTAAAGCCGTGGCTTTCTGCGGCCGGGGTAAACATTTAAGGCACCTCCCGTGTTAAGGATAAAATCTGGCTTACTATATCCATAATAGAGCCTCCGGCAATGTCTCAATGCCTTTTCAGCCCCAAAACCGTCTTCAAAAAACATAATCAAAGCAAAACTGTCAAGAACATATATTTTTATAATCTTGATTTGTCTTGTCTGAGGGCAATTATCCACTTTAAAAATAGTCCTTTACTCCTTAAAATCATTGTTTCTTTCCGAACTGGGTCTTGATTCAACAGGACGATAAAAGTTGATTAGGGATGGATCATAGTCTTCCACCTTTTCATAGCCGAGCAAGTTCAATAGGGTGGCAGCAACGTTGGAAAGTCCCGCTCTTTCAAATCTTGCCATCTCATATTCGCCCTGGTATCCGGGGTCAAAAACGGCAAAAGGCACGGGATTAAGGGTGTGGGAGGTCTTGACCTTCTTATTCCCTTTCTTATCAACCGTGAACATCTCCTCCGAATTTCCATGGTCCGCGGTGACAATAGCTATCCCATCAAGTTCCTCGATAACCTCCAACAGTTCGCCAACGCACTTATCAACCGTCTCCACTGCAATGATGGCGGCCTCCAGAACGCCGGTGTGGCCAACCATATCACCGTTGGCAAAATTCAGGCGGCCAAAACGATACTCTCCGCTTCTCAGCAGCTCAATCGACCTCTCCTTGATTTCTATGGCCTTCATCTTTGGGGCCTTGTCAAATTGGATCCTATCCGACGGGATCTCCACATATGTCTCCAGGGATTCATCAATATAACCAGAACGGTTGCCATTCCAGAAATAGGTCACGTGCCCAAATTTCTGGGTCTCTGAAATGGCAAAACTCCTTATTTTTTCTCCACAGATATATTCACTCACCGTCCTATCTATGGCGGGTGGCTGGACAAGAAAGTTTGGCGGCATATGTGTATCCCCATCGTATTCCATCATCCCGGCATAAAGGATATCAGGCAGGCGACCGCGATCGAACTCGTGGAACTCCTTTTCTGTAAAGGCCCGAGAGATCTCAATGGACCTGTCGCCTCTAAAATTAAAACATATAACGACATCTCCATCCCTGATTGGGCCTACTGGGTCTCCTTTGGAATCCACCACTACAAAGGCGTCCATATATTGATCCGTCATTTTCGAGTCTTCCCTATAAAACGTCCTGACGGCCTCTTCTGCCGAGGGAAAGGGTCGGGCCTTGCCAAGCACATGAGCTTGCCAGCCACGTTTGACTATCTCCCAGTCTGCATTATAGCGATCCATTGTGACCTTCATGCGTCCACCGCCCGAGGCAATTAAATAGTCCAAACCCCTCTGATCTGATAGTGCCTTTAATTTGCTCTCCGTCGGAATCACATACTCCAAGGCCGATTTTTCTCCCACATCCCTTCCATCAAGCAGGGCATGAATTCGTAAATGCCCGAACCCTAGTTCAGCGCATTTATCAATCAATTTGTTTAGCTGGTCTATATGGGAGTGCACATTCCCATCAGATAGAAGGCCTATAAAATGTAAGCTTGCTCCATCCCCTGCTCGATCGGCAATATTGGACCATAGCTCGGTTTCAAAGATTCGCCCCGTCTCAATGGCCTTGTTGACCAACAGCGCTCCCTGCTCAAATACACGGCCCGCCCCAAGGGCATTATGACCCACCTCACTGTTACCCATATCGCCATCAGTGGGCAGGCCAACGGCGGTGCCATGGGCCTGAAGCTGGCAGTAGAGCTTAGATGACATGATCCGATCAAGGTTTGGGGTCTTGGCCAGATAGACAGCATTTCCTTCGTACTTTTTACCCACTCCAACTCCATCCATGATTATGAGAAGCAGGGGACCTTTTCTCCCGGAAAAAAACTTTAGTTTATTAAGCTTGAGCCTCATTGAACTCTCCCTATCTCGGTAATAGTTCACAGGGGCCGGGGATCATGGGTCAGCGGGGATATTTCGGCATGCTTCAATATATCCAAGCCCTAAGAAGGGCCATTGCCTTTTCCTGTTCCCTGGGCCCTGAACCTATATACTTATCTCGTAGTAACTGTTCAGGTTGCTTAGGCTGTAGCCTGAAGGCTATTAGTTTTTGCGCATTGTTCCCCTCAGGGCGGCTAAAATCTTCTCGGCCTCCAGAATTTTTGATTCGCATCCGGAAATGTCATGTTTGACGGAATACCTAAACCGTTTTAACAGACCAACCTCGTAATATAATTCCGTGAATGAACCGAACGGGATTTCGGAAAAGGGAAATACTCGGCCTGACTTTTGTGTGGTCACTCACGGTTCACTCTGCGATACTAAAGCCTAAATGCCTTCGGCCTATCTACCTGAGTTACATCTCATAAAATCCCGTCCGGCTATCCGGATATTGCATTCTCCAAAACCTACAAGTCTACTCCCGCCCCCTGGCACCCGATCCTCGATTCCTATAGCATGGAAAACTGCCATGTGGAAGATAAAAACATTGGAAATATTTACTTATTTGAAATAGAAAGGAACACCATATCGCTAAACAAGAACTATAGGGAGTTTCACTATGCCACAGGACATCGTTATAATTGGCGCCGTTGCCTTGGGCCCAAAGGCGGCATGCCGTTTTAAGAGGCTGGAACCTGAATCAAGAGTAATTATGGTGGATCAAGACGATCGCATCTCTTATGGTGGGTGCGGGATACCATATTTTATCTCCGGTGACATAAGCGAGCCGGACCAACTCCAATCTACCAGCTTCAATATGGTCCGTGATGAGAAATTTTTCCGCAATGCAAAAGACATCGATGTAATGATAAACACACGTGCCCTTTCAATAGACAGGGGAAAAAAGATTGTGATGGTCCAGAATGTCCTCAATGGGACAAAACAGAGCCTATCTTATGACAAGCTCGTTCTGGCCACCGGGAGCCGCCCTATCCATCTGCCTATACCTGGATGTCATCTGGATGGAGTATTTACAATCTCCGGTCTCAATAAGGCCATCGCCATAAAAAATGAGGTGGCCGCTGGGAACATCGGAAAGGCGGTAATCATTGGTGCAGGCCCAATCGGTCTGGAACTTGCGGAGTCTCTAGCCGACCTCTGGGGTATAGAAACCGCTGTTGTAGAAATCAAGGATCAGATACTCCCGGGGATTATGGGCCGCAACATGGCCCGTATGGCCCAGCAACACATGCAAGAAAATGATGTCTCCTTCTATATTAGGGAGGAGGTCACGCGATTTGAGGGCAGATCACGTGTAGAAAGGGTCGTTACCAATAGGCGAAAGTTATATGCTGATCTGGTTATCGTGGCCGTGGGCGTGGCTCCCAATTCGGATCTCGCCAGTGAGGCAGGACTTGAGGTATCTAAGACAGGCGCAATAGTTGTCAACAAAAAAATGCAGACATCTGATCCCAGCATCTATGCGGGGGGCGACTGCGTGGAGATCCCGAATCTTATTACCGGAAGGCAGGGATACTGGCCTCTTGGCTCTCTGGCCAATAGGCAGGGCCGCGTCATTGGAACAAACCTCGCCGGAGGGCATGATGAATTTGAAGGCGCTGTAGGAAGTTTCTCCATAAAACTCTTCGACATTTCTTTAGCCAGTGCGGGGTTGAGCCTTGAGAGCGCAAAAAATGAAGGCTATGACGCCTTGAATGGATTTGTGGTCCAGTTTGACAGGGCACACTTCTACCCCGAAAAGGAACTCTTATATCTCGAACTGGTGGCACAGCGGGATACGGGACGAGTCCTCGGCATTCAAGGTATGGGAGGCAAGGGCACTTCTGCGATAGGCCGCGTTGCTACTGTGGCCGCGATCCTAAAGTATAAGCCCAAAACGTCCGATATTAGCAATATGGAGTTTCCATACTCGCCGCCCTTCTCGGCGGCCATGGATGTGTTAAATGCCCTCGGAAACACGACTCAAAATATATTGGAAGGGAAAAACAGGGTGATCGAGGCGGACGAATTCTCTGAGTGGTGGAACGACAGAGAGGCAGACAATACCTTTTTTCTGGATTGTCGTAACTGGGGAAACGCAGGGCCTTTCACCAGAAAATACCCCGACCATTGGAAGAGCATCCCTCAAGATGAACTCCAGGTCAGACTTGGAGAGGTACCGAGAGATAAAAAAATTGTCCTGATCTGCAATACTGGCGTCCGTTCCTACGAGGCACAAGTAACCCTTGATCAAATGGGGATAAAGGACAGCTATAATCTTCAGGGAGGCGTGGCAGCCCTAAAAAAATGGGGGCTTGACCTTTAATTTTAGGATTCTCTATGTCTAAATCCACAAGATACGGATTCTATCTTATTGTGTTATTGTGCTTTGCCGTCAGGATCATATTTGTGACTCACAAGAGCCTGTGGCCTGATGAGGCCTTATATCTATACATAAGCCATAACCTTATTTCAAACCCCTTTGCCCTCAAAGACATCGATGGAAGCCTGTTTTATCTTAACCCTCCTTGTTTTATGTATATCTTATCGCTGCTATTAAGGACCAACATCCTTGATCCCGCTGTAATGGCACACCTGCTCACCATCCTTATGGATACCGGCACGGTCATATTAACCTTTTTTATTGCCAAAGAGCTTTACGGATCGACGGTCGGGCTGGTGGCCGCTGCCCTTCTTTCGGTAAACCCTCTGCATTGGTGCATGAGCACACGCGTCTTAAATGACATCCCCCTGACATTTTTTGTCTATCTTTCAGTCTTTCTGCTTATGCGAAACAAAAAGGCCTTGTTTTATCTCTTTAGCTTCTTTAGTGTTGCCACCAAATATACAGCCGCCCCGCTGTTTCTGCTGCCTTGGATCAATAAAGATCGAATAACCAAACGACCCTGGACATGGTTAATTATTTATCTGCTGGGAACTTTTGCCGCTATCTTAATACTATCTCATCCTGTTACTATCCATCATGACTCCCTGAATTACTTCATTCGATTCTTCAGGCTCCCTGATTTCCAAGAGATATACCAAGAGTCTCATTACTTTCTGGGTTTTTTTGTCTGTTTCTTCTTTTTTGTTGGCTTAGTGGTTGCACTCAAGAATAGAGATTTCTCACCGCTTCTTATTTGGGTATTGCTATTTGGCACAATAAGACTCTTCTTGCCCTGGATGGCCTTTAGGATCTCTCGTTATACCCTGCCGCTCTACCCTGCTATTATTATATTTGCCGCCTATGGAGGAATAACGAGCCTTCGTTTCTTTCAAAAACATTTTCCCGGTAGAATGATATCATTGTCTATCGTCTACGGCGTCTTTTTCGTATATGTCATGTCTATTTCCTCCCTCAAAGGGTACAGGGCTACTTATTGGACGGCCAGAAACTCCACTGGTTTTGAAGCAGCCCAAGATTTTCTCAATAGTCAGCCCAAGAACATGGTAATCCTGACGTCATCGGCACGACAGGTAAAATATTTGGCGCCCAAGCTCATAGTTTATGATCTGCCATCCGATGCCACACCAAAGAAGACCCTGGCGTTCATAAAAGAGAAGGGGGTTAATTATATTATGCTCGACAGGTGGTCCCCGCACCAGCCTCGTTGGGCTACAGAGTACTTTCTGCCTCCAAATGGGTATTATCCTGTTCTCCAGACCAGGAATCTTATTATCCTTAAGGTAAGCGGATAAGGAGGCATTACCTCTCTGACTCCTGCATGGCGGGAGTTTTCCACCCAATGATGAAGGAGTTATAAATGAAAAGAGAATGGTTGCTCACAATTGGAAGCGTTACCATAACCTTGTTGATAGCACTCCTTCTTATGAGATGGCTTGCTCCTGGGTTACTCGGGATTTCTCCTGATCTGCAGTTAGTTCGGGTGGAGAAAAAGGTACCGCCGTTTTATGATAATATCTTTCGGGAAAAGGATTATGGGACCAGGAGATTTATTATCAATGATCCGGTTACTATAGCACGCGCAAGACCTCTTTTCCCCGATGTTTTTAGCATGGGGCCTAATGACATATTAGGCTTTCGAAACATGGGAGTCCCTAATTTTGCAGATATCATCACTATTGGAGACAGCCAGACTTATGGCAACAACGCCACGCTCGCAGACAATTGGCCCAGTCGTCTGAAGGTATATCTGAAGGACAAGACACCTACAGTATACAACATGTCCTGCGGGGCCTGGAATGGCGTTCAGTACTTGGAGATCTTTAAAAAGGCCATTTTTTTAAAACCACGTGTGGTCGTGGTCGCTTTTTACACCGGCAATGACGCTTTGGGTGCGTTTATGATGGTCTATAGCTCAAAGCGCTGGAAATCACTTCGACTCAATCCCAGGCTTACTAAGGGGGATGCACCAAAAGTTGCCTTTCCTGCTCCACCATCTGAGTCTTGGCCGGTCCGTTTTAGGGATGGCACCATAACTGTTTTTACACCCAAATTACGTCTTGCATCAAACCGACTGGATGACCCTGTAGTCCAAACGGGGTATGGAATACTAAAAGAGGTCGGGCGTCAAATCAGTGCCGTGGCCAAAAAAAAGGAGACGCCTATTGTATTTACGATAATCCCCACAAAAGAATTAGTCTATGCAGGGCGCATCAGACATGAGGGTATTAAGCCACCTATGGGCTATCAGGCATTGGTGACATCGGAGAAAAAGTATCTTTCTTCGCTTGCGGCCTATCTAAGTAATTTGCCAGACGCAAGATATGTGGATCTTCTTGGGCCTCTTCAAAAGGCCTCTGAGGCTTCCTCCCTATATACCCCTGATGCCAACGGCCACCCTGTTCCCGCCGGGTATGACATTATAGCCAAGACACTAGCCCCTGCCCTTAGAGATTATCTTCCTCCTTTGCCCGAAGGCATAGTGATATTGGATGAGGGACAGGGCCACAAAACACCGGTTTTTGTAACAAAGGATAGGGTGTGGAAGTTTGCTTCTAAGGAACTCATCTTGAAAAAGGGACGGAAATCCTTGAACGAGTATCGGGTCATCAAATATAGAGACATTGCCGGGCTACCGTGGAAGGGGATAATTGCAAATGAATAATAAGGATGGAATCCAAAATGGTTGTTAAAGGGGGAAGTTTAAACAGGGGGTAACAGATGGAAAACCATAAACATTTATCGGCCTGGAAAATTCTATATGGCAGGTTAAGGAAAGAGCGATACTTACTCATACCAGGACTGCTTGCATTGCTTAACGGTTATTGGCATAGATTCAAGTTCAAACTCATGAGTAAGGATATAAAAATTGGAAGGGCATTCCGGGTTTATGGAAAGATGATTGTTCGCGGCCCGGGGAGATTTAGGATTGGGAACAATTTTTATGTTGATGGCCTAACAAATAATCATGTATGCCTCTCCACGTCAGTCCCCGGCGCATTCATAGAAATCGGGGATAACTGCGGATTAAATGGCACGGTTTTTCAGTGTTCTAAACATATCAAGATGGGGGATTGGTCTAATATTGCCGACGCCTATATAACGGACACACCTGCACACTCCCTATCAAAAAAAAGACGGCAACTCGGCTCCCTTGATATCCCTGGGATACCCGTGGAAATAAAAAAAAATGTATGGATTTCCACAAAGGTGGTTATCCTCCATGGCGTCACAATTGGAGAGGACAGTGTGGTTGCCGCTTGCTCATTGATCCGCAAAGATATTCCCGACAATGTGATGGTCGCGGGAAACCCTCAGAAGATCATAAAACGAATCGAGGATTGAATAACCTTGGTGATTCCTTTGTGCTTAGTGAGCAGAATCTAATGAAGACAGATAAAGCACATTTGATGACTTGACCCCATTTTTCAAGAAGAAATATCTCTACCATCACGGCCTTATTTTAGGAAGTGAAAAGCTATAGCCTCTGGATGGCCCATTTTGAATCTGCACTTGGAAATAATCTTCTTGGATTTTGCTGCAACTGCATATAAATCATTGGTCAAAAAAAGACGCAGTGGCGTGGCCGACGTCAGGTTGACGAGCAACTTAACTACGGGATTCCTTAAGAGTTTATAAAATTTGTCCCGACCATCTCCAAATATCGTATCTTTATACCATTCTGCCTGGGCCAAAAATCCTTGTTCTGCCCTAACCGCACAATAAAACCCACATTCATTTAATGATTTCCTTAATGAGACACAACTTTGTTCATTTACGTGGAATACTTTCTCAAACTCGCCTCGTGGGTTTTCCTTCAGCCAGGGCAAAAACAAGCGAATAAAGCCATAAGACTTGAAAATCCATCGGTTGGGTAGTGTATGAATAACTAAATAACCATCAGGCTTGAGCAGCCGGTAAAGCGTCTTATACAACGAAAATAATTGCCAGTCGTGAAGGTGTTCCACGATGTCTAAGAGAAAGATTCTGTCAAAACTTTCAGGCTCTGCCTGAATTTTGGTGATGTCCCCTAAAATGAAAGTAACCAGCGACGTTATATTCGATCCCAGATTCCTCATGGCCTTATTGGCAATAGAAATAACCTCTTTTGAAAAGTCTACTCCCGTAGCCTGACACCCCAGCCTGGCACAATAAAAGACGACCTCGCCTCGGCCACATCCAATGTCCAAAACATGCATTCCTGGGCTCAACTCTGCAATATCGAGAGCTCTCTGAATTCTGGGGCGGATTATTTTGCCTGCATCGTTTATAAATTCCTCGGCAGAACCACCCCATGCGGATTCAATCCAGTCTTCATCGTACACACTATGACCAACTGCTGCCTTATCGTTGGATTCCACTCATATTCCTCTAACTCGTCTCTGTATTGTCAGTTACTCACATACCTCTAAGGCCACATGACCTTTTCCTGCCCGCCTCCAGAACAGAGACTGGCAACGCTATGTTAGATATCTTTCTGGTGTATGAAAATTTGGTGGCTCATGCCAGGTCCCTCCATGCCAGTCCTTCAAACGCTGTGCCCTGAAGAGTCACGTTGTGTGGCCAAAGGAAATCTGTACGACATAAAAGTACCGAGGCTTACTAGAAGGACGGTCATAAGCCTGAGAGTTAATGCCGCTGAAATAATTTGAGCTGGTTTCATGCCAATTTTGCCGAAGAGAAAAACCAGAGATATCTCTACCATCCCAAGTCCATTGAAGCTAATTGGGAGATAGGCGACCAATGCTGACATGATCGGCAAACACAAGGTATAAACAAAAGAAGACGGTGGACCGTATGCGCCAATGGCAAACCAGTAAGCACAGCCGAGCACTAGAGTGCGAAAAAAGGTGACACAGAAATCAAACAATATGGCGTGCCTCCCCACCTTGATGTACTGGAAAGATAAGGATATCCAATTTTTGACTCGCTGACCAATGTGGGAATGCTGGAGGATTCCATAGGCCGCTAGCGCAAACATTACTACAAGACAGCCAGCAATGATGAGAATGCCAACTTTTCCAATTCTAGGGACCGCAGCCTGCCATGGAATCTTATTCTTAAGCAGGTATATACCCAGGGATGTCATCACCCCATACCAGAATGTGCTTATGAATTTGTCAATACCGAATATTGTCGCTCCCTGCGAGATTGGTACGGAATACTTTCTGAAGAAGCTAACGATAACGGCGTCTCCCACCTGACCGGGAATCATTAAAGCCACCATGTTCGCTTTACAATAAAGACCGATTATTTCGCCAAATGGCTTCTTTACCAAGGGGCGAAGCATCACCATCATATTCATGGCACCAAGCACTACCCAAAGTGCCAGTATAATCCCGCTCATTACAAGGAAAATCGGACGAAGCTCAGAAAAACTAGATAGGATACCCGTAAAGCCAATACGGTAAAGGCAAAGAAAAAGGATTACCACACCAACGAATAGCCCAAGGGGGCCATGCTTCAATCGTCCAACAAATGACCTCTTATTAAAAAATAGAAATCTGACTGCATTTGTCATTACTTAACGGCTTCTATCATCAAATGCCAACCAATTCTTTTTCCTAGCAAAGAGTGTAAGTGTCTAGGTATGACATTGTTCATAATTCCGTATCCGGTGCCGAACAGATAATCTACAGAGATTTTACAGGAAGAATAATCTCGAAACATTTTCATAACCTCCGATCTGGTATAAGTGTGTTCAACAGGACACGGATCCTCTTTATTTCCGTCGAAGGGATAATTCAATAACCTATGCACAAGGTAGTTTAGTGACCTACGATGGTAAAGCATAATGAGTGTCAAGCCGCCCTTCTTTAAGACCCTGCGAACTTCTTCGATCGTTTTGCCTGTATCCGGACTGTGGTGTAAGACCCCAAAGGAATAGACAATATCAAATGTATTGTCTGGGAATTCGAGGGATTCCGCATTGCCCAAGATAAAATTCGCACGTAAACCGCACAACTTAAATCGCAGCTTAGTGCATTCAAGAGCCGGTTCAGTAAGATCTATTGCAGTGACTGCCAGACCTCGTTTTGCCCATTCGGCAGTATCACTACCCATTCCACACCCAATTTCGAGTAATTTGCCGCCAGGATGGGACTCAGCAATCTCGTCAAACAAGGGCGGCAAATGATAATGATATTTATATCTAAATTTTGAGGCGGTCCAGAATTGATCCGCTGTCTTTGGAAAAGACTCCAGGAACTTCAAGCCATTGAGATTCTTAGCCCAGAAATCCTTAACCGCTCCTATGTCGCTACTCATGTTTTACAACACCTTTCTCTTGATTCTTTAACCAATCCATGGCCTCCAGAGAGGTTCTCGATGCCACCAGCAGGCCTATAGGTTGATAATTTAGGCCCTCTCTCATGGAAGAGGCAAAATAATCCAGTTCCCCCGTGTGGCCCATATCGGCAAAACGACTACGGTGTGTTTTTTTTAATTTGCCTCTGACTATTAACTTTCTGAACCCATCTAATACCATGGTCCGATTACCCTGATAGACCGTGATGGTTTCCCTAGATGATCCAGGGGCAGCATAAGAGGTATATATCACTGTACCGAGGGCCCTGTTACCGTATCTCAGGTCTACACAGAAATTAAACTGGGAAAAGATTGTGTCCCTTTCTTGGAGGACGCATCGTGCCGTTATTTGAGTTGGCGATTCTCCAACGAGAAAATTGATGAAATCAAAAAAATGCTCTGCTTCTCCAATAAGTCTCCCGCCACCTTCCACCGGATTCAATGTCCAGTGGTCTGAGGGAATTTCTGGAACGCACACCTGGTATTGTACAATCAGCCCCAAAACATCCCTAATATTTTCCTTTAATTTCTGAGCCAGTGGGGCATATCGGCGGTTGTACCCCACCATATAAACCCTGTCGGTTTCACTAAGGGCATTCTTCAGTTGGTAATACTGGTCCCAATCCAAAACGGCAGGCTTTTCTACAAACACATGTTTACCCGCCTTTAGAGCTTCACAGGCTATTGGGCCATGCATATGATGACGCGTCGCGATCAGGACAGCATCAATTTCAGGATCATCCAATATTTCATGGTAGTCTGTGGTGCTGCATGCAACCCCGTATCTGGAAACAACAGAGGCAGCAGAGGATCCCGTTGCGGATGCAATGGCGCTGATTTGGAATGTTCTATTTTTGTGTAAATTCGGCAGGTGAGTACTTCGAGTAAAATTGCCACACCCAATCACACCAATTCTTATTCTATTCCCTTTGGTCATACGGGGCGAAGGAATCGAGATGGTAGTACGCTTTGCTGTTTCACCATCCCCCTTGTACTCCAGCAAAGCAGAGGTTCCACCAAGGGACCCACCGTAAAGTCGGTTATAGGCCTGCTGGGCCTCCTCCACAGGGAAAATTCCTCCAATCATGGGCTGGACTTGAACCCTACCTTCCTGCAACAGTTGAAGAAATTCAGCCAGATTTCTCTGCTCCGTCCAGCGGATATAATGACGTGGATAATCAATGCGGCCATCTCCATACTCTGCATCATAGCTACCGGGCCCATAAGCCCGTGAGAAACGCAGATCCAGTTCATTACGGAAAAACGGCATCCTTTCTAGATCCATTTTCACAATGCCCACAAAGACAACGCACCCTTGCTTGCGCGACATTTTCATTGCCTGATTGGCAATAGATCGGTCTTTGGAGCCAGCGCTGATAATAACTGCGTCCGCCCCGTATCCACCGGTCAGGGACAGAACGGATTGTACTGGATCCATAGTGCTGGCGTTGACCTCCATGGCATGGGGGACGAGGACTCTCAGTTCATCCAGGCGCTTTTGGTTTACATCGATGCCTATAACATGTCCACCCGCAGTATTCACCAGTTGGGCAACCAACTGGCCTACCAAACCCAGACCAATGACGGCCACTCGCTCACCGAGTTTGATTTCAGCCCTACGTACTCCTTGCATGGCGATTCCACCGAGAGTAACAAAGGCAGCATCCTCTAAGGAAACAGCACCAGGGATGGGGATCGTTAGGTTGCAGGAAGGAGCAACAATCTCTGCATGACCTTGAGCCGCAAACGCCACTCGATCTCCGGGTTGAATACCATTGACATTCTTTCCCACTTCAAGGACAAGTCCGGAGCCACTGTATCCTATGACGCGCATCAGGGTAATTTCATCCCAGACAATATTCTTAATGGCTTGGGGGCTCGCCCCAAAAACCAGGTTCTTAACTGCATTTCTCATCCAAGGGTCCTGCAGCGTTTGTTTAACCAGTTCAGGGAAGGTTTTGCCTATTGTCGCCCCTTCTGTCCCTACGCTGATAACTGTATAGCGAGTTGCCACCAGAACCTGATCCGGACCAAATGTAGGGACAGGGATCTCCACGACCCTAATTTGGCCTTTTTTATCCAAGACCCTGCGAAACACCTGACGCATTATTATGCTCCCTCTTTTCCGCAATGACCAAAATACCGGCCCCTTTCTCAGGCCTACTATTTCTGCCAAACCAAGCAATCATATTCAGAAATGGGAAGACCAAGGCGTAAATGGTCTTGTTCTTTCCCTCTGCTCGGGTAATGATGTATGAAATATTATTGGCGATAGTTTCCAGCCACCCATAAGTATAAAATCCATCTTTTACAATGAGGCCAACACCTTGGATTTTCTGGACTATTTCATCCAGCCGGTAACCAAAACGAAAGTGGCCGGGGACATCAAAATTGCCTTGAAATCTAAAAAAAAACCATCGCCTCTCGTACCCTGGCACATGCAAGACCAGACGCCCTCCCTCCTTTAGGGCATCGGCTAGGCCCTTCAAGGCCAGGGAGTCATTCCGAATATGCTCCAAATTATCGATAGAAAGAACTAAATCAAATTCATCCTTGAAAGGAAGTTTGGAGACATCTGCATGTTGAAAGGTGACATTTTTTAACCCAGCCTTTTTGGCAATCAACCGATTTGTTTCCAGTTGCCTATCATCTATATCCACACCAAAAACAGAGGCAGAAGGAAATTTCTTAGCAAGTTGATACGCAAACACCCCTCGACCGCAACCGGCATCCAGGACTCTTTCTGGTTGTCCTGTGAGCTTTGGCAAAATCCGTCGCAGGCGTATCCGTAGTCCACTGATAGGCACACCCAGCAAGCGAATATAGCTATTCTCAAAGACCCCTCTATTTGGGTCGAGAGCCAGCTCTCTTCCGATCAAAAAACATCTCCTCTGTCAGGCTTTATAACCGTGCAAGGGCCCTCGCCATCCAGGCATTACACCATCTCATCAAACAATAATTCCATTTTAACAATCGTCCCTTGCGGTATGCAAAATCCCGTGTTTTTCTCCTGTAAAGATTCCTTATGGCCCAAACAGCAATCCTTTCTGCTTGAGAAAGAAATTTGGGATCATGTATCGCAGCTTTCTTAAAAGTGATAATACCCTGAGCGGATCCATGAATATCAAAGGGATATTTCTTGTTGTTCATCCAGCGGGGTGCACCATCAGGTTCGAATAAATTTTTCTTGTAATAATCCAATCCGTTCCAGTAAACCTCCATGTATCTATCATCACCGGTCTCTTCAAGACTTTCCAGCAATCCGTCGAGGATTCCGCCGGTATGATAATTATCATGGGTTATCAAGGACTTTTCTCTTGGCTCTGTATAGTACCAAGCATGATAATCGGTTTTTCTATTTACAGTATAGTTTATCTGTCGCCAGGCAATATCCAGGAATTTCCTTTCTCCCGTATGCTTCCACACCTTTAAAAGAAAAGCTCCGGTGAGGACCTGATTGTTTAAGACAACAGCATCCACTCGTTTCAAGACATAAGCAATGGCACGCTCATCTTTCGTATTACATAATACAGGTAGATCTTCGGTGATAAATTGCGCTACTGAAAACGCAGCTTTCAGGTATTCCTTTTTTTGGGTCACTCTGTAGGCATGGATAAGGGCCTCCCCTACAAAGACAGACACAACTGCATTGGGTTCAAATTTGTCCTGCAAAAAAATGAAATTTTGCCAGATGAAATTGTATCCCCAACATAGGTGTCTAAGGCCAGGGCTTGGATTTTCCAACAGCCATTGTACTAAGGATTCACCTTCAATCAGATAATTAATCTCATTTGTGGCTTCATAGAGAGCCAGATAGGCCCTTGAAAAAAGGGCGATGCCTTTAGGATTTCTGGATTTCCTCACACCCAAAAGAGACCGTATGTTAAAGGGGGATTCCTTCACGATCTGGGTAAAGAGGAACTGCAACCATCTGTTGTTTAAGGACAGGGAACTCAAAAAGGGGCTATTCAGCGCATCGAATTTGCTGTAACCACTATAATTTTGATCTTTGGCAGCTCCTAAAACATCTATAAGAATTTTTTGTTTTAATTCCAAGGTCTTTAAACTCTGGAAGGAAAAATCAATTTAAAAAGATATCCTTCCAGGTTGATAACTGGTTTATCTTCCAGCGATCAAAACCCTTTTTCGGAAGATGCCCATTTTTTTTGAAGATCTCCGGAAATGTTTCAATCAAATTCATATAGCTTTCCTGGGTCAGTTTTTGCCAGGTCTCCTCAAGCATCCATTCATCTCCAGGGGTCCCAAAGCCAATTTTGTCTTTCCGGTTCAAAATATCTGATACAGTGTATTTCCCAAGCGCCCGCTTCTGCAAACACTTTGTTTCTCCACCTTTGATTTTCAAACTTTGAGGCACACTTAACAAAAACTCTATGAGTCGATGGTCAAGATAAGGGACACGGGCTTCAAGCGAAAAGGCCATGGAATTTCTGTCTTCCATTCTAAGAAGATGCTCGAGCTTATATTGAAAGTGACGAACAAGGCTCTGATTGAGGCCATCAACATCAAAAAATTCATTATATATACGGCTGTCTTTAACATACTCATGAAAAAAATCGGGATGTACATAGGGTATCGTCCTCAGAAGGAGTTGCTTTCTTTTTGAGTGAGGCAAAATCTGGAAGAGAAGCGTTTGATAGGCCGATTTATGCTGTTTCCTAAACACACTCCTAAAAAATTCGTTTGCAAAGTCTATAATCTTTTTTTCCCTTAGTAATCCATACATATTAAAGCCATGAAAATACTGGTAGCCTGCAAAATTCTCATCGCCGCCTTGCCCGTCCAGCAAAACGGTAATCCCATTTTCTTTTGCAAGTCTCATAACTTCATACTGAGAGTAAAACGAAGAATTTGTAGTGGGTTCATCGTTTGAGTAGACAAAATCTCTTATTTTATCTTTCGCTTTTTGAGCAGTAGGAAAAGTTCTAATATTTTTGAATGGGTACATCCTATTTAACTCATCAATATATCGGGTTTCATCAATCAAATGGCCAGGGAATGAGGCGGTAAAAGTGGGGTAGAATTCACCAACATCGAAATGGCTAAAGAGGATTCCAATTAAAATTGACGAATCCAATCCACCACTCAAGCACGACCCTACCGGTACATCGCTACGCATTCTCAACTGTACGGCCGAGCTGAGAAATTCCTCTATTTGTTTTGAAATATTTTCCTCGCTATCTTCACACTTATTTAGGAGATAGCTTGCGGGGTTCCACCATTGAGTCAGATGAAATCCACTGGTATCATAAAATGCATAATGACCTTTGGGTATTCGTTTGATTTCATTAATAAAAGTCTCATCATAGATGTCCGTCCTGTTAAAAACAAGATAATCAAACATACTTTGGTGGTTTACCGAGTATTTTAAAGACGGGACCAAGCAAAGGGCCTTGATTTCAGATGCAAAATATAGAGTGGAGCCTATCATTGAATAATACAATGGTTTTATACCCACTCGGTCGCGCGCCAAGAATAGTCTCTTGAGTTCCGAATCATAAATGGCAAAAGCAAACATGCCATTGAGTTTGGGCAGACAGGCCTCTCCAAACTCGCGAAAGGCGTTTAATAGCACTTCGGTATCGGTTTTTGTTCGAAATCGCCAACCAATGTGCTCCAACTCATTACGCAGTTCAATGTAATTATAAATTTCACCATTGTATACAAGTTGAAAGCGATGGTCATCGGACTCAAAAGGTTGACGGCCGTCTCTTGACAAATCTATGATAGCAAGACGACAATGACCCAAAACACAAAAATCATGAACATACAGCCCCTCATCATCCGGCCCACGATGTCTCTGAAGTTCCTTCATTTGCTTTACTGATTCAACATCTAGAGTGGTAACCCCTTTTTCAGAAAAAATCCCGGCTAATCCGCACACTTTATATAATACCTTTCAAAAAGTCCTTGTTGGGCCTCAGCAATACTTCCAGGATAGCCTTCAATGAGACCAACCAACCAAGGTGTAACCTCTATTTTATCCCTGAGCATATTTCTCCGCCTTTCTTGCCATTCAGTATTCAAATCCTGATTTGCCCAAGACCTCAGTTGTTTAATAATCTTTTCCCACTGGTCCAAACGATAATGCTTTATAAGGCCATATTTCTTATCCTGTTCCGTTGTATACCCACGTCCTGTGTTAGAAATATATATTGCGGGGATCCCCAGGCAGGCTGCTTCTGAGGCCATTGTCGCTGATTCACCCACAATCATCTTACATGACCGCATGAAACCATGAATTTCGGAGGGGTGTATCTTATATGCAAAATCCGCGATATCGTCTGGAAACGGGGCCTCGGAAGAAATATGAACTGACCCATATTCACTTAGAATCTTAACAATTTGAATTTTTTGATCATCTGACAGGCTCTTTTCACCAATATCGTGGCCTGCCCCCCATCCAACAAATCGGATCAAAAACTTATTTTCGGGCCTAATTTTTTCATGCACATAGCCTGGGGAGAGATATGCCAATTCGTGGTACCCTGGATAATGTATTTGATTCTTCCAGGAACCTCCAACAGTATGATCAAAGCAAGTTGGCGATAAAACGTATTTAGTCAATGAAAAGGATATCTTATTTGCCCATTTATCATTTTCCGTATCTGAAAAAGCAAGCGTCGGTATTCTATAATACTTGCCAACTGGCGCATTAAATATGCCATTGATCTGGAGCATCATGTCTACTGGCTTGTTTCTGATAATTCTTGAAATCTTTAACTGCTGCTCAACTAGTTCTATTATCAACCCCAATAGACCTCTTCCCTTATGGGTTAAAACGGCATGATCTATTCCATAGGCCTTCAATAAATCTATTGTGAATTCCTTATATCTCGCGCCCACAATCAAGTCATGTCCCTTATTAGACAATATTTTTATCGTATTTTTGAAAAAATGCACATGAGCAGGATGGCTGACATTTACAAAAATATTCATAATCGAGCCACCCCTAATCGCCTTTTCTTGTCCGCTCGGGGTCATGATACGTCATGGACATCATATAAACCTATCTCCCTCACTGTTTTCAAACCTCATTTGACAGATCTGTTCAGAGATGAGGCCCATCATAAACAGTAGAATAGAGCTTATAAAAAGAAGGGCGCTCATATTGGTAAAGCGGCCCCAGACTAGCAACGTATAGATATAGTAGGATAGACCTGTAAGAAACATGATGATGCTCATTGGAAGAAATATTTTAAGCGGAGAATAGAGAGTACAGATCTTCATTATGATCAAGAAGAATCTCGCTCCATCATGGAACAATTTTATCTTGCTTTTCCCTTTTTTCCTCATCTGGGATTTGATTGGAATATATTTTATGCTCCTTCCGACCCTCAATACACTCAACGTCAAGGTACTGGGATAGGAATATGTGTTCGGAAGCAGATATAAAAAACTATGAGCTATCTCAGATCTTATTGCACGAAAACCTGAAGTCAGGTCTTGAATGGGGAAACTCGCGACATAGGAGGCTAACCAGTTGTATATCTTATTACCCAGGGCCCTTCTCCAGGAGGCTTGATGCCCTCTTGGCCTGGCCCCCACAACCATGTCAAAGTCAGGGAAATACTCGAGCAGTTTTTCTATGTCTTCGGGATTATGCTGCCCATCCCCATCCATAAAAACCAAAATATCCCCAGATGCCACCCTAATGCCACTCTTTATGGCCGCACCATTGCCCATATTATAGGGATGGCTGTAAACCAGTGCGCCTTCTTCCTTCGCTACCGAGGCGGTTTCATCTGTTGAGCCGTCATTGCTGACAATTATTTCAAAATCAGGATGGAGTGTCTTAATTTTTGCAATGACATCCCCAATAGTATGGGCCTCATTGTAAGCAGGGATAATTATCGAGACTTTAGTCTTATTCGTTTTCATCGTCTTCATCCTGCCTTTCAAGCCAGGTCAAAATATAGGCCACGTATCTCAACAAATCTCCTGGATCGGCTATCCTCAGAAAAGAATCCGGGGCCAGATGGCCTGTTTACTCGCATATATCCAGAGTGACTAAAGTGATCTAAAATGTCTAAAGTGTCTAAAGTTAAGGAATTTTATGTCATTTTACTGAATAGAAGAGCGAAGCTCTGCATTAATCCCGCCCGGGGCGGGATTCACTTCATGACCTTGATTTCTGGTACGGCATAGCCTAATTTCTCTGACTCCCGCATAGCGGGGCTTGTCCAATTAACAATAAACTTTTTCCAATCAATGTCCCGGGCATCATTGAGCTCATTGATATAACCACGTATGGAGACACACAGATTTTCAACCAGTTCTCTTTCAACCATTTCTCACCCTAAACTGTTCATATAGCTTTTTGGCGTAAGTATTGTGAAGATATAAAAAGTCCTGATAAAATTTTCGGCTCATTTGCTCCCAATTTTTTATCAAGCACCAAATCCTCGGCTAGCCTGGCACAGGGTTCATAATGCGCGATTAGGCTAAAATAACTTAGTGAATATGTCAAATGTATATCCGGGTATTCACCTACAAACCGCCCGCAGGGCCTTTAAGCCCACAGACCCCGTAGCCCCATTTGAAAAACAGGAGTTTGGTGTGTCTTTGAAAGAAACGTGCCAATAACCCTTGCTCCCTTTCAGCAAAATTTGCCTTCACCCAACGGTCAAGGATATCGAAATTGACAAGCAAATGGGTCACACCCATCCCTTTGATTCCGAAGAATATCTGTTCAGGGTCATCTGATCCCTTCACTAGATTTTCAAGTGTGCTCATGTTGTTAATCATATCAAAGACATAATCTCTCTCACAGTAGTACCCTCTGTTGCCCATGAAGACAAACAAGATTCGAGCCCTAACGGGAAGTTTATTATTTATGTATCTCATTGCCGCATATTCAGGCCGGTACCTCTGAATATATTCAGTCCGGGTAAGAGAACCCATAAGGTAATCAAAGGGACGCACGGATCTGAATTGGTCAAGGAGATAGTCGGCATTCAGCCAAAGGGGGAAAAGGACCATTAACAAAATAGCGGCACTGGCACCTTTTCGGAGACAGGGCACATTAAAACCCCAAGATAACTCTGCTACCCTCTTAAGGCCAAATACTGATAGGATAACTAACGGAGATATTATCGGCGAAATATACCGTATCCTCAAAGCGCTACTGAAAAATGCAAACAGAAAAAATAGCCCCGCGAAAGAAAGAAGCATCTGCTTCTCTCTTCTGATCAATTCATGATCCCTCCTAAGACAAAAAAAGGCAAAAATTGGGAGAAACAGGAGGAATGGGTTAAGCTTGCCATCAAAAAACTGTGGGTTCCCGTCCCTGCCCTGGAAGAATATCCTGAATGGAAGAAGCGCTATCTGCCACCAGGCCTCCTTATACACCAATGCCCGATATGTAAAGAGCCCAAAAGATTTATGCGCAACCGGGTGTTCAGGATTAAAAAACCGATCAAATAAGGGAAAGATGGGATTGCCGGTCCAAATGAGGTCTCTTATCATCCACGGTGAAAAAACCACAAGGGCAACCAAGACAAAAATAAGGCACTGTTTTGCGCTCTTGAAAAAGCCCCCTCTTTCTCCCACATTGAATCTGGAATAGGCAAAGGGAACAAAGAGGGCCAGGATAACAAAGCTGGCCAATCCATTATATTTTGTTCCCATTGCAAGTCCGCATGAAACTGCCGAAAAAATCAAAAATTTGAGCTGGAACTCTCTCTCAATCCACATAAAAAGCAATAGCAGCGATGCGGTACTAAAAAAGATGAGCCCGAGATCCACGTATACGGTAATGGAGAGTCTTATAATTATCGGAATGGAAAGAAAAAATAATGACCCAAGGAGTCCATAGATCTTCCCTAACCGTCGCCTTAGATATGCGAAGAGAATCCATGCAGTCAGCAAAGCAAAAATGAAATGGATAAACTTGGGAATGATGTCATTACCAAAATAGAGCGGGATCAAATAAAGGAGATCCAGATTCATGGGGTAATAGGAAAAAGGCACCGAAGGAATCTCATAAACGCCACCATGACTGAGATAGAGTTTGGGGACGGCCAAATGGTGCGTAAGGGCATCTTTGCTTATGGGTGGCACGGAACAAAGAAGGACAATAAGGATAATCAGCATGACAAGAGCACTCAGGAGTAGAAATTCAATGCCTAGTTTCGTGATAGGTCTTTCCAATTTTTTTGGCTCAGAGGAATTCAATCGGCTACCATTTATTACAGATCCACATGAATTGCCCTTCAATCTCAGGCAGATTACTAACGTATTAAAATCAAATAAACAAGTTGTAAAATCGGCACAGATGTAATATCAAAACCGTACCAACTTTCAAAAAGATCTTTATGACTGCTGAGGTAAATTTATGCCGCAGACATACCAATCACTCGATACTCATGATGAATTGTCTCTCTCATACTGCCGCAAAGTAGTCTTTGCCATCGTTGCCCTGGCCATATTGATCTTCACCGTCTACGGGAACTCCCTTGACTGCTCCTGGCATTTTGATGATGAAGCCAATATCACGGGCAACCCCAAAATACACCTAAAAGAGATTTCATTGCATAATATCAAAGAGGCATTGTGTTCAGGCCTTAACAAGCCAAATCATCTTTACAGGCCCGTCGCCTGTCTCAGTTTTGCCCTAAACTATTATTTTGGAGATCTCAATGTCCTTGGATACCACCTGACAAATATCTTTATTCATATTTTTTCATCTATCTTCCTATTCCTATTCATTTACCACACACTCAAGCTTCCGTTGCTAAGGGGAAGATATTCCCACAACGCCTATTTTATTGCCCTCCTTTCATCCGTTCTTTGGTCAATAAATCCGGTCCAGAATCAGGCCGTGACATACCTCGTCCAGAGAATGGCCAGCATGGCCGGCATGTTTTATATAATTAGCATGTATTGTTACCTAAAGGCCAGAACTGCGGAGGCACACTTCAGAAAAGCCACATTTTTTGCCCTTTCTTTCTTGTGCTTTGTGATGGCTTTGGGCTGCAAGGAAAATGCCGCCATGCTTCCCCTTACTATATTCCTTCTTGATTTTTTCTTATTACAGGAACATTCAAAAGAGAGGACCCGAAAAAACCTAAAGATATTCTTGATGGTCTTATCGGCGATTCTGTTTGTCGGGTTCGCCTATTTATATTCCAACGGTGGCAATATTTTTTCTTTTTTAGAAGGCTATAAAAACCGGCCATTTACATTAGGGCAAAGATTACTAACAGAGCCCAGGATTATCGTCTTTTATGCCTCACTCCTGTTTTACCCTGTTTCTACCAGGCTCAGTATTGCCCATGCCATGGAACCCTCCAGTTCCCTGTTTGACCCCATCACCACAATAATCTCCATACTCCTAATCCTTGTGATCATTGTTTTGGCCATATCCATACGCACAAGACGGCCCGTGATAGCCTTTTGCATCATTTTTTTCTTTTTAAATCATGTGATAGAGTCAACGATCTTTCCACTTGAACTCGTATTCGAGCACCGAAACTATATCCCCTCCATGTTGTTTTTCGTACCCGTTGCCATCGGGCTCTCTTCACTGTTTAATTATTACGAGACTAAGAGGTCAATGCAATATATCCTATCTGCTTTTGTCGTACTCATTCTGATAGGTCTGGGGCACTCTACGTTTTTCAGAAATTTTGCCTGGAAAAACGAAAAAACCCTCTGGATTGATGCCATTGAAAAGGCGCCAAATCTTTCTCGTCCGCACCACAACCTTGGAAGATACTATGATGACCACGGGTACCAAAAGGAAGCAATCCTGGAATATAAACAGGCACTGGAAAAAGCGGCCTACAATCAAAAGAATGAAAAGTTTGTTACCTATTACGACCTCGGTCTAATATATGGCAATTTGAAAGATCTTAATACGGCCTTAGATTATTACAAAAAGGCTGCAAGCCTAAACTCAGAGTTCCCTCCAGTATATAACAATATTGCCAGTATAATGGACAGGAAAAAGAGGCACAGAGTCGCTTATAATTATCTCGCCAAGGCGATCAAACTCAATCCATACAGTAAGGAGACCAACTTCAATCTAGGATTGTATTACTTACGAAACGGGCAACCGGATAAGGCCATCTTTCATTTGAGCAAGGCGGCAAATATTGAGGGGATAAATCCCAACACCCTATTATATCTCGGGATAGCGTATAAACAAAAGGGACAACTTGGCAGGGCGGCGACATATTTTGAGAAGGCCATTAAGGCGAATCCACGAAATATTTCACCCCATCTTCATCTCGCTGAAGTATTTTACCGTGCACATGATTATAAGCGGGCAAGAGAACAGGCAGGGCAATCAGTTGACTTTATACCTAATAAGAAAGCCTTTGAGAGGATACTGCGAGATTTCTTCAAAGGGGATGAATCACGAAGATTGCACCCGGATGCAACTATCGTAATCCCATTGATGCGTGACGCATTTATTATAAAAGAAAAGAATTTAGAGGAGTGTAGTGAATTACTGAAGGAAAACGCCTTAAACTAAAACTTGCTTATTGAACCACCTGGCCCACGGACGATGAAGCTTGAATCCCCTGAAGGGTGCCATGTCGTCATATTATAGGTCTGAGAGCCCGCGTTACCAATCGTCAAATTTACATTATTAGATAGATAAAGACCATAAGTAGAGCCAATTAGGGTACCGGTTGTATTACAATAGGTAGCGTTATCAACAAAATATGCCTCCTGGGCCGTTGTGGCATTTCTCAAGTCATCCTCTGCCGCCGCGTCATAAGAGCGGGACTTGAAGGCAGCATACTGTGGAATGGCTATAGCTGCCAGGATACCGATGATCGCGATGACAATCATCAACTCAATCAGCGTAAAACCCTTTTCATCTCTCTTAGTCAATCCATTTAACATAGGAGGCCCCCGACAGAATATTAGACAAATAAGACCGGGAAGAGGCTTTGACGTCTCTTCCCGGTCGGATCTGAGTTAAATATTAGAATTTACTTACTGAACCACCTGGGCCACGCATGATATAGCTTGCATCCCCTGCTGTATTCCATGTCCTCATGACATAGGCCATGGTGCTTGTAGTACCAATAGTCAAGGACACTTTATTAGACAAATAAAGACCATAAGTCGCACCAGTCAAGGTGGCAACCGTGCCACAATACCTTGCATTATCAACAAAATAGGCCTCTTGTGACGTTGCGGCATTTCTCAAGTCGGCCTCCGCCGCAGCGTTATAGGACCTGGTCCTGTATGCAGAAAACTGCGGGATGGCAATGGCGGCCAAAATACCGATGATCGCGATGACAATCATCAACTCAATCAGTGTAAAACCCTTTTCATCTCTATTGATCAGTCTTGTAAACATTTTTACCCTCCTCGAAGCGTTTGGTTTCTGAGCATCAATTAAACCCTCGACAAAACGTGTACGTTATCACCCACCCCCTTTCATGCTGTTTATTACCATCAATAGTTTCTTGACTGTAAATCGCAATTTGAGAGTTCAGTGTTACAATTATCATGCCATAAAGCAAAAACCGGCGGCTTACTCCTGTAAATATATTTTATTACAGATAGTTATGCATTTATATTAGCATAATGCCGACAAAACACACTACATTTCCTGCACACATTCCTCACCACTTTGACAATTTTTGTCACCACTTTGACAATTTTTGTCGAAAATGCGTGTTTCAATTTTTTCAATATCTTGAAAGGTAGTATCCTTGGTAGGGACAAAATCAAGGAGTTTCGTCTGAAAAGGCCTGGAGTCCCAATTTCTCCAGTCGATATCTCAAGGATCTCGTGCTGATACCCAAAAGATCAGCGGCCCTCTGCCTTGAGCCTTGTGCTATCTCCAGGGCCTTGAGGATATAATCTCTTTCGACACGAGCCATGACGTCAGCAAGGTCAATGCCATCCGGGCCTAGATCTAGACGCCGTCTATTTTCGATGCCCGGTATTCGTCTAAAACTGGAAAGTGTCAGGCTCTCTGGTAAAACGATATTGGATGTTTCTAGGGCAACACTCCGTTCAATTATATTCTCCAGTTCCCTGACATTGCCCGGGAAGGAATATTGTCCAAGGATATCCATTGCATAGGCAGAAATCTTTCTGATGTGTTTACCAAAATCCCGAGAATACTTTTCTAGAAAGTGTTGGGCCAACAGAGGTAAGTCGCCATCCCTTTCCCTCAAAGGGGGAACGGCAATATGTATAACGTTTAGTCTGAAATAGAGGTCTTCCCTGAAATTCTTCTCTATAACCTCATCTTCAAGGTCCCTGTTGGAGGCTGATATGAATCTCACATCGACACTCTTTTCCCCAGTGCCTCCAACGGCGGTAAATGTCCTCTCCTGGATAACTCTCAAGAGCTTGACCTGAATGGCTGGAGTCAATTCACCCACCTCGTCGAGGAAAACAGTTCCCCCATCAGCCACATCGAATAGTCCCTCCTTATCCGAGCTGGCGCCCGTAAAGGCACCCTTCTTATAGCCGAATAATTCGCTTTCTATTAGAGTTTCCGGTATGCCAGCACAGTTGATAACCACGAAGGGTTTTTCTCTTCTTTGGCTCAACTGGTGAATAGCCCTTGCTACCAGTTCCTTGCCTGTTCCGCTTTCTCCGGAAACAAGGATATTCG
>Ga0307425_1000056_pt1 | contig 60230 bp, 58 predicted proteins | sample SalMarWE160330MG_FD_202152 | JGI IMG/M metagenome (GOLD analysis project Ga0307425, IMG submission 202152) | Salt marsh sediment microbial communities from the Plum Island Ecosystem LTER, Massachusetts, United States - WE1603-30 | ecosystem: Environmental > Aquatic > Marine > Intertidal zone >... | reverse complement strand
TCAAGGGGTTCGACCTGATCGAACCTTTGCAACAGGCAGTACAGGAAGAGGGCTTCCGGGTTCCGACACCTATCCAGGAACAGGCGATTCCGCTTGTTCTGGAAGGACGCGATTTATTCGGATGCGCACAGACAGGGAGCGGGAAAACAGCCGCGTTCGTCCTGCCGATTCTTAATAAACTCGCGAAGAGCCAGAAAAACCCGATACGAAATTCTACGCGCACACTCGTGCTCGCTCCGACCCGTGAGCTTGCAGCTCAGATAGGCGAGGGTTTTTCGACATTAGGCAAGCACCTGCATCTCCGGCAGGTAATCGTGCACGGAGGCGTGAGCAGGCGCGACCAGATTAAAAAACTATCCGGCGGCGTGGATATTCTCGTTGCGACACCGGGTCGTCTTCTCGACCTCATGGAGGGATCCAGGGGGCTTCTGGGGCGTGTTGAGATCATGGTCCTCGACGAGGCGGACAGGATGCTCGATATGGGGTTCATCCCGGATATCATGAAAATTATTCAGGAGCTGCCGGCAGGACGACAGACACTTTTTTTCTCCGCGACAATACCGCCGAGTATCATCAGCCTTGCAGCAAACATGCTGCGCGATCCTCATCGCATCGAGATTACCTCGAATGCCGACACCACTCCGCAGATCGAACAGAAGGTGTTGTTCGTCAATAGCAGGGATAAAAATGCCCTGCTGATGAAACTTCTTGCCGACCAGGGGATTGTCAAGGTGCTGGTATTCACACGTACCAAGCACAGGGCAAAGGATCTTTCCAGGCAGCTGACTCGGCTCAGGGTCAAATCGGACGACATTCACAGCGACAAAACGCAGGAGGCCCGGAGGAGGGCACTCGACGGATTTCATTCCGGCAGGATCCGGGTTCTCGTCGCTACCGATATCGCTGCGCGCGGGATCGATGTCGACGATATAGATCATGTCATCAATTACGAGCTGCCGAACGAACCGGAGAATTATATTCACCGTATTGGACGGACCGCACGAGCGGGGAAGAGCGGCACAGCGCTTTCCTTCTGCGATGCCTCGGAGATTGGCTACCTCAAGCAGATCGAAAGAGTGCTTAAAAAGCAGCTTCCCGTATGGCAGGGTCAACCGTTTCACTCGATGAGTGTCCAGGCTGTAAAATCTACTGCAGAGAACCGGCCGAAAACCGGGAGGAACAGGGGCTCTTATGCATCATGGGGCAGGGGAAGATCTAAGAAGCATTCCCACTACCGGTATGCTTCAACCGCGAAAAAGGCCTACAGCAGATAATAAGAGTATTTCGAGACCGGCTGCTTTTAAAAAGTGGCCGGATCTGTTTTACCAGCACCTTCCAATTATTTAATATCATACCAGTAGAAAATGTGATATCATAGGACGATATTTGCACAAAGGAGCCTGCGATGCCCGAAGGAAAAGCAATTGTCCTGTTCTGGACAAAAAACGGAAACACGGAAAAGGTGGCCCGCTGTATTCACGACACCCTGCAGACTGCCGGGATGGATGTATCAATATCCCGCATTCACAAGGAGCTCGAGGTCGAATACCTCGACTACAACCTGATCTTCCTGGGGGCGCCCGTGTACGAAAACCTTTCTCCCAAACCGGTTTTGTCATTCTTAAGAAAAAACAGGAGGCGTGACGGTGTTGAGCTTCTGGCATCGGCGCCGGAAACACCCGGCGTGGCTGCGGTGCCGTTTTGCACCTACGGAGGGGGGCATACCGGCTACAAGGAAGCGGAGCCCATGCTGAAGCATATCGGCCAGTACTTCGAGCACGAGGGTATACGCGTCGTCGATCATATCGCGGTGCTCGGGTTTTTCCCGGAGGCCGATATATCCTACAACACGGAGGGTCGGTTCGGGGATATCCGGAAGAGACCGGATGAACAGGACCTTGCAGAGGTGGCGGGAAGGGTCAGGGGTATTTTGAGGCAACTGTATCGTGTTCTGCCACTCGGAGACCTCAAACTGTAGGCAGGCCGGGTTCCCTGAGGAGCTGAAGGAGTGAATCCGAACCTTCGTGAAGGAACGTAAAATATGAAAATCGACTGGTTCAGCTGGTTTACATTCGACGTCTAGAAGTTCGGGATGTACGTATTTCCGAGTCTTGCCCATCTTTTCGGCAGGGCCGATGTCGACTTTTTTTTCTGGGACCCGCTCTTTCCGCCGGGTGACAGGCGCAGGAAACAGATGTGTACCTGGGCGCGAATCATCGTTATCGGCCACCTCATTCTGCTTGGTGTGTTCATCTATTTTCATCTCTGGATCTTTATAGTCGTTGTTACGTTCGGCTACTTTTTCGCCACCTTCCCGACGCGCGGATGCGTGATGCAGCAGCACCTCGGCCTGTGCCCGAATGTGCCTGACTGGCGCGTTTCCTGCCATACGGTGATCTTCGGGTCGTTGATGGGCTACCTGTACTGGCATATGAACTGTCACATCGAGCATCACATGTTTGCGGCGGTCCCCTTCTTCAACCTGCGAAAGCTGCACGATGAAATCGCATTCGACACTCCGACGCCGCCGAAGGGGTACCTGGCTGGCCTCAATCGGGTATCTTCTATTAAAAAGGAGCAGCGAAAAAATCCGGGCTACTGTTTCATTCCGGAGTTTCCCTCTGCAGCCGCCTCTCCCAGACTGTCGACCTGATATGTCGTTGTATCCGAAAATACTCGAATCGTCGAACAGAATCACTTTCCTGCGGCTTCTCTGTAGAATTCTTCGAGCTTGTTCCTGCCGTATCGAGGTGCGACCATATCCATTGTTAAAACCGTGAGAAAAAATTCTATCGGCCCGTATACCTTCTGCGGTGTAAAAAAGCGTATGAGTGCAAGTATGATATTCTTTATCCATATTGGCACATACCGTATTTTTCCTTCCTTGTGCAGCGCCTCGAATGCCATATGCGCAATCTGATTCTGTGTAAGGATTTCAGGGCCACCGACCTCGATTTCGGTCCTATTCCCTGCAATACTTTCGAAAACAACTTCAGCGAGGTCCTCACCGTCGATTGGGTTGCCTCTGAATTCCCCTTTTCCGAAAAGGTGTACTACTCCTTTATCCGCCATCTTGAGAAACTCTTTCATATCTGAGAAGAATCCGTTCGGTCGTATGACGGTATATCGAAGACCGGATGCTTTCAAGCTATCGACGAAGCGTTCTTTCGCCTGGATTATTTTAAGCCGCTTCATTTTATGAGCATTCAAGACCGAGATGTAGATGAATTTCTTCATACCGGCGCGTTTCGCCTCTGCGAGCAGATTCATGTTCGCCTGAAAGTCGACGTCCATGTAGGTGAGGTTGTCCCTCTGCCGTGTAATGCCTATTGTTGAAATAACAACATCGAAACCGAAACACACTCCTTTCAGAGTAGAGGGTTTTGTAACCTCGGCTGTGATACACCGGTCGAGAAATGAATCGAGCCCGATGGTTTTTACTTTTTCGGTATTTCGAACGAGTGCGGCGGTGTAACATCCGTGTTTCTTCAACGATTTTACAATATATTGACCGAGGTATCCGGTAGCACCAGCCACGAGTACCTTGATACGATCATTTTCCATCAGGTTCATGCCGTCAACTCCTTATTTTATTAAATTTGTTGATGGGTTTTTATGTCTCCCGTAATGAATCCGTTATTTCCCTGTACTGAACGAGAATGAAATAACATTGTTCGGACACACGTCCACGCAGGTACCGCATAACATGCACTCCGTATTCTCCATTGTCCGGGCGTGAACCAAGCCGTTCACATCCAGGCTCATCGGACAGTTTTTAGTGCAGCGTTTGCAATCCACGCATTTTTCCTCCTGCGTCTTGAGCCTGAGGGAAGGCCAGGCCGCAAGGTTTCTCAGCTTTCTCCCGATAATCATGAACGGCGCGATCCAGCACAGGGTATGGCAGAAGGCCCGTCTCCCGACCGAAAAGGCCTGAACAACAAATATCAAAAGAATGAGGAAAAAGATGATGTACGCGGACGGCTCAGACACCGATATTCCAGTTTCCACCATAAAGAGAGGACTGATTTTTGTAAACCCGCCTCCCCTGACTGCAAGAAAGATGATGAGTCCTATCCACGGCACCCAGACTACGTATTTGATCCAGTTCGTTTTTCTACCGTTTACCGGGCTGTCCCGCACCATGAAGCAGGCTTCCTGGAGCCCACCGACAGGACACACCCACCCGCAAAATCCTCTTCCGAGAAAAAGTGCTGCTACGAACAGAAATCCGAATACCAGAAAGCTCCCGTTTACAATGCCTGCGGCTGCCCCCATTGCGATAAGAACCGGTGAGAAGTAGTTCATGACCACGGGAAAGGAAAGAAACATGCATAGAATGATCGCTTTTCGAAGTTTTTGCCTTTTTGAGTTCATATATATGCCTCCATTCTGAGTTTTTTGCACAACAAATCTTGTCCGGAACCGATTCTGATGAGAGCTGCTGCGGCGATCACCGCCATGCTGCAGAAACCTGAAACGAAAAAATCGGCCCCGGATACGATCGTATTAAAGGTACCGTGCCACAGGATTGCGGGAATAATGCTTCCTTTCGCATTGAGGGTCATCCATGAGAGCAAAACGGATCCGGATGCAAGGCTCACGAGCCATCCGACAATGCCGAAGCCTGCCATCTGCATGAAATCGGGATCGAAAAAGAACAGGGGAAGATGCCAGCCAGCCCAGAAAACAGCAGTGATGAGTGCGGCGGTGTATGCGAGCTGCCTTTTTTGAAAATGCCTGAACAAGAACCCCCTCCATCCGGTCTCTTCACCAATACCGTAGGTAACGGTCCATAGAATCATGTTAACAATGATGCGCTGGGGAACACCCCAGAGGAAGGCCGGGATATTAAAAATGCCGGTGCCGTTTTGCGCGAACACGGCTACGGTGAAATTTTCCATATCAGGAAAGGAGCCGAAAATGAGCGTTTTTCCGGCAGCAGACAGGAAAAAGAAAGCTGCAGGAACTGCAATTGAAAAAACGTACCATATAATTCTTTTCGGAAAACGAAACCCCTTTCTCATATACTCCATACGACCGGTTTTGCCGCTGAAAATCGAGGTCGTGATCAGCCCGGCGGCGAGAGGCCCGTATGCCGCAAGATGCTGCTGGAAAGGGAGGACGAACAGGTGGAATCGTGTGTTGAGAAGCAGCGGGAGCCACACAAACCAGGATATGCCGTAGGCAAGGAAAACAAAGACGACAACCGTGCTATTTGCGTTTCTATTCACGAGATCCTCCTTCGTATATCAGTTCTCCATTGGTTTTCGGAGTTCCGGGAGCACCCCGCGGTTCACTGTAGCGAACGAGCAGCCCGTCATCGGCACGGTACCAGTAATACGCCTTCCAGAAGATGGCGGGGATGTATTCGAATGAAATCAGCACCTTCACGGCCTCTACCTGGCGGCCGCATACCTCGATTTGTTCCACCGCCTCCTTTCTGGCCGAAAGACGTATCATCTGTATGCCCTTTCCCTGTGAAAGACGTTCATCAAAATTCGAGCTCAGCCCATAAAATGATATTTTATTGTCTTCCGAAAGTATGAAACTTTTCAAACAGAAGGGTAGCTGGTACCAGGAAATATCAGATTTTATAGGGACTGATTTTTTAATTTTTCCCGCGATAACGAGCCTGTCGTCATCCCTGTGTATACTGATCGTATCGGTACGAGTGGAAGCGATGATTTGAAGGTTTTTCGTATTGAAATTCCTATCTGTTGTGATTACCTGGTCTTCGTCGTGATAATCCGCTCTGATGTATACTGCAGAATCAGCTTCCTCGATTGTATAGGAAACCTCTTCAACTTTTTTTCCGGTGGTCTCCCTGTAGGCAAGCTCTGTCGGTTGCGCTCCGTGTACGACAAAACCCGACAGGATAAAAGCGAACACCGCAGCCGTTATGGTTTTGATTCTTTTCATGCATTTCATAGTACATCCTCCTCGAAGTTTCTTATTAAACGGACCGGTTAAAATTTCCCTGAAACCTTCAGCAATCTACCGACTATGGTTGTTTAAGTAAATAGGGAGAAATACTCATTTTTCAGAGTACCGGTTTTTGGGTATTTTTACCTATGATGTCATACGAATGAGGGCATGTATCCGTTAGTTTACAAGCTGATTGCGACCGAACGCCACGAAGCAGTTTTATTATTGAAGGTACTTAGAAATAATTTTTTATAAGAACCCTTTTTATTAGCGGCTGAGGCGGCTTGTAATGAGCAGGTTTACCAGCTGGACGCGGTTTTTTACACCGGTTTTCTGAAAGATATTGTAGATATGGTTGTTTACCGTTTTTGTTGAAATGAAGAGCCTGTCGGCGATCTCCTCGCTTTTCAGCCCTCCAAGTATTGATTCAATGATTTCCGATTCCCTCCTGGATATCCCGTACCGCGTGCGAAAGTAAACGGTAACGGCATCCTTCTCGATATATGCGGGCTGATTGAAGAAGAAAACGGCAAAAGCTATGCTGAACAGGTTGAGCGCGAAAAAGTACAGCGGCAGGGTGAAAAGCTCGAAGCCCTCGGGAAGGTTGAGAAACGGGTACCGATCGCGAACCATCTCAAGGATGTTGACCGGAAAATATGAAAGCGAGAGGGCGAAGAATATAACGACGCCCCGTTTTAGCGCCCTGTTTCCGATTTTCCCGAGAGAGATGCCGATAAGCCCGAGGCAGTATACGAACACGAATACGAAGGGAAGTGTAAAGAATAGAAAAAACCGGTCTTCCGGTTCGTACATTCCGGTAAAAATGATTATCACCGCCTGCACCAAAGCCAATGTGGGAAAGAGCACACGTTTCACCGGTGAAAAAGTACGGGCGACCAGGTTGTGGAGGAACGGGGGCAGGATAACCATAACAAGCAGGAGTCCTGTGTAGCCGAGAATGTCAGTCGGTGAAAAAAGTCTCGTAAAATAGGGGACACGCATCAGTGCGTGGTACCTGCCGATGGCGAGCGAGGTTATGATCAGAGCAAGACTCACAAGGAAGAAAATGTAGTATAAAAGCGCCTTTCTCCTGTAGTGCAGGTAAATACCCGTTGATATCCCGATGGATAGTATCCCCGTGATAAGGGAAATAAGGTAGAATAAAAAGGTGTAATGCTCCATGTGCTGACGAGTATACGACGGATTGGGAAAAATGTCAAAGAATGTCCCGAGCATGCCGCCTTGAAAAATAATTGCCCTTCAGCATTTTTGAATTGCGTTCCTAAAAAATGAGAAATTTTACAATCTGCTTGACAGGGGGTTTGCCTTTGATGTACAGTGACCGAAAAGGGCGGTTGCCTGTGAAGCGGTCGCCGATCAAGAAGAGGGAGCGTGTCATGGCAAAGTACGGTGTCGGGGTATTCGGGATAGGTGATGTCGCGAAGGAGTATATAAAGGCGGTCAACAACAACCCGCTTTCAGAGGTTGTCGCAGTGGTAAGCAGGGATCAGAAAAAAACAGAGAAGAAGATACGGAATATGGACCTGTCCTGCGATGTGCTGAAAAGCTACGACGAGCTGGTTCAGAGAAAGGACATACAGATACTCGTTCTCACGAGCCCCCATTTTCTCCATGCAAACGAGGCCATACAGGCGGCCAGGCTCGGCAAACATGTTGTTTGTGAAAAGCCGATCGGTATGACCTGGGCCGAGATATGCAGGGTCCGGGATGAGATACACAAGGCCGGGGTGAAATTCCAGAACGGGCTCGCCCTGCGGTGGAACCCCTTTGTGGCAAATGTACGAAACCTGATCAAAAAGGGTGTTTTCGGAAAACTCTTCTATATAGAGGTAGATTACTTTCACGGCCTCGGGCCCTGGTGGAACGGATTTACCTGGGGCGGCCAGAAAAAAAGCGGCGGACCCTCCGCATCACTCGTGGCAGGCATTCACGCGGCAGATATGCTGCGATACCTGTGCGGTGAGATAGCCGAGGTTCGCGCGTACGGGACACGAGGCCACCGGGATGATTTCGAGTACTGGCCGTCATATATAGCGACGGTACAGTTCAAAGACGGCTCTATCGGTAAGACGAGCTGCAGTTTTGAAATCGAATCACCGTACCTCATGAACTTCATTTTGCACGGCTCGGGCGGCTCGGTCGTGAACGACCGGTTCTACTTCAAGGATACCTTCCCCGGCCAGATGGGGTGGCAGCAGTTCAATACTATCATGCCGGACAGCCCGTCTGTTTCTCATCATCCCTTCCGACACCTCATCGATGACTTTATGAACTGCGTCGATACCGGCGGCGAGACGGTGCTGAACATCGAGGAAACGTTCAAAACCCATGAGCTGTGCGTTGCGATCGACCGGGCGATGGAAACGGGTGATACGGTACACCTTCCCCTGCCGACCGAGTAGCGAGATTTACTGCTTTGACCTGAACTGTGCCGCCGGTACGCGCTATGTTTTCAGAATGCAAGCATGTAAAAATTTATTTCATTTCTCTATTTTGATTGAAAACAAATATTATCTATTGTATACTATTACTGCTCAGTAACTTCATACGGAGATAAAAAATGGGTAATTTTCCCAACCTTTTCAAGCCGATTACAATCGGAAACTTCGAAGCGCAGAACCGTATTTTGCATGAACCGACGGATATCAGCTCGTCGCATGCAGACGGGTCGGTGAGCACGCTTGACATCCATCATCATGCTGAGATTGCGAAGGGTGGTGTCGGCATCGTTATAGTCGGCGCGACCTCGCCGGACGGGGAAACAGGCAGGCCGACGGTTAATTCCCTCGTTGCGGACAACGACAGGTATATCCCGGGACTTGCCCGCCTCTCAGACGGTATTCACCGGTACGGCGCAAAATGCGCGGTTCAGCTCATGCATCCCGGCAGGCAGGCCGCAATCCCGCGGTACAACACGATGTCGACAAACGACATGATCATAAAGGTGCCCTGGTCAGCCGGTCACGAGGTGATTTATGCAACCGCCGAGGAGCAGGGAAAGCGTGCGCGTGCGATGACAATCGAAGAGATTATCGATATGATCGACAAGTTCTCCGATGCGGCCTGGCGGGTGCAGCAGGCGGGATTCGACATGGTTCAGCTTCACGGTGCCCACGGCTACCTCATCGCGCAGTTCATGAGTCCCTACACAAACCGGAGAACCGACCGGTTCGGCGGCAGTTTTGAAAATCGCATGCGATTCCCGCTCGCCATTATCGATCAGATACACAAGAAATGCGGCTATGATTTCCCCGTGTCTATCAGGTACTCGGTAGATGAATGGATCGAGGGCGGCCGCAGTCTCGAGGAGAGCATCGAAGTGGCGAAGTTGTTCGAACAGGCGGGGGTGGCACTGCTCGACCTGAGCCAGTGTATCACAGAAACACCGGGTGCGGGCTTCGACCCCATGTACTACGAGCAGGGCTGGACCATGTACGCCTCGGAGGCGATAAAGAAAGTGGTGAAAACCCCGGTCGTCAACAGCCACACCCTGCGCGACCCTGAGTACTGCGACAGGGTGATTGCGGAAGGTAAAACCGATATGGTCGGCCTGTCGCGGCAGCTCCTTGCCGATCCGTACTGGCCAGTAAAGGCATATAGCGGCAAAGTGAAAGAGATACGCAAATGCATATCGTGCCTGACCGGCTGCTGGCAGGATTCGATGCTCGCGAAGAAGCATATTGCCTGCGCCGTTAATCCCGCTGTCGGAGATATGCGGTACGAACATATAAAAACAGCGGAAAAGCCGATGAATATCGCCGTTGTCGGCGGCGGGCCCGCCGGTATGGAGGCGGCGCGGCTTTCCACCATCAGGGGGCACCGGGTTGTTATTTTCGAGAAAACGGGTGAGCTCGGCGGTGCTATACTCGGGTGTTGCATGACGCCGGGAAAGATCAAGATGAAGTGGTACACGGACTGGATCAGGTTTCAGATAGATAAACTGAAGGTCGAGGTGAAGCTCAATCATGAGCCAGCCCTCGAGGAGTTGAAGAAGTATGATGTTGTCGTCAATGCGACGGGCGCGAGCTCTTATATTCCGGAAGTCGTGGGGATGAAAAAGGGTTTTATCAGCCCGTTCGAGGAAGTCATAGCCTGCCCGAAGGCTACATGCGAGTTCTACCCGGGCGACCGCAAGCCGAAGAAGCTCGGCGAGCGGGTTGTAGTGTGGGGTGACCATTTTGCCGCGGCGGATACCGCTGCGTATCTCGCATCGATCGGTCGGGATGTTACCATTGTGACGGAGAATGGGCAGTTCGGTTCCGGAATCGAGCCTGTACACATGTACGTCCTGAGAAAGCGGTTCGACCAGACGGATGCGGAAGCATTGAGCTCGAAACCCTTCAAATATCCGGTAAAAGTGCGTACCGGTTCTTCAATATACGCGGTTGACAAAAGCCGTGTTGTTATTGCGGACGGCAGTTTCAATAAAGACGAGCTCGAGGCAGACGACATCGTGAGCTGTCTCGTCAGACCCAACGACGGTTTATACAAAAAATTGAAATCAGCCGGTCTCAAGGTCGTGAACCTGGGAGATTCAGTGAGCGTGCGAAATCTGCACTATGCGGTGAAAGAAGGCGCGAATTTCGGACTGACTATTGACGGAAATCAAATATACAATGGCAACAGGTTCGTGGATGAGGTCTCACTCGAGGTGCAGAGCCAGTTTTAATCTTGCTGTAGCGAGGCCTGCACTGCAGGTGATAAAAATAAATTTAGCTTGACGGGTGTTTTGGGCGGGTATATTCTGATGTCCACACGGAAGCTATTTCAGTTTCAACCATAAAAAATTTTCAGGAGGTAATTTTTATGAAAAAGAAGCTTGCGTTACTCATGGTGCTGATTTTCGCGGTTTCCTTTGCAGTACTGCCCGCATTTGCAAGCGGTGGTGGAGGCAAGGGAAAAGCCGGAGAAGAGCTCACCGTCGGTGTTGTCATCCCTTATGAGGTCGGCTGGTTTACCGCATTTCACAAGGGGTTCGAGCTTGTTGCCAATCAGGAAGGGGTAAAGCTCAACTGGCAGTACAACAACTACAAGGCGGAAGATGAAACCAAGGCGATTCAGAATCTCATCACCCTTGGCGTCGACGGCATAAACCTCACCGCTGTGACCCCGGCGAGTGCCGAGTACTCCTGCCGTCTTTCCAACGAGGCGAACATCCCGATTCAAATTACCGAGAGCGGGATTGCTGAGGGAGAGGGAAAACCGGTTGCTGACGTCGATTTCAACTGGTTTGAAATCTACCGGACAGTTGCCAAAAGTATCAGGGAAGATGTTCCCGGGGATCTTTCGGTAATCTGGATCCAGGGTTTTGCCGGAACACCGCCTGTTATGCAGGGAATTACCGGTTTCAAGGAAGAACTGCCGAAACTGAAAGGAATCAAGCTTGCGACTGATGTTCAGTACGGCGATTATGCAACTGCTCCGTCTCTCGATATTACGAAGACACTCGTGGAATCGGGCATTCAGTTCAACGTTGCGATCGGCGCATGCCAGGAAATCACGGAAGGAATTATCCAGGGCCTCAAGGAGGAAAATGTCGACCTGAACAAGGTTGCCGTTGTCACCGTAAACGGCGGTCCCATGGATATCGAGAACTTCAAGAAGGGCGATCTCGATTACGCATTGAGCCTGTCGCCCGGACTGCACGGTATGATCTGCGCCAAAAACCTCATCAACTACATGAAGGGCAAACCCTACCAGAAGAAGAGCTATTCCCCGATCGTGTGGGTTGACAGGAATAACTGGCAGCAAAACCTGATTCCGTGGGATGTAGACGAAACCTGGATGCCGGTTGTAGACGAATTCGTTAAGACCGGAAAGTATAAACCGGAACTGCGGAAAAAGTAACACAGGTTAGAAATCAACGATGTTTTCAGGGGTCTCTTTTCGAAAAGAGACCCCGTAGTTTTATGTAGTATACAGGCAGTCTAATGAAGGAACAGTGTGTGAAGACGACGAATATATTAGAGGCTGTGCAGGTAAGCAAGAGCTACCCGGGCGTTCAGGCACTCGACGCGGTTGATTTTGACCTTCGATACGGTGAGGTCCAGGCGCTTGTCGGTCAGAACGGGGCGGGCAAGTCGACCTTTATCGAAATAATCGCAGGCTCTATCCAGCCTGATTCAGGAAACATTTTTCTGGATGGTCAGGAGTACACCCATTTTGATCCGTCCACCTCGATCGAGCTTGGCATCCAGACCGTACACCAGGAAAACCAGCTCGTGGAGGAGCTTTCGGTCGCTGAAAATATCTACCTTTACGATTTGCCGAAAACACGATTCGGCTTTGTCAAGCTTGCGACCTGTATCGACACGGCGGACAGGCTTCTCGTGGAGCTCGGCATCGATATCAAATCCGGAAAAAAATTGAACGACCTCACCCCCGTGCAGAAAAAGCTCATCAGCGTTGCAAAGGCCTTCTCGCACAGAGCAAAGATTCTGATTCTCGACGAACCCACCGCGGCTCTGGACAGGCACGGAAAAAATGTGCTGTTCGACATCGTCCGGAAGTATACGGAGAAAGGCTTGAGTGTTATATACATTTCCCATCATATCGGAGAAATATTTGAAATCTGCGACCGGGTGACCATATTCAAAGACGGCAAGAAAATCAACACTCATACCGTGAATGAAACGGACATGAATACAATCGTCCGAGAGATGATCGGAAAGAAAAGCGCATCCATTTTTTCGAGAAGTGCTGTTCAAGCTGCAGGTTTGGAGGGGAACATTCTCGAGATGATCGATTACTCCAGGCAGGGAGCCGTCGATCATGTCTCCTTTACGGTGCAGAAGGGGGAGATATTCGGAATCGGCGGGCTCGTGGGATCGGGCAGAACCGAGCTCGCACGAATGATGTTCGGCCTCGATGAGAGAGACTCCGGACGGCTTATGTACTGCGGCAGGGATATTACTCCGACCAGCCCGAACGATGCCATCAGAAAAGGCATCGGCCTGCTGACCGAAGACAGAAAGGACGACGGGCTCATTATTATTCGTCCTGTCTTTGAAAATATAAGTATGGTTCGGTTTGCAAAGAGCCAGGGCGCATTTATGAACCTTTCAAAAGAGCGGGATGAGACAGGGGATATTTCGAAGGCGCTTAACGTGAAAACGCCATCCATTTCCCAGATGGTGATAAACCTGAGCGGCGGTAATCAGCAGAAGGTAGTGCTCGCGAAATGGCTTTTTGCCGAATCTGAAATTCTTATTTTTGATGAGCCGACGGTCGGTATCGATGTCGGCAGCAAGACTGAGATTTACGGGCTCATGGACGATCTTGCAAAAGAGGGAAAGATAATCATCATGATATCGTCGGACAATCCGGAGCTCATCTCTGTCTGCGACCGGGTCGGGATTATGCGTTTCGGGAAGCTTGTGACAGTGCTCAAGGGAGATCAGATTACCGAGGAAAACATGCTCAAGTATTCGCTCGGTGTCGGTGAAAAGGTTTCTGAAGAGGATTGAAGATGAAGATCAACATTCGTTCAAGAGAAGGACAGAAAAGGAGACTCACACAGTCCACCATGCTCATCATGCTGATCGTTATGCTTGCCCTCGTGGCAACAATCGTAAACCCGAAATTCCTTCGTATTGTGAACATAATCAATATTTTTCAGCAGATTTCGGTGCTCGGTATTGTGGCCTGCGGCGTGGGGATGCTGCTCGTATCGGGCCAGATAGACATCTCGGTCGGGCCGCAGGTTTCTCTCATGGGCATTATTCTTGCCATGATCATACAGAAGATCGGCGGCCTCCCCGCCGATTCTCCGCACGCGTGGCTTGCCCCTTTTGCCATTCCCATGGCTATCGTTGTTTCGTTTGTTGTCGGGTTTTTACTCGGGCTGATAAACGGGATTACGGTGATTAAATCGAGGGTGACTTCATTTATAATCACACTCGGATTCGGATCGGTGTACAAGGGAGCGGCTCTTTTGATAAGCGGCGGCGCTTCATATATGCTCTTCGGGAGATTTGAGCTGCTCGGCCGCGGCAGGATACTCAACTTTATTCCAATCGCCATACTCTTCTTCATCGGAGTCGTCATCGTCACCCATATCGTTTTGAAGTTTCTGCGATACGGCAGGTTCCTCTACGCAATCGGCGGGAACAGGAAGGCTGCATATGTATCGGGTATCAACACCGACAGAATAACCCTCACCGCCTACGTGATCGTTGGCCTCCTGGATGCGCTTGCTGCACTGATACTCATCTCTCGCGTCGGCTCTGCGCTTGCCGTGACGGGGGATTCCTATTCGCTCGATTCGCTTGCGTCTGTTATTGTCGGCGGGGTTGCCATAACCGGCGGCAAGGGAAACGCCCTGAGTTTCTTTCTGGGTGTCGTACTTATTGGGCTTCTTGATAACGCGCTGATCATCATGAATGTCAACCCGTACATGCGGGATGTTGTGATCGGGATCATCATAATTGCTGCTGTTACAATCAGCAACTACACCGGTGAAAGATCGTAAACGGCACGGTGTACACGAAGGTAATTCGGCCGGACGGTATGGATAAATCACCATTCATCGGGAGTCGGTCGGGTAGCTGGTGCTGTTTGGGTGAAACCATCCAGACGGCCACCTTCAGCATAAAACCATTCATTCGATATATACTGAAATAACTTCAACGAACAGGAGCGTGCACATGGAAAAAATCGACCTTATCTCGACGATCGAGGGGTCCATGTTCGAGAATTTCTATCCGGAGGCCTGGGATCTCAAAAAAATCGACTACTGCTGCAGCAGGAAGCCCGAAGATGTGTATGCACGCGAAAAATGGTGGCATCCCGATTTTGCACCCGTCGGCGCCGAATCGCTTCAGGACTTCAACACGTTGATGGGTCATGAAATAGCCCTGCAGATCAAAAAGGCGAAAGAAGAGGGACGTGACGTCATTGTTATTCTTTCGGCCGGTCCGATGGGGATGTACCGGTGGGCCGCGGAGTTTTTGAATATATGGAATGTCGACTGCTCCCACGTGCACGGGTTCAACATGGACGAATGGAGCAACAACGAGGGCAACACCCTCCCCGCATCCAACCCGGGTGCTTTCAGAAACGCTATGGAGGCGGCGTTTTACGGCAGGCTGGGAGACCGAACGGTGCCTGAAAAGCAGCGGCATTTCGCGACGAAGGATGAATTGCCGCGGTATGCAGACCAGATTGCCGACCTCAGGGCAAAGGGCGCAAAGTTTGTTCTCATATACGGCATCGGCTGGATTTTTCACATTGCCTTCTGGGAGCCTCATTTCGCGGCGGATTTCCGGAGTATGGAAGAATGGAAGAAATCGACGCACCGGATGGCGGCGAAGCTGCACCCGCTCACGATCATACAGAACTCCATTACGAGTTTCAAGGGAAGAATTACGCTCGTGCCGGCCCGGGCGAATACGATCGGCCCGGGCATATTTCTGCAGGCCGATTATACCATCGGCGGCGTCGACGGGTACCTCCCTTCTCGCAGGATGATCTACCAGAGTATGGCGTTGTGGGTTACCCTGAAATACGGACCGGACATGTGGATTCCTTCGAGTGTCATGCCCGAGCTTCCCGGAAAACTCTTTTTCATCAAAGAGCTCGCAGGCCCGCTCGTGCCGGAGGTAAACTGAGACACAAATATCTCGCCTGGATTTTTTTAATGATCGTACGGGGGTGAAACGGGGGAAATGAATCGAGGTTGTATCGGGATGAAACACTGAAACGAGATTGTGAGAACAATACGGAGGAACGTATGTCCCTTGTATTGAAAAACGGCCGCGTCTTTGCCGAATCAGGGGTGCTTAAAAGCGGGCACCTCTTTATTGAAAACGGGATAATTAGAGGTATCGGGGAGGGGGATGGGCCTGTTCTTGCGGGAGAAACCATCGACGTGAAAGGGCATATCGTCTCTCCCGGGCTTATCGATATACATACGCACGGTATTTTTGACGCCGATTTCATCGGCGGCTCGATCGAGAGCATGATGGAGGGATTCGAGCAGTACCTCCGATTCGGCGTGACGAGGATACTCCCGACCACCCTGTCAAGCCCGTTTGGCGCAATCGTCGAGCAGGTGAAGAAGATAGGGCGGGCACGGGAACAATGCACAGTGGGAAAAATGGTGCACGGTGTGCATGTTGAAGGCCCCTGGCTCGCATCCCGGTGCAAGGGCGGTCATCCGGAGAAGTACCTCCGCATACCCAAAAAGGAGGATGTCAAACGGCTGCTCGGTGAGACCGGTGATCTCGTTAAAACGGTTACTTTTTCGCCGGAGCTCGATAATGCGATATGGCTGTGCGAGACACTCGCGTTAAACGGTATTGTCCCGGTTATCGGGCATACAGCGGCAACATTTGAGAAGACGCTCGAAGCCATCAGGGCTGGTGCGCGGCATGTTACCCATCTCTTTGACGCGACACTCGGTATCAGGGAAAGCGATTCGGAAGCGCTCACCATGGAGCCGGGAATGGAAACGGCCGTTCTGATAAACGATGCGGTGAGCGTCGAGCTGATCGGATGTCCCATACATGTGCCGATTCCTCTTTTCAGGCTCGTCAACAAAATCAAGCCCCATGACAAAAAGATAGTCGTATCCGATTCCCTGGTCGGTGCGGGCAGGCCGGACGGTACGGTGGTGACCTTCAAGGACGGAAGGCAGGCGGTTGTGGAAGAGGGTGTGCTCAGGATGATATATAAGGACAATCCCGAATTAGACGGGAATCTAACGGGAAGCGCGGTAACGCTCAACAAGGCGGTGCAGAGAGTGTCCGGATTTATCGGCGAGCCGCTGGATCGGGCTTTGCAATGGGCGGCGATGAACCCCGCATGTCTGCTTGGTATACAGGAAAAAGCAGGGGGCATACGGGTTGGAAAGGCAGCTGATATCGCTGTCTTCGACCGGGATTTCAATGCGAAGATGACGATTTTAGGCGGAGATATCGTGTATCGGGACGGTGTGTAATCATAATGTATCATGCATGGGGAGGATGAGATGAAAACCTACAGGGTTGGAATAGTCGGGTTTGGATGGGTGGCAGGCGCCCACCTGGCCTCATTCGCGAAACTTGAAAATTACGAACCTGCTGCAATCGTTTCGAGGCGGGATCTCAAATCCACGGATATTGAAAAGCAATACGGTGTCGACGTCAAGATCTACCACGATCTCGATGACCTTCTTTCTGATGATTCGATTGATATCGTCGATATCTGTACGCCGCATTTTCTGCATCCGGAACAGACCATACAGGCCGCTGAAGCACGAAAGCACGTTATCATCGAAAAACCGATTGCCCTTTCGTACGAGGAGTCGCTCAGAATGCTCGAAGCCGTTAAAAAGAACGGAGTGAATACCTCGGTTTGTTTTGAGGTACGTTTCATCGGCGCGTCTCAGGCGATAAAGTCGATTATCGAAAGCGGGTTGATCGGCAGCCTGTACTACGGCGAGGCAGACTACTATCACGGTATCGGGCCCTGGTATGCCAACCAGAGATGGGAGGTCAAGAAAGAGAACGGGGGAAGCTCCCTTCTTCGCGCGGGCTGCCACGCTCTCGATATGCTTCTGTGGCTCGTTGATGATGAGGTGGTGGAGGTTTTTTCGTACGCCAACAAGAATCCGCACGAGGTGTACAGGCCCTATGACTACGACCTGAATATCGTTACCCTGCTCAAATTCCGGGGCGGCATCATCGGAAAGGTCTCGAGCGTCACCGACTGCATGCAGCCGTATACCTTCAACCTGAACATGATCGGAAGCCACGGCTCAATAAAAAACGATCAGTTCTACAGCAAGAAGATCGAAGGCATGGAGGGATGGAGCAGGCTCGATGTTCAGCTCATCGACAGCGGCGATGTATCGAATCACCCATATATGCAGCAGTTCTCATACTTTGCCGAGTGCCTCGATGCGGGAAGAGACCCGCACAACAACCTGGAAAATGCGGTCGAAACCCACCGGGTGATCTTTGCCGCAGACCGGTCGGCGGAAGAAGGCAGGCCGGTTGATTTGAAGGAGTACAGGTCGGCTGAACGCTCGATTTAATGGCTTGGTTCTCCCTGCGGTCCAAATGCGTTGGGTCGGCTGAGGCTGTGGATGCGAAACCAGCCGTCCTTCTACTTCTTCTTCTTTTTTGGAGCCAGCTCTTCAGTTTCGCTTTTTACCTGAGGCACTTCCTTGAGTATTTTCACAAGCTGCGCATTATCGGCCTTTTTCGCTTCCGTCGAAACGATTCTGAGCTCAAATTCCGCCTGTTTTCCAATGAGCTTTTTAAGTATCGCCTCCTCTTCTTTTTTCAGGCCAACGAGTTTGTAGCGCTTTTTACTTTCGGGCTCTGTGATATAGAAAGTGTTTTTCTCGAGACGTACGATCCCTGTAATCGAAACGGCGTTCTTTTGTGATTCTTTCTTCTTTGTTTTAGGTGGCTTTGTTTTTTTCTTTTCACCAGTTGTTATCTTCTCAGTTTCCTTTGCCACCTTTTGTTCTTTGCCCTTTTCAACGGATGGTTTCTTTTGAACCGGTGCTGATTCCTCTTTTTTCTGTTTCGGCTTTTTTTCAACAGGTGCAGGCTGTTCCGTTCTTTGTTCAGGTTTTTCTGTCACTGTCGGTTCCTGGGGTGCTGTTTCTGTGCTTCCCTCTTCGGCAAGTTGATTTTTTTCCTGCTGATTTTCCGACTGTTTCTCATCCGCAACGACGACAGTCTCTTCTTCTGAGGCCACAACCTCGGTTTTCGGCTCTTCGACTTTTATTTCCGGCTCCTGAGCAGGTTCCGGGGGCTTTTCCTTTTCAACAGGTGCAGGCGGTTTTTTCTTTACAGGTTCTTTTGCCGGCGGTCTGAGGGTGTCGACAAAGGTTACTGTAAAACCTCCTCCGCAGCTGCTTACCAGAATAATACCGAGAGTAATGAATAGTGCAGCCAGACCGATTCTAATTCCCCGTTTTATATGCATTTTTTTCTCCTTGCCTTTATTTATAGTATCTTTATCGGCATTTTTCAAATAATTAAGGGCGCATCATGGCGCCGAACACAGAATGCGAACAGGGTTTTTCGCTTTCGCTATCTATCAAGAAAAATAGAGAAGGCGACATTACCAGAATAACATATCTGTTGAATAATTCTGCCGGAGAAGGCAGTAAGCGCCCTGAAACGTCTGAATAATCTATTGAAGAAAAGTGGATTACTGATACAATAGGAAAGAGCGGTTGTTGTATGTGTAAACTGCTGGTGTTACACAGCTCTGCATTGCCGGGCGATATCCGGTAAACAATACTTCAACGATAGTGAGGGAGACGTATGTCGGAAAGAAAAATCATTCAAATTGGAATCGTTGTAAAAGACCTCGATCGGGCCGTAAAACAGTACTACGAAATCTACGATGCAGGCCCGTGGGATATCTACAGGTACGGACCACCCGAGATGAAGAATATTACGTACAGGGGAAAACCGTCCGACTGGTCTGCGATGATTGCTTTCACCTGGGTCGGTGACAGGCAGCTTGAGATAATACAGCCGTTGACCGGTCCGAATATATACGAAGAGTTTTTGGAGGCCAGGGGAGACGGCCTCCATCATATAAAAGAGTGGGTTGACGATTGCCCGCAGGTCATCGATGAGTATGCAAAAAAAGGAATTTCCGTGATACAGAGCGGCGAGTTTGACGGGAGCTCTTTTTACTACCTCGATACGGAGCCCTACCTGGGAATAAATTTCGAGATCGTGAAGCACGGCGGGACCAAGCACAGGAAACCGGACAGACGGTACCCTCCGGAATAGACAAAAGCCATACATCCGGACGGTCCTTTCATTTTTACTTCGTTCCAAGCAGTTTCAGCGCTTCTGCGGCCTTTTTAAGCGTTGTTTCCCTTTTACAGAAGGCAAAGCGGACGAGACTCCTGCCTTCATCCGGGGCTTCTGAATAAAAAACGCTCGGAGGTATGGCAGCGATACCACATCTGTCAATGAGAAAGCGCACAAAATGGACGTCGCCTTTTTCGTGGAGCCCGGTAAAATCAGCGAGGATGTAGTACGTGCCCTCCGGCACCGCAGGCCTGAACCCTGTATCCCGAAGAGCTTCGAGCAGTATGTCCCGCCGTCTGTGATACTCGTTTTTCAAATTGGTAAAATAGGATTCATCAATATTTCTTATAACGGTTGCGAGCGCTTCCTGCAAGGGAGTTGCGGGAGCGAAGGTGATATACTGGTGTGCGGTATGAACGGACCGTATACTGTCAGCGTGGCCTGTAATCCAGCCTATTCGCCAGCCGGTTATAGAAAACGTTTTGCCCGCCCCTGAAATGGTAAGCGTTCTTTCGCGCATGTCTGGCATAGAGGCGATCGGAATATGGGGGAGACCGTCATAGGTCAAATGTTCGTATACTTCATCGGTCACCACCATAACGTTATGTTTAATGCAGATGCTTGAGATCATCTCGAGCTCATCTTTTGAAAAGACCTTTCCCGTCGGGTTGTGAGGTGTGTTGATGAAAAGGACTCGTGTTCTGTTGTTGAAACATTTTTCCAGCTCGTCGCCGTCAATGGAGAAAGAGGGAAAGCGCAGCGTGTAAAAACGGCAATGTGCCCCTGCCAGCGCAGCGCATACCGGGTAGCTGTCGTAGTGCGGTTCGAAGAAAATCACCTCGTCCCCGGGGTTGAGCAGTGCGAGAAACGCACTGGCAATACCTTCTGTCACGCCGTTTGTAATAAGCAGTTCGGTTTCCGGATCGTACTCCATACCGTAGTCCTGCCTGATCTTTCCCGAAATGGCCTCTGCGAGCGGCATGTGACCCTGTGAGCGTGCGTACTGGTTGAACCCGCTTCGTAAGGCCCGCACCGCCTCCTCTACGATTTCCTCGGGGGCATCGAAATCGGGAAAGCCCTGGGACAGATTGATTGCGCCCATTTCGTTTGCGAGTTTCGTCATCTTTGAAAATATGGTTGTCCCGAAGGATGAAAGCCTCTCCGATACCATGGATACGAGCCCTCCTGTATGCTGTTCTGAAGCTGGTCATTTTGCTCTGAAAACTTTTTTTGCCTCACCATAATAACGGTATTTAACAAAAAAATCGGCAAGTGAACTTTCAATCCTGAAAAGTAAAAACAGATCGGGCTCGCTGATAAGTGTTTTTCTGTTGCAACTTCACAGCCAGCCCATTCTGACGGCCGAAGGCCAGAAGAACGCTTGTCGTATGGTTTTACCTATAGAATATGTAGGTGGTTAATTGTAACACAAAAAGCCGGTTGAGCAGTAAAATTCGATACAAAATAATGGAATTTTAAATGGAAAAAACCATAAAGCAGGTTGAAGATCTATGAGGTTTAAACAGTACCGTTATGCTGTAAAAAACGCTCTACTGAAACTCATTTTCATCTCTTTCACCTCTTGACATGTCGGCCAGAATAGGGATAATGGATTCAACGTATCCCTGTTTTATTCCACATCAAACGGGGAATACGTCTGACATCAATGGTGTAGAGAGGGCATGCGAATGGAGGAGAAAGCGGGTATTACGAAAGAAAATCTTGTCGAGCTGATCAAAATTCTGTATCAGAAAATCGATGAAAAGAAAGCCGAGCTGTCAAAACTGGATACGGAAATCGGCGACGGTGATCATGGATTCAGTCTGGCGAAAGGGTTCAAGAGCCTCAATGATAAGCTGCAGGAATATGCATCGTTCGATACGGGGGAAATGCTGAAAAAATGCGGCTTCGAGTTGATAAAAACAGTCGGCGGCGCAGCCGGTGCCGTATTCGGAACCTTTTTCACCGGTCAGGCCATGTATTACAATAACAACCTGAAGGAGAAAGATACTCTTTCTCTTTCGGATTTTTCAGGTATGCTTGCAGAAGCGCTCGCGCAGATTAAAAAACGGGGAGGCGCGCAACCGGGTGATAAAACGATGGTCGATGCTCTCGAGCCTGCAGTTGAAGCCCTCGCATCTGCTGCTGAAAGCGGCGCAGGCTTTGCCGATGCTTTCCGTACAGCTGCGGACGCCGCCGCAACTGGGGCTGAAAAGACAAGGGATATGGTCGCCAGGAAAGGCAGATCGAAGAATGTCGGCGAACGGGGCCTGGGGTACAAGGATCCGGGTGCCGCGAGTATGGCCTTGATTATAGGGACTATGGCTGATTATTTTCAGTCTCACGGAATGTAAAAAAGGTATGTGAAAAAGGTTTGTAAACGATGACCCCGTAGACCTGCGGGCCGAAGTACATTCTTAAGCATGAACAGGACGAAATAATCTGCACGGACAATCGTAGCAGTGAAATAAAACTCATACAGTTTACGCACACAGGAGGAGAGTCATGGCAATGAAGAAGTTTTTAAACAACCCGGATGACATCGTTGTTGAGCTCATCAGAGGTCTCGCATCTGCATACAGCGACATTCTAGAGCTCGCTGCAGACGACATCATTATCCGAAAGAAACCTAAAGAAAAGGGAAAGGTGCAGATCGTATTCGGCCAGGGAGCGGGACATGAGCCGGGTTATAAAGGCATGCTGGGGTACGGTATGCATGATGTAGAGATTCCCGGCGGTATTTTCGCATGCGCGGGAGGCGACAGGATATACGAAGGAATAAAGATCGCCTGGGAGGCGAGCGGCCATACCCCCGTTCTCGTCTTGATTGCGAATCACGAGGGAGATGTAATCAATAACGGTATTGCCGTCGATATGGCGCACGATGACGGCATCGATGTCGAAAGTGTTTTATTGTACGATGACATCGCGAGTGCTCCCAAGGGCGAGGAAGAAAACCGAAGAGGAATGGCCGGTATGACGTACAGCTTCAAGATTGCCGGCGCTCTTGCAGAGGAAGGAAAAAGCAGGGATGAAATCATTAAAAAGGTGAAAGAGATCAACGCGAGCACAAGGACTCTCGCCGTCGCCCTCAAGCCCTGCACAATACCCACGACCGGACAGCTTCTCTTTACGCTTGCGGAGGATGAGCTCATTATCGGTCCCGGTGTTCACGGGGAACCCGGCCCTGAGGGTCCTATGAAAATGACAACAGCCAATAAAATAATGGATATCGTTGCTGAAAAGATAATTACAGACGGTGAATTCAAGAGCGGGGACGATGTGCTCGTGCTTATAAACGGGTCGGGGTCAACGACACTGATGGAGATGTTCATCCTTTATGACAGGCTTAAGGATATATTAAAAGACAGGGGCATCAATCCGTACAGGCCGCTTATCGGTAATATCATAACGACGCAGGAGATGGCAGGTTTCTCTTTGTCTATCTGCAAAGCAGATGATGAAACAAAGAGGCTCTGGGATGCCCCGGCTGATACACCCTATTTCAAGGTGTGCAGACGATAACCGCCTATTGGCGGTAACCGCCTGGTTATAGATTGACTTCCGAAATAAAGAATAAAAATACAGGAGGAGGATTGTGATGCATAAATATGGTCTGGAATTGCTGCTGTGGACAGGTGATTTTCAAAAAGAGGACGTCAAACTTGTTTCACATGCCAAAGAGCTCGGCTTTGACGGAGTTGAGCTGCACCTTGGGCATCCCGAACGCTTTCCGGTCGATGAGGTTAAAAGCGCGCTCAAGGATAACGACATGGGCGTCAATTTTGTCATTACCCTTACTGAAGACACGAATGCTATTTCGAAAGATCCGGAAGTAAGGAAGAAAGGGCTTGAGTTTTTTAAAAAAAGTATAGATGTTGCCTGCGAAATTTCCGGCGGTGACTCAGTGATCGGCGGAGTCAATTACGCTGCATGGGGCTATTTTACCGGCACCTCGAGGACTGAGCAGGAGTGGGAATGGGCGGTTCATAATTTTAAAGAGGCGGCAAAGTACGCCCAGGGCAAGAGTATAAGACTCGCAGTGGAAGCGGTGAACCGGTTTGAAACACATTTTTTGAATACTGCTGCGGATAGCGTGCAGTTCTGCAAAGATGTGGGTGAGCCGAACGTGTCCGTGCATCTTGATACCTACCACATGATCAGAGAGGAGAAGAGTTTCTACGATTCAATTAAAGATACCGGGAAGTATTTGGGGTATTTTCATGCCTGTGAAAACGAGCGCGGGGTCCCCGGCACAGGGCTCGTTCAATGGGAAGAGGTGTACCGGGCGCTGAAGGATATAGAGTATACGGGGTGGATCACGATCGAGTCGTTCGTTCCTGACATAAAGGAGCTTGCGCGGCTCTGCGCGATCTGGAGACAGCTTGCGCCGAGCGCGGACTTTCTTGCAGGAGAGGGCCTTAAAAATATAAAGGCCGCTGAAAAGAAGGTGTTCGGTTGATTTATTCAAGGGTAGAACCGACGGTTAAACAACAATTGGAGAAGAGTTGATGAAAGCAGCAGTATACAGCGGGGTCGGAAAGATCGAATGCAGGGAGGTTGAAAAACCTGTAATCGGTGACAATGAGATACTCGTACAGGTCCGCGCGGCGGCAGTGTGCGGTACCGACCTGAGAATATTCAGAAGCGGACACTTTGCAATAAAGGAAGGTGAAGAGCGGATACTCGGCCATGAGTTCTCGGGTGAAATTGCAGAGGTCGGCCCGCAGGTGACGCGGTACAGGCCGGGAATGCGGGTCGGCGTTGCTTCGAATGTAGGCTGTGGTGTGTGCGAATTTTGCAGAATGGGCAAGGTTCACATGTGCCCCGAGTATATAGCAACCGGTATAAGTTTTGACGGCGGGTTCGCGGAATACTTCAGGGTGCCGGTCAAGGCGGTGCTGCAGGGGAACCTCATTCCTTTCAGCGATTCGGTCTCATTTGAAGAGATGGCGCTTGCCGAACCCCTCTCGTGCTGCATCAATGCATATGAATCCGTGGGAACCAAACCGGGAGACGATGTTCTGATCGTCGGGTCAGGACCCATGGGAGCGCTTCACCTTCAGGTCAACAGGTGTGCGGGCGCGCGCCGTATATTCGTTGCGGATATTGTCGAGCAGCGCCTCGAGCTTCTGAAGAAATTCAAGCCGGATGTTATTATTAACACCCGGAAACATGACCTCGTTGAAACGGTCATGGAACAAACAGGGGGACGGGGTGTCGACGTGGTGATAACAGCCTGCCCTGCTCCCGATGTTCAGCAGCAGGCTGTGGAGCTTGCGGCGAAGATGGGACGGATCAACCTCTTCGGCGGCCTTCCGAAGGGCAAGGAGCACGTGCCGATGAATACAAACCGCATTCATTACAACAGCATCATCGTCACCGGCACGACGGGAGCTTCGATCAGTCAGCATGAACGAGCAATGAGATTTATCGAAGGCGGCCAGATCGATACGAAATCGGTTATCAGCAAAAAATTCAGCGTGTCCCGGATCGGGGAAGCGTTTGAATTTGCCATGAGCGGGAAAGGTCTGAAAACCATTATCGGGTTTGAATGAGATACGTTTGAAAACCAGGAAAGCATGTAACGAAGAGTCGAGTTATGTAGCCGATCCTTTCAGGAGCGGGTACTCAATTGAACCGAGGCCTGCCATTAATTCGACAGGCTTGATTTAAGGGTAGGAGATTAAAACAAAAAAAGCGTGGTGCTCTGCATATCAGTTATGAGGATACAGATCTCGTTCCATGGCAGATCGACTGCACAGGCGGGTTAGCTGCTTGGCTCATGGAGACATTCGGTCTTGTAGAAAAAAAATAACCCGCCTGATTCGTCCGCGGGAGAAATATCTACCAGTACAATGCGCTGAACGATTGCCTCGACAATCAGCTCAGTTGAATAATTCTCTTGAAATCTAATGGAAAAAGACATGTATAAAGAAAAAGCACTGAAAGTGATGAAGAACTATTTCGGTGAGGAACGGTTTGTCGAGCATACATTGAAGGTTCTAACGGTTGCCGAGCACATTTCCGAAGGTGAGGGGATCAGCACCGGGTTCTTGAAAGATGTGATAAGATTGAGTGCAATCTTTCACGATATCGGTATTCCTGAATCCCTGAAGAAGTACTCATCCCTCGAGGCGAAGTATCAGGAGCAGGAAGGACCCGCGGTGGCCGGGGAGTTGATGAAGGGTATCGGGGTACGGCCTGATATTAGCGAGAGGGTGTGCTATATTGTCGGCAATCATCATACAGAGAGCAGTATCGACGGTATTGATTTCAGAGTAATCTGGGAGGCGGATTTCATCATCAATATCGAAGAGAAAAATATAGTTGTTGAACCACATAACATCAAAGAGGAGTTTGACAAAAACATTAAAACTGTCTCCGGAAAAAGAATTGCTGGAGAAAGGCTGAATATTTCGATATAAAAAGGAGTGATCGGTATGAAAGCCGTACTCATGACGAAGATGGGCGGGCCTGAGGTGTTAAACCTCGCTGAAGTGCCGAAACCGGCAATCCAAACCGACACAGGGCTGCTTGTGCGAATAAAGGCGGCCGGTATCAATCCCGTTGATTACAAGCAGAGGAGGCGCGGCACCTGGTACCCGAGCAGCCCGCCGCAGATTCTCGGTCTCGATGGGGCCGGGATTGTCGAAGAAACAGGTGCCGGCGTTACGGAATTCAAACCGGGTGATGCGGTGTACTTTGCTCACGGCGGTGTTGGCAAGGAGCCGGGCAATTATGCGGAGTATGCACTACTCGAAGAGCGGTTTGCAGTGAAAAAACCTGAAAGAGCAGATTTCATCGAGGCGGCTGCAGCGCCTCTCGTTCTTATCACAGCCTGGGAATCCCTCTTCGACAGGGCACATTTGGAAAAGGGTCAGAGTGTGCTCATACACGGCGGTTCGGGCGGGGTGGGCCATGTTGCTGTTCAGCTTGCGGCAGCCCATGGAATCCGCGTCATAGCAACCGTAACAGGAGCGAAGAAAAAAGAGATTGTCGAGAAATTAGGTGCTGATAAAGTGGTAATTTCGAGCGACCAAGATTTCGTTGAAGAGGCGCTTGCCTTTACCGGCGGGCAGGGAGTTGATGCGGCGGTTGATACAGTCGGGGGTAAAACTTTTTACCGGACCTTTGAGTGCGTTCGTTTTTACGGGACCCTCGTTTCCCTGCTCAAGCCGCAGTCGGATAATGCCGACTGGACACAGGCGCGGCTCAGGGGTGTGTACCTGAGCAACGAGCTGATGCTCACTCCATGGTACTTCGATCTCATCGAGGTTGAAAATCACCAGACAAAAATACTGAAGAACTGCGCCTCATTCATGGATGAGGGAAAGCTGAAAATACTTGTGCACAAAACCTTCCCGCTCGAAGACGCGGCCGATGCGCAGAGGGAACTTGAAACCGGGCACCCGATAGGGAAAATCGTGCTGAGAATTGATTAAGTAGTAAGACGCTGAAAAAATTTTTTATAATGTTGACAAAAAACATCAATAATCGTAAACTGCAGAATATTTTTTGAATTTTTTGTTTTATACCGAACGAGTGCAGACAAGGAGACGCGCCCATGGTTTTACAGAAGCTTAAAAGAGTTTTTGAACCGATCGCCATGATTATGATCATCATCGGTATAATCGGTCTGATCCAGCCGATCGGGCTTGGTATCTTTCGCTGGGGATTCAACGTCCTCTGGGTGGGCCTTGTTGCCTACATACTTTTCTCTCACTTTCCAGGCTGAGACAACATAGTTTTTCATACAATGCAAACAATCACAACAGTAAAGGGGGTGATAGGGGTACGAAGTAGATTGAGTTAGAAATGTGTTGTTCAAAAAAATTGTTTTTTAGGAGGTAGTATTGATGAGAAAGAAAAAACTCTCGTTTCTCGCCGTTGCTGTGGTTGTGCTTCTCTGTGTTGGCTCATTCTTTATTTTCTTCGCAGGTGGTGAGAAGGGAAAAAAGGCGGAAGGTCCCATTACTCTGAGACTTCTCTACTTCCAGTGGGCTCCCGGAAATGCGCTGGCAAAAACGGCAGCCGGCTATGAGGCTGCAACTGGAGGAAAGGTAAAGGCAGAAACGGAACTTCCAGGATTCAACGAGTGGTACTCCAAATGGCTCGCATCGATTCAGAACCAGGAGTATGTGTGGGATATAATTGTTATCGATTCCCAGTGGCTCGGTATGGCGGTTGATGCAAACTCGGCTGTTGACCTGACTAAACTCATCGGGAATAAACCCTTTGTCAAGCAGATCCCGCCCACCATGAAGGAGTATTACATGGGAGACCCGACGGACAGCGGAAAAATCTGGTCGGTACCTCTCGAGGCCGATGCGGAGCTTTTGATCTACCGTACCGACCTGTTTAACGATCCAGCCGAAAAGGCAGCTTTCAAGAAGAAATACGGCTATGAGCTCGCGGTTCCCGATACCTGGCACCACCTGCGGGATGCGGCAGAGTTCTTTACCCGTCCGTCCGAAAACCTGTACGGGTACATCTCCAAGTTCGGCATTCCCTATGATGTCATTACATGGGATTTCAACCAGGTGCTGTGGTGCTGGGGCGGCGCATTCTGGGACAGGGCAACGAAAACGGCTGAAGGCTACATTAACAGTCCGACAGCAGTCAAGGCGCTCGAGTTCTACAAGAGCCTCACAAAATACGCTCCTCCCGGATGGCAGAACGCCGCGTTTGACGAAACGGTGCAGAGTATGAGCCAGGGCCTCGTTGCAATGGCTATTGAGTGGTCTTCGTTTGCACCGAGTATTTCGGACCCGAAAAACTCGAAGGTGTACGACAAAGTCGGTTTTACGGTGCCTCCGAAGGGGCCCAAGGCGCACTATGTGAGCCTCGGCGGTCAGCCGATGACCATCAGCGCATACTCACCGTACCAGAAGGAAGCTGCTGATTTCATAACGTGGTTCTATCAGCCGAAACAGATCTGGACGTATGCTGAAAACCAGGGACATCCGGCCTACATGGATGTGCTCTCATCTGAAAAATTCTGGAAGCTTCTTCCCCAGAACAAGGCGCTGTACGATGCGCTTCCGTATGTTCGTGACATCTGGAACATCCCGGTGTACAACGAGCTTCTACAGGCATCCCAGGAGCTTTTGAACAGCGCAGTAACCGGGGCAAAACCGGTTAAAGCAGCACTTGATGAGCTCGCAGCCAAGAACCAGAAGGTTTTAGACGATTTTTATAAAAAATAATCTTGTTACAACTGAGGAGCCCTTTATGGGCTCCTCAGCGGTGAGTCTTCCGCGCTCGTTTCTGAGGACTCACCGCTGAACAGGTGTTGTATAATACCACCTCATTAATAATCTTGTTTCAGGAGGCAATAACGTTGAGTACCTTGACTTCGGTTGGAAGCACGCATAGAAGAAAGAGGCGACGGGGAATAAGCGATAAGCAGCTCAAACTTTTGTTTATCCTTCCCTGTGTAGCCCTTCTCGTATTCATGGTGGTATACCCTCTTATCTGGTCCGCCTATCTGAGCTTCACAGATTATCGGGCGGTGCAGGGGAGGTTCAGGCTATTTCCGGGTCTTGTTCACGAAAGGCCCGGTATCAAGCATATAAAGCCGAACTTCATCGGTTTAAAGAACTATAAGAATGTTCTGCGAAACCAGTATATCTGGGAACACTACAGGACGACCGGAAAATTCGTTATCGTGTCCGTTGCTGCGCAATCGCTCATCGGTCTTGGCCTTGCGCTTCTGTTCAACAGGGAATTCAAGGGGAAGGGCGTCATTACCACCCTGATTCTCGCACCGATGATGGTTTCGCCGGTCGTTGTCGGTATGTTCGCGCGGTATATGCTCGACCCGAACTGGGGTATCATCGACTACATTCTGAATGCGGTATTCAAAATACCGAAAATCGGGTGGCTTTCAAATGAGAATTCAGCGCTCTACGGTGTTATTATGGCGGACACCTGGATGTGGTCTCCTTTTATGTTTTTATTCTGCCTTGCGGGCATATCCGCTATTCCGAAGTATCTCTATGAAGCGGCGGAGGTAAACAAGGCATCAGGATGGTTCAGATTTTCGCATATTACCTTCCCGCTCATGTGGCCGCTTATGCTCATCGCAATCATATTCAGGACGATGGACGCGTTCAAGCTCTTCGATATAGGCTGGGGCATGACGCAGGGGGGGCCGGGATACAGCTCGCAGACGGTATCCATGCTGCTCTACAGGGATGCGTTTTTATCCAGTAAAACAGGGGCTTCATGTGCCTTCGCATATATACTGCTGATCATGATCATCGCACTGAGCAATATTTATATTCGGTATCTGCTCAGGGCCAGGGAAAGATAAGACCAGGGAGGATTAGATTGTCTGACATAGCAAGAAGAAAAAGAAAAAAAACAAGAAAAAAGATGAAGATTTTCGGCAAGGTAGTCATCTTTGTCATCATCGCTCTCGTTTTTTGTGTATACGTATTTCCCATCTTCTGGATGGGGGTGACTTCCTTAAAAACCAAAGTACAGATTTTTGACCCGAAGCCGAAGCTGGCCTTCAAGCCCACACTCGAAAACTTCAGGGTGTTCTTCGGAACCGCGCAGTCAGGTGAGGTCGGCGCGGGCAGGGCCGGAGCTGCTACGTCATTTGTCGGGGCGATGCTCAGGTCCATTTTAATGACGACATCAAGTACCTTGCTTGCGCTCATTCTCGGCACTATGGCGGGATATGTGCTTTCGCGTTATCAGATGAAGGCAAAGGACGATCTGATGTTTTTCATCCTTTCCACGAGGATGCTTCCGCCCATTGTAGCCCTTATCCCGATCTCGCTTTTGTACACCAATATAGGGCTCAAAGATACTTTTTTCGGATTTTTACTGCTCTATACGAATTTCAACCTCGCTTTTTCCGTGTGGATCATGAAGGGATTTTTCGACGACGTGCCCTTCTCCTTTGAAGAGGCGGCGATGTGTGATGGCTACTCGAGGCTCAGGGCATTTTTCAAGGTGGTGCTTCCCATGGTCACAACGGGACTTTCTGCCACCGCGGTGTTCTGCGGTATCATGATATGGAATGAATTCCTCTTTGCCATTGTCATCGGCACCAGAAAGTGGGTTTTCATGCCGCCGACGATATTCACCATGTCGTACGGGACAGAAGGAGTTATCTGGGGGGTTTTAGCGAGCTCCAGCTTGATATATATTATTCCGGTAGTGGTGTTTACGTATATTGTCCGAAAGCACCTCCTGCGCGGTGTGACATTCGGTGTGATAAGGGGGTAATGAATACGATGTCGATGATTCGACTGGTTAATATGACAAAACGGTTTGGCAAAACTGTGGCTGTGCATAAAGCCAACCTTGAAATTGAGAAGGGCGAGTTTGTGGTCTTCCTCGGTCCTTCCGGATGTGGCAAGACCACGACACTGCGATGTATTGCGGGTCTGGAAGACCCTGATGGGGGGGAAGTCTACATAGACGGGGAAATGGTGAACGATCTCCCGACTCTTGATCGTGACGTAGGATTTGTTTTTCAGCACTACGCGCTTTTTCCTCATATGACTGCGTATCAGAATATCAGTTTTCCTCTCCGGGCGATGAAGTACAGCAAGAAGGAGATAACTGATGAAGTCACCAAGGTGGCGCGGCTGCTGAAGATAGAGGATATTCTCAACCTCACGCCGTCCCACCTGAGCGGAGGTGATCTGCAGAGTGTGTCATTGGCGCGAGCCCTGGTAATAAAACCGAAGGTTTTTCTGCTTGATGAGCCGCTTTCAACCCTTGATGCCGAATTCCGGGAAGAGGCGCGCACCATGATCAAGCGCATACACATCGAAATCGGTGCAACGACCATCTACGTTACCCATGATCAGATGGAGGCGATGGCTATCGCGGACAGGATCGTTACCATGAATTTCGGCGAGATTCAGCAGACCGGGTCACCGGAGTCGGTGTATCGCAACCCTGTAAATATGTTCGTGGCAAACTTTCTCGGGAGCCCGGGTATGAATTTTATCGATTGTACAATTGCCGGGAACGACAGCCTCGAGCTCGGACTGGACGGAAAAATATTAAAAGTCGGCAGTGAAATTATGAAAAAGGCACAGGAAGCGGGCAAAGGCAGGCAGCTTGTGCTGGGCACACGGCCGGAGGATTTTTCTCTGAGCAGTACGAAAAATGATTTCGGCTTTGAAATGGAGGTGTCCATCGTCGAGGAGATAGGGCCTGAAAATATAATCAATCTGCGATCGGGCGATAACACGATAAAGGTGCTCGCTGGTCCGGACGTTCTGCCAAAATCGGGAAGCAGGATGTGGGTAATGCCGGATCAGGACAGGTTACGGTTATTTGATAAAGAAACCAAGAAGGAAATACTATAGAGATGAGGTGTTTTTGAATGCCTGGTATCCGTATAGAAAATGTTGTCAAAACATTCGGTAAGATTACCGCACTGAACGGGATATCGCTTGATATCAAAGAGGGAGAATTCTTTGTTCTGGTCGGGCCGACAGGCGCCGGAAAAACGACGACCCTTCGAGTCGTTTCCGGCCTCGAGAAGATAGATTCCGGTGATATTCGTATCGGGGAAGAGAGCGCGCTTGATTTGACGCCTGCCGGCAGGGATGTCGCGTTTGTGTACCAGTCGTTTTCGCTCTACCCCCAGATGTCTGTTCGGAAAAACCTTGAATTTCCTCTGAGGAGCCCCCTGCACCGGGAGGATGATCAAGAGATCAATCAAAGGGTGGATTTTGTTGCCCGTATCCTGCATATTACTCCCCTCCTGGACAGGATGCCGGATGCGCTTTCTGGGGGTGAGATGCAGCGTGTGGGTATTGGAAGGGCGATTGTTCGAAAACCGCAGGTCTTCCTCATGGACGAACCCCTTTCCGATCTTGACGCAAAGCTTCGTGAGGAGTTACGCGTTGAGCTTCGGCAGATTCAGCAGGAGCTCACAACGACCACCCTGTATGTTACTCATGACCAGATCGAGGCGATGTCAATGGGCGACCGGGTTGCCGTACTGAACGAAGGAATCATCCACCAGATCGGAGCACCGCAGGAGGTATACAGGAAACCCGCCGATCTTTTTGTAGCCGGATTTATCGGGATTCCGAAGATGAACTTTTTCGACTGCAGTGTAGATGCCGCTTCCTCGAGGCTCAGTCTTGAAAGCGGACTGATAACGCTCTCCATGTCTAAAAGCGGGTTAGACGGAGTTTCAAAGCTCCCCAAAAAGGATGGGTTGATACTTGGCGTTCGTCCCGAAGCGGTCAAGGTACACACGAAAAAAGGTGAGTATGTATTCCAGGCGGAAGTGCTCTTTACCGAACACTTCGGATCGATGAATATAGTCAACCTGAAGGTAGGCGAGAAAATTTTCAAGGCACGGACGCGGCCGACTCTGCGTATTGATCCTCAAGCGAAGGTCTGGATTGAGTTCGAGGAAGAACACATTCTCTTTTTCGACAAAGAGAGCCAAAAGGCGCTGTAGCGCAGTGCCTCTGTGTCATTGGTTGGTATGTTCAACCTCTCTGTGGACGAAGCTGCGAATACGTTATTATGTGAATCGTTGCTGACCGCATGTCAAAATAGTAAAACAGATGGTATTCAAGTCGTATGTACTGCTGCTGAAGGTATCTTAAACGCTCTTTAAATAAAAAGTATCGCTGTTGTTGTACAGGGCGCTATTGCGAAAGGAGGTAAATAATGAAACTCGGTGCATTTAACACGCTGTTCTTTGACAGGGGATTCGAAGAGGCACTCGAGGCGATAAAAAATCACGGCTGTGATGCGGTCGAGATCGGGTGCGGCGGTTTTATCACGAAAAAGCATGTCGTTCCTTCCACGCTCATCCAGGATGATGCAGAGTGTAAAGCACTTCTCAAAACAGTTGAGAGGCACGGCCTTTTCATCAGCGCGCTCTCATGCCACGGAAACATGGCGCATCCCGACAGCTCTGTCGCAGGCGCGCACAGGCAGGACTTTCGCGATACGGTGACCCTTGCCGGTAAGATCGGTGTTGAGAGGGTAATCACCTTTGCGGGGTGCCCAGGCACCTCGGATAGTGACGCAAATCCAAGCTGGATCACCTGCCCCTGGCCGGATTATTTTACCGAAGCGCTGAAATGGCAGTGGGAAGAGAAGCTCATCCCCCTCTGGAAGGAGGAGATAGGTTTCGCTAAAAAGCACGGGGTGAAGATGATCGGTCTCGAGATGCATCCGGGGGATGCGGTATACACCCCGGAAAAGCTTCTCAAACTGAGAAATGCAGCAGGTGAGGAGATTGGCTGCAACTTCGACCCGAGCCATCTGTTCTGGCAGGGCATCGATCCGACTGCGGCGCTCAAGGCTCTGAAGGACTGCCTGTTTCACGTGCATGCCAAGGATTCACGCGTTAACCCGCACGTCGCACAGGTGAACGGCGTGCTCGATAACAAACCATACAGCGATGAGGCGAACAGGTCCTGGATTTTCCGCACCGTCGGGTACGGCCACGACTACGGCTTCTGGAAGGATTTCGTGAGCACACTCAGGATTGTCGGGTACGACTATGTGCTCAGCATCGAGCATGAAGATTCGCTCATGAGCGGTGAGGAAGGCCTGGAAAAGGCGGTGACGTTTCTGAAAGATGTCATGATAGAGAAACCGCGCGGCGCAATGTGGTGGGACTAGGAGGGATTTGCGGTTTGCGGGCTTTTTAAGGGCTCCTTGATCATTGGTGCTCATTGTATAACCCATTATGGAGGAGAAAGAGATGGAGATGAAGTTTGGCGTAAATACTCTGGTGTGGGTGCTCTCATTTTCGGAGAATGATTTTGATCTTCTTGATAAAATAAGGGGCATGGGGTTTGATGCCGTGGAGATAACTCCGGGTACCGAGTTTAAAAAAATCGACCCTGAAAGCTTGCGAAAAAAACTCGATGATGTCGGACTCGGGGTAAGCCTCTGCGCTGCGCTTGACGACGCGCAGGATTTCTCGAGCACTGATGAGGCGGTACGCGAGAACGGTATTCGGTTTATGAATGATTTTTGCGAATGGGCGACTGAAATCGGTGCCGGCATCATAGGCGGTCCTCTGTACTCTGCGCTTGGTAAAAAACGGTACCTTGAGCCTGACGAGCGCAGGGCCGAATGGGACCGCTCGGCGGAATCGTTGAAACGGATCGGGGAGCATGCCGCGAAAAAAGGCGTTGTTATTGCGCTCGAGCCCATAAACCGGTTTGAGATAGATATGATAAATACAGCACAGCAGGCTTTTAAGATGTGCGAGCAGGTTGGCAGTCCGTCGATCAAAATGATGCTCGATACCTTTCACATGAATATTGAGGATAAAAAGATGGGAGATGCAATACGGGCATCAAAAAAGCATCTGGCGCATTTCCACACCTGCTCAAACAACAGGGGTATTCCAGGTGAGGGGCACATACCCTGGGATGAGGTTAAGGCTGCGCTTGATGATATCGGCTACAGGGGATACGGGGTCATTGAGAGCTTTGCGCAGGGCCAGGTTGCTGCGTTTGCGAATATATGGCGCCCGCTTGTGGATAATCAGGACGATATCCCCTCAAAGGGGCTTGAGTTTCTCAGGCAAAAGCTCGGATAGCCAGACGGAAAGTCCGGGAACATTGATTTAGTTTCTATGTGGATCGGAACGGTTGAGAGACCTGAGGTAGAACGTATCTCCCCTGTAGGTGAGCTTTTTAAGTTTTTCCTCATCGAGTAATGTTTCCACCAGGTTCCACCCCGTTTTCGCCCTTTCAAGATAACTGAAAACGGCTTCTTCTTTCATGGGATGAACGGAGGTGATGCTGAGAAGGTCTTCTTCGGGATGTCCCGTAAACGCAAATGCGTTGCCCTCATACCCGATGAGCAGTTCCGTTTCAATCGACCGTTCTCTGAAAATGGCATATGCGCGGGAAAGCTCGTACTCGCCTGCCGGGGCAATGCCAGGCTCTGCCGGAGGCCGCGTCGGGATTGAGAGGTAGCTCATTACGGGGCTTCGTCCCTGTATTTTTCCCGACCCGGGTTCCGGTCTCAAACTGTGTTTGAGCGTCGGTTTGAGCTCCGAAATGAAATCAGCGACCTTTTCAATCTCCTCAACGGTGTCGTTTATTCCACTGATAAGCATCGTTTCTGTTGCGAGTGTACCCCTGAAACGATTTGCAAACTCCATGATTCCGTTTTTAATTTCCGTGAGATTCAAACTCCTGTGCGGGCGGTCGATTGCATGCCAGATGCTTTCACTGCATGCGTCGATTTTCAGGGAAACCCAGTCCGCCTTTATCAGGTTGTTTCTTACTTCCTCATCGTCTATCAGAGAGGCGTTCGTAATAACCGCGATTTTCAGATTGAACTTCTTGAGGCTTTCGATATGGCTGCCAAGGGATACGTCCAATGTGGGTTCGCCGTCCGGCACAAAGCTCAAATAATCGACATGCTCTCCCTGTTCCTTCGATTGAGTGATTTTTTCCTCTGCAGCACGTACTATTTCTTCAGTGGAATAGAACTCCTGCCGCTTCGTCTGCATCTTCAATGTTCTTCCGAGCTGACAGTAGATGCATGAATAGGTGCAGATTTTTGGGGGGATGTTGTTGATGCCGAGACTTTTACCCAGCCGTCTCGAGGGCACCGGACCGAAGGTCAGGCGGCTTTTATCGTCTTTCATTTTTCATCTCATTTTTCCGGTTATTACAATGTGGTCTGCTGCATTTTTTGTGGACATATTCCCTAATCCTGTTCCCTGGGTACAAGAGCTATTGCACGAGGACGGCAGGACTGTACACAGTTTCCGCATCCGGTGCACAGGCCGACGTCAACATGGGCAATATCGTTCATGTGTATCGCTCCGACGGGACATGTTTTTTCACAGATCCCGCATCCGACGCAGAGGCTCTCATTAACGACAGCCTCCATCATCTTAGTTTTTGTTGTACCAAGGGATGATTCATTATCCGGCTCGTTTGCGAGTGCACGTATTCTCTGCAGTACATCGTTGAGCTGTTCTTCCAGAACTCCCGCCCTATTTTTAAGCGCATCAATGCCTGCAAGATTCGGGGAAGAATCTGCTGGGTCGGTATATGATGGGGTTTCCATCTGCCGGGCATCGTTGAAAAACCGATCATCCCTCTTTCCTCTCCCATAGCCCATGCCGCAATCCCGCCCTCTTCCTGTGCCGGGACTTCGCCTTCTATCACCGCTTTCATAGCCCATGCCGGAATACCGTCCTCTTCCTGTGCCGGGACTTCGCCTTCTATCACCGCTTCCATAACCCATGCCGGAATCCCGTCTCCTTCCTGTGCCGGGACTTCGCCTTTCACCGCCGCTTCCAAACATAGGCTCCCCCTTACTCCTGTAATATACTACTAAAGCAACATAAAGAAAATGAAAACCATTACCATTTAGAGTATCTTATGAGTTTTATTTTTAGTGTACAGTTCCCAATTTGCAGTTTCTTGTTGATTTTTTGATCCACCCGATAGTATAATGATAATGACATCCATTATTAATTGGTCAATCTTTATGGTTTCATCCATTAAAATACCGGCATTACATGCCGGAGTAAGCTGGTTCATCCGACCTACGGCCGGATGAATGGGCTCGCCATGCAGTTGCAACGGAAAACCATTGATCAGCGAGCCTTATTGGTTTGAACATTTTACGATTGAAAGTTCACTTGGCTATTTATATACTGCGGTTAGGCGGCCTTCAAAAAAGCGTGGGATGTACGATGAAGAGAGCAGTCAAATATATGCTCATTGCCCTTTTTGTTTTGATGGTACTGCCGAACGCATATGGGGGTGTTATGACAATTTCAATAGTGTATAACAACAGGGTGTTCAACAGGAGCACGCATGGGGCGTGGGGCATGGCCTGTGTGGTACAGGGCCCGGACAAAAAAATACTCTTTGATACGGGTGGGGATGGGGGTATACTGATTTCGAACATGCATGAAATGGATATCGACCCGGCTGGGATAGATGTCGTTTTTCTTTCTCACATACATGCGGATCATACGGGCGGGCTCTGGAAATATTTAGATGCGAACCCAAAAGCAACCGTATATCTTCCATCCTCTTTTCCTCCTGACTTTAAACAGAAAATACTTGATTACGGAGCCCGATTCATCGAAGTGCATTCGCCTGGAGAACTTTTTCCGGGCGTATATTCAACCGGTGAAATGGGAACATCCATAAAGGAGCAGTCTCTCGTTGTAAAAACTGCATCCGGGCTTGTACTTATCACGGGCTGTTCACATCCGGGAATCGTCGCTATTGCGAAGAAAGCCGTACAGGTTTGCCAGGACAGGATATATTTAATAACCGGCGGATTTCACCTCAGCGGTACGCCTGAACGTGGAATTCAGTCCATCGTGAGAGAATTGAAAGCACTCGGCGTACAGAAGATCGGACCCAGCCACTGCACCGGCGACAGGGCTGTTGCTGATTTCAAGGATGCGTGGGGTGAAGATTTCATCGATGCCGGATGTGGTGCGGTTATTGAGATTGCAGACTAAGCCCACCGTTAAAAGCGATCACGCAAACGACTGCATGAAGCGCCAAACAGGGAACGGATGCTGATTTGCAGCCCAATTCGGCCAGCTGTAGGTTGGCTGAACTTTCATTTATACGGAATTCCAGCCCAAACGGGGAAAAAATGCGATCAAATGCAGGGAGAGGAAGAAGAGCGGGAAGAAAGAAGAGCACAGAACCGGGTAGAATAAAGGGGCCCCCGGATTACTGTGAATGCCCAAAATGCGGGTATACGGTTTCCCATCGCAGGAGACTCCCCTGTTTTCAGACAAAGTGCCCCAGGTGCGGATCGCCGATGGCGCGACAGTTTTCCATGGGTGATTGAGCGGTGCCAGAAATCATGAATACAACAGAAAAAAATCTCGAGAAAAAACGCACAGCTGACCTCAGGCTCGGCCAGAGAGTTGCTTTGACCGCAAGTTTCGTCACTCTGGGGCTTGCGGTGATGAAAGGGTTGATCGGACATCTGTTCGGATCAGAGGTGCTGTTGGCAGACGCCTTTCACAGCGGCGCAGACCTTCTCGCCATATTCGCGTCCGGTTTCGGGCTCTGGCTCGCATCGAGGCATAAATCCGCTAAATTCCCGTACGGCCTGTACAAGGCGGAGACCTTTATCAGCTTTTTCATCGGCGTCGGCATCATGTGGGCGGGGTTCGAGATCCTGCTGGACGGCTACCGCAAGCTTCTCTCTGCAACAGGGACGATAAATTTTCCGTTCATGCCGGTTTCGGCGAGTATCGTGTCTCTTGTTACCTCCTTTTTTGTCGCCCGCAGGGAAAAAAAGGTGGGAAGGCAGATCAATTCACAGTCTCTCATGATAAACGCGAGTGAGTCCTTTCTTGATATTATTGTATCAGGAATTGTTCTGGTTGGTATCATGCTGCACTATGCCGGAATTCCCTACGTCGAGGGTGCCGTGATAATGGCAATCTCACTTCTCATATTCAAGCTGGGCTTGACAAGCATTTGGACATCCTTTCTTGCGCTCATGGACGCAAATCTTGACCCCAGGCTGCAATCGGAGATTGAGGAGAAGGTAAACGAAATATACGGAGTCAAAGGAGTGGGGGATATCAGGATACGCCAGGCCGGACCGTTTAAGATGATCGAATGCAAGATCGAAACGAGTGCCTCGCTTCCCCTGTACCGTGCACATGAGCTTGCCGATCAGGTAGAGGATTTTATTATCAAGAGCTACAGCCACATCGAGTCGGTGTTTATTCACGTAGAGCCGGCAAAGGCAGAGATTATTTCGGCTATCATCCCCGTGGAAGACATCAACGGAATGGATTCCAGAGTACACGGCCATTTCGGCCGGGCACCATATTTTGTAATTTTGAAAATCGGGAAAGATGAAACGAGCATTGAGGATTTCTATTCCAACAGTTTTCTGGGAGAGCCACAGCATGTTGGAATCAAGGTGATCAAGGCGATAATCAAATACAAGCTCGATGTGCTGTTCACGTCCCAGGTCGGTGAGCTCTCCTTCTCTATGCTGAAGAACAATTTTGTCGATATATACCGGATTGAAGAAGGGATAACGGTCCGGGAGACGCTGCAGCGGTATAAAAACGGTGATCTCCAGAAGATTTCACAGCCGACCCACTCCCTCGAAGAGTCTCAGGGTGCGGCGGAATAATAGTACCATGAGGTATGCTCATGCCGGCAGCTCGCTTAAACCGCTGTCTCGCTGCCGGAGTTGACGGGTCAGTTTATCATTTTAGCGGTGCTTGCATATCAGCAGCGGTGTGAACCAGAATTACTGTGTGTGAGTTTTTGGAGGAGGATCAATAATGCCGAAAACAGAGCCGTTTGACAAAAACAGGGCCAGGTATGAAAACTGGTTTGAAGTAAATGAGCATGCCTACCGGTCAGAGCTCAACGCAGTACGGGAGCTTCTTCCTGAAACCGGTGAAGGCATGGAGATAGGGGTCGGGAGCGGGCTTTTTGCCGGGCCTCTCGGCATCAGGTATGGAGTTGAACCTTCGTCAAAAATGAGAGAGCTTGCGGTGAAACGGGGTATAGAGGTCGTTGATGGAACGGGTGAGGCGCTTCCCTATGATGACGGTCGGTTTGATTATGCGCTTATGGTCACGACAATATGTTTTCTGGATGATGTCGAGACCTCGCTCAGAGAGGCGCACAGGGTGTTGAGGCCTAAAGGATCTCTCATTATCGGGTACGTGGATAAACAGAGCGAACTTGGAAAATATTATCTGGCACATAAAAACGAGAGCGTGTTCTACCAACCGGCAACCTTTTATTCGACAGATGAGGTGCTTTTGTTTCTCAGAAGAGCCGGATTCAGGGATTTCAGTTTCAAGCAGACGATTTTTCATCCCTTACATGAGATACAGGCTGAAGAGCCGGTCAAACAGGGGTACGGCGATGGCTCCTTCGTGGTGGTGAGAGGCAATAAATAGGGTTTGCCGGTTGTTTTTGGAAAACCAGTGAGCACGTATTAGTGTTTTTTCACGATTAGCGGCATGGCATTTATACGGGGTTGCACTCAGTACCCGAGCGATTTCAGGTATCTCCTGTTCTCCGTTACAGCACTTTTTTGATCTTTGCATGCCTCGTCTGATTCTTCCTCACCGATCACCCAGCCAGTATAGCCTATATCTTCAAAAAGCTCGAGACAGCCCTTGAAATTGCAGATGCCCTTCCCCATGGGGCGCCAGTTGCCAGCACTGTCAGCATCCTTGAAATGGGCATTCCTGATCCGTGCGCTGTATTTTCCCAGGGTATCGAGCAAATCGAGTCCGCCCCGCACGATGTGGCCGGTGTCCGGGCACCAGCCCACGATTGAGGAATCGGTCCTGTCCATCAATTTTTGGTACTCTTCGGCGGTTTCGATGATGGAACCGGCATGTGAATGCGGGTGTACATCCACATGCACGTTTTTCTTCAGCGCGTGCGATGCAGCCTCGTTGTAGATACGGCACATGGCATCGAACTTTTTGTCCAGGTTTTCCCTGTTTTCGGTGCTGCCTCCCGCAAGGTCGAGACGGCAGTCCGGGAAGCGGGACACGAAATCGATTCCCCTTTTTATATTTTCTATCTCTTCATCAAAATGTTCTTCATCGGTAAAGCGGTACAGGGGTACAAATCCGAAGGACGGAAAGGAAAGCCCCCTCTTTTCGAGCGCACGGTTGAACCCGTCCGGGTTGCGGTAGTAATTACCGATCATGGTATTGGTGATTTCAACGCCATCGTACCCGGCTTCAGCGATGATGTCGAGCATGTCGTCCACAGAACCGGTCCACTCATCACCGAGCATCTCCCACGTGTATGTCTGACATCCGATTTGAATCTTTCCCATCTACATCTCCTTTCCATAAACAATGCAAAAATTTGCATCAAGCCCTGATAGTGTAAAATTCAGCCAGAAAAGTTTCGCAGCGCGTCCAGGCAGATTACTGCCTTTTCATCAGTACCAAAGGATTACTCGCTGTCAATGAGCCGATCACAGGAGCTCGTGTCGTTTCAGCAGGCTGTCTATAAAACGCTTTGAATCTTCGAGTATGTCCCAGGCCTTTGGCCAGAAACAGAGATCGATAGTCCACCACTCCTCTTTGTATCCTGCTTTGATAATGGCGTCGGTGAGTGCGTCGAAATCGATGACGCCGGTACCGAACGGAGCATGTGTGCTCGTCCAGCCGTCGTGCAGCGTGTTGTCGGAATCGATCAGATGTACATAGCCGATACGGCTCTGAAGCCGGCCCGCAAGCTCAACCTCATCACCGGCGAGTGTCTCTACCGGGTCTTCCTGCCGTGCACCCTGAGACGCACACATGTGCGCGTGGCATGAGTCAAAGAGCAGTTTGAAGTTGGGATGATTCACATCCTCAACCATGCGAACGATCTCAGACGGCCTGTTGAACTGGAATCCTGGTTCGAATTCCCAGACGATGAGAATCCCCTCCTTTTGGGCCTGTTCGGCGCCCTCCTGCCAGGTTTCGACGAAGCGCCTCCACGCGTCATCGTACATCACACCCGGCTTGAGCGGCGGCTCGTCCACCGTATCGACGCGCATGCTTGGAATTTCGCAGTCGACGCAGAAGGCGAGGTTTTTTATGAAAAGCCTTTTATAATCAGTACGTTCTTCCGTGTCGCTGCTTGCCGGGGAGCGTTCCTTGAAATCAGCCCCGTAGTTGGAAATTTCAAGACCGTGCTTGTTGAACATCTTCTTCAGCGTTTTTCTGTCCGCAGAGCTTGAAATTTCCTCCGGGTCCGCGTACGGCTTCATCCCGACAAGCTCGATCCCCTGGAAATTCAGTTCCTCGAGCCGCTCGGTGAGGATCTTAAGGGGAACGGGATTCGATGCGTATTCGCCGAAAATAAATGCGGAACTTCCAACAGATACCTTTACATCCATACACCCCTCCTGTTTTTTATAACCGTGAGGATGCCGATTTTCTCAAAAAAGCATCGCTGTGTACCGTACTGCCGCCAATAATAAACGCACACGGGCCCATTTTGTTCGGGTTTGCCGGTAGAGTAGTGCCCCATTTTTTCATTGCAGCCTTTTCTCGATCTCCTTCATGAACGTAATGGCCGTCTTCGTGTATTCATCGAAAAATTCCCTGCCGCCGCCGTTCTTGAGTGTGCCGAACGGATCGGCAGAAGCCGGCAGTAGCTCGAATGAGAGGTAGCCGTCATAACCGATATCCTTTATAGCCTGCAGCACAGGAATGAAATCGATGTGACCCTTGCCCGGTGCCGCTCTGTTGCTGTCTGCAAGGTGGATGTGGTTAATGTATTTTGCAGCCTGACGGAACGCGCCGTCTATGGATTCCTCCTCGATGTTCATGTGGAATGTGTCGCCCATAACGCCGATATTCGGAAGGTCGATTTCGCGTAAAAGGGCTATGCACTGATCGAGCCTGTTGAGGAAGTATGTTTCGTAGCGGTTCCAGGCCTCGATCGTAAGATTCACCCCGACAGAAGCGGCGTATTCTCCCCCCGAACGTATGCTCTCGATTGCCCACCTCCTCTCCTCTTCAGCATCCTTCCAGGGAGTCATTTTCATACATGCAGTAGGCGCGACAATCATAATCGAGCATTCGACCTCGGACGCAAGATCAGCGATCCTCTTTACATAGTCGACAGCATCCCTTCGCACCCCTGCATCAGGGGAGGCGAGGTCCCTCTTGGCTGTATAGATCGAACAGATGGACGATATCCTGACATTGAGGTCCTTGCAGAGGTTTCTGACATTCGTGGTGTTATATTCCTCTGGCTCTCCGTAGAGCTCGAGGGCGTCGTACCCGCATCGTGTAACCCTTTTCAAACTCACATCCACCTTTTCGCCGTAGTAAACGAGCGAGTTGTAGGAATATTTGAACATTGTTTTGCGCTCCATTGTCTTAAATGTACTGACTGAATAAAGGATGGGGTATTGCAGGTGCATAGTACCATCCATGACCTGTTGTGTCAAGAGGACAAGCGAGCAAATAAAATAACAGGATGAACATTGAAAAAATGTAATATCGCAGTAGCATGAAAAATAATATAGAGAGAGTAGAAATTTCATTGACGTGTAACTTGTAGTCCTATAAAGTGTTATCATAACGCGTGTAATTGTTTGTCGGTCTTTGGTTGGATTGCTTGGACAGACTGTTTTTTAAGTGTGTAAATAAAATATGGGAGGCACTTTGTCTCATAGTTCAAAAGAAGAAGTAAAGCGTGCTATAAACTTCAACTGTCCAGATCGTATACCGGTCTGGTTTTGGAACAGGGATAAGCACATGAGCGATATTCTGAGTTTTGAGCTGTTTCCATATAAGGGAGAAGAAGTTGCTGTAAGTGAATGGGGATATGTTTGGGAAAATCTCGGTGATGGAACATTAGGGCAGCCGAAGAAGCCGGTTATTAAAAGCTGGGACGCATTAGAGGAGTATACCTTTCCAGATTCCAGCGATAATCGATTTTCAGGCGTAGAGGTTTTCAAGAGTAGGGCGGGGAATCGCTATCTTGTTGCTGAAATGGGAATAACAGGTTTTAATACGTATGCTTTCCTGCGCGGATTTGAAAACGCCCTGGTTGATTTGAAACTTGAAAAGAAAAACGCGTGCAGGTTGCTTGATAGACTATTTGAATTCGAGAAAGAGATTATACAAAAAGCGGCTGGCTATAGGTTTGACGGTATTCATTTTGCCGATGATTGGGGGACACAGGAGGGGCTGATCGTTCACCCCGATCTCTGGCGAGAAATATTCATGCCTCGATATAGAGATCAATTCGAAATGGTTCATCGATTGGGAATGCATGTGTGGTTTCACTGTTGCGGGAATATTACGGAAATCGTACCTGATTTTCATGAAATTGGTGTTGATGTTATGAATATTTCTCAGCCGAATGCTGTGGATATTGCAGGAATAGGAGATGCATTGAGGGGGAAGCAGTGCTTTATGATTCCAATCAGTTATCAGACTGTCTCGATACACGGCAGTCCACAGGACATTCGGAATGAAGCAGAGCGATTGTACAATGTGCTTGGTTCACCTGATGGAGGGTTTATCGGTTATGTAGAGGATTACAGTGTTATGGGAATGAGCGAGGATAATTATCTGGCCTGTGCAAATGTGTTTAGGAACCTCAAATAGAGCCTCCAGATGGGGAGTATCGTTTATAATAAACCAGCTTTTTTATAATAATTTCTTGCTTCAGTAAGTATACGTTCTATCTCCTGTGTCCGCTTCTCTTCCAATATTGAACCGGTTGGCTCAAATAATATTTTTTCAACTCTTTCTTTGGCATAATCAATAGCAGTTTTACTGCCACTTTTTTTCCATGTTATATAGTTACCTGTTCTATCAGCTGATTTAGGAATAACGGAAAAAATAATTGTCGCTAGGGGGAAAAAATAGTTGACACCAAACAACTGTCCTGTTTCCTTTGAGTATATATGGGGTTAGTCCTTTGTTTTGGGTAAGATCATGTCGTTTTAAAACTCGTGCTATTGTCCTGACAGGAGGAGGATTTATACCCTTTTGTGCTATAGCATAATAAATTGCTTGAGGGCCATAGCCGAGAATTTCCAAAAAGGGACGAAATATGAAAACCTTATCGTAATAAATCCGTTCCATACTTCACCATTGTAGAAATACAAACTCCACTCATATTGGAGCTATTCTTACTTCACTACGCGATTTGGCTTGAAGGGCCCGGAGTCAATAGGTTTTGAGCTGGCCGGGTGATGGTGTCGGCTCCTCAAAGAGATGTCAGCTAATTTCAGAGCAGGACTTGAATCAAGCAGTCCCTGCCCTAAGTGTGCTCGATGTCTTCCCCGTACCAGATCTCCGGTGGCCCCTGCACACCTGCCCGTTCTATGGTCGATCTTAGATCATCGGAGTTGGTAAATTTCTTTGCCGCGCCGACGTCCTTAAAGGTGTGTGTAACAATTACTGTGCTTGGATCATCAGCATCGCGATAGATACTAGCGGCTGTGACGCTGTGTACCTTCTTATTAAAAGCATCGTATTCACGTTTACAGTTGACATAATCTGCCACTTTATGTCTTACGAACATACTGGCCATTGGTTATCGACCTCCAATTCGGTATTATGAGGGGGAGTAAAACGCCCGTAAATACTCTTCACCTCATTTGTTTTGCTGAAGTATGAGCCACATCTTAACAAAGTAACTCTTTCCTCTACTATATCTACCCAATAATGTCAGAAGGACATGGAGTCAGGAGTTATCGTATTCAATCGTCAATATTGAATGTTGAGGAAGTATAGAAGGTTATACAGATTTTTCATGTGAGTATCAAGAAGCGTGTCGATTCATTATGGTAGCTCTAACTCTCTGCAAAAAATATGGTACGGAATAACCCGTACTGTGCTTTCAGCATTTCCGTAATTTTTTTTGCCAAGATGCACTTGATAGAATTTGGGAATAGATGTTCTTTCCCGAAAATAATAAGCTGCAGGATTTACGGATTGTTCGCCGGTTTTACATTCAACTGCAAATATCGGTTTATTCTCCCTGAGAACAACAAAGTCGATTTCACGCTTATCGGTGTCTCTTATAAATCTGAGCTCAATCTTGAATCCCTCGGTGTCCTCTATATAATGGCAGTACTTTAACAGCTGGCAAGCCACAAAATTTTCAAAACGCCCTCCCTCATTTGTAACCTGTGACCAATCATATAAATAGAGTTTCTGCTCCTTTTTAACTGCTCGTATCCGAGGTGATCCAAAAGGAGATATTCTAAAACAGATATATACTCTTTCGAGAATCGACAGCCACCTTTCTACAGTTTCATGCGCTACTTGTAATATCTCCTTAAGGTTTTTTACCGACAGGGGTGATCCAACCCTATTTGGGAGTTCCTCAACCAACAATTCCATAAGACTTATTTCCCTGATATTTTCAAGGTCCCTTATGTCATCATAAATTACACGGGACAAGCGCTCATGCTGCCATCGTCTCCATACTCTTTCATTTCCACTTAAAAAGGGTTCCGGAAAGCCTCCGAATTTGAGAAGCTGTAACACGTCATTCTCATTAGGATTTTTTGTCAGTTCGTTGGGCGAAAATGGGTGTATTCTATAATAGTAATAGCGACCTTGAAGGGAATCTCCGCCTTTGCGATAAAAATCTAATCGTGCGGATCCCGTAATTATGAAGGAAATTGAAGATTTATAAGTATCGTATAGTCCTTTAATAAAGTTTCTCCAGCGTGCAAACTTATGTATTTCGTCGAATATGATAAGCTTTTGATTTGGTGGAATTTCACCTCTTAATAATGACCTGCGATTGTTTACGTTGTCCCAGTTCAGGTATGCAGGGTGTGATTCATTAATACTACCGAGAAAGCTTAACGCAAAGGTTGTTTTACCGACCTGCCTGCCTCCCCCAACAAAGACCATTTTTGTTGCCAGGTCTTCTTGGACATTCTTCTGTAAATAACGTGGAATGTATTTTCTTTCCATGAGTAAAATAAACGTAATTCTATTTTACTCATGAGTAAAGTAGAATTGGGAAGAGAACGGTAATTTTTTATCATAAATTCTTCCTCACTCATCTATATAAAAAAGAAAACCAGAAGCTATAATGGTTCTGTATGATGGACAAGTCTTCTTTTCGATTTTGAGACACATTAAGATGGGTATATTAGTACAAACGCATATCACTAAAATTGGAGAAGAGCCTAATAGACATAATTTTCTTTCCAGCATACATTTAATCCATGATATAATAAACAGCCTCTGCTTACCCATTAATGGAGAAAGTCAATGATTTTTTGTGCCAATTTAAAGGATGAGCAATGCGTATTGCCCTTGTAAACACCAACCTCATAAAACCGCCGATTGCTCCGATTGCTCTTGATTACCTCGCAGAAGCTCTTTATACAGCCGGTCATGAACCGGTGGTTTTGGACCTCTGTTTTGCTGAAGATTGCACTACTGCGATCGCCGATTTTTTTTCTGTCGGGCGTTTCGACCTCGCGGGATTCACACTCAGAAATACCGACGACTGCGCTTTTACGAGCAGGCAGTCGTTTTTAGAAGAGTTTATGGGTATTGTTCGGAAGGCACGGGAACATTCTGATGCTCCTTTTATTGTGGGTGGGGTGGGGTATTCGATTCAACCGGCGTATATCATGGATTTGTGCGTCGCCGATTTCGGGGTGTTCGGGGAGGGGGAGACTGTGCTCGTTAAGCTTGCAGACAGTCTTTCAAGCGAACGTTCAAAAAAGTCTTCGGGTAGGCTTTTAAAAAGGCTTTCACGGCAAGGCGATGAGTGGAGTAAAATACCGGGGCTCTTGTGGCGCAGACAGGGATCGGTGATACGAAACGGGGGTAATGCACGCCGAATAGGCGCGAATCTATCCCTTCCAAACATGACGAGGCGTTTTATCGACAACAGGCGGTACTACCATGAAGGCGGGCAGGCAGGGATTGAAATGAAAAGGGGTTGTCCGAAGCGGTGTATCTACTGTCCGGAGCCCCTCATAAAAGGAAAAAAGGTCCGGCTGCGGCCTCCTGATGATATTGTCTTCGAATTAGAACGGCTTCTGGAGCAGGGTATTACGCACATACACACCTGTGACAGCGAGTTCAATATCCCGTCATCTCATGCTAAGGCGGTCTGCAGGGGGATGATAGAGCGTGGCCTGGGTGAGAAGCTGCAACTGTACGCGTACTGTTCGCCTGCTCCTTTTACACGAGAGCTTGCAAGGCTCATGAAACGGGCGGGCTTTGCCGGGATAAACTTCGGTGTGGACAGCGGAGACCCGGGTATGCTCAAGAGGCTCGGGAGAGATTACACTCCTGAAGATATTATGAATGCGAGCAATTACTGCAGGGAAGAGGGCATGGCGGTCATGCTCGACCTCCTGTTCGGGGCGCCGGGGGAATCGGAAGCAAGCATTTCACGGACAATCGGGTTGATGAAAAAAACAGGGGCGTCCAGGTTCGGAGTGAGCGCGGGGGTGCGTGTGTACAGGGGAACGGCACTGGAAAAACAGCTTGTCAGCAGCAGTATTTTATCGATGCGAAAGTTTGAAGACCCGGAGAAAAGCACGATCGGTACTGATTTGAGTACATTCGAACAAACGAAGGTGTTGAGAAAAGATGAAGCCCCCTCCGCCCTGAACGGCTTACCCTCAAAGGGGATGAATACCGATCCTGCTGCCCGGGGGCTGTTCGGCGGCGAAACTCCCTCAAGCCCGCTTTTTTTTATGGAGCCGGGGGTCTCGTCCTCTATCTTCGATGTCCTCTCCCGCTGCATTGCGGGTGATGAGCGGTTTTTCTTTTTTGATCCCTCACGTCCGGCCCAGAACTACAACTATAACGCCAACCAGCGGCTCGTCGACGCAATACAACAAGGCTTTCGCGGCGCATACTGGGATATACTGCGAAGATACCCCTGAGGTGCAGTCCTGCCGTAGTTTAAAAATTCCACAGTCCGGTCATTTTGTTTCGCACGTATACAAAATGTATCACCCTCAATTGGCCGTGGTATGTAGTGCAGTTCGATACCGGGAATATAAGGTTTTTTAAAAAAACACTTGACCGACGTGGAATACATAATTAGCTTATAAATATACCTTACAGGGGTATAGTATTAAATTAAATAGAGGAGAAAATTACCATGAACATTTTTTCAATCAGGAAGAAAAGTACAATAAACAGGTCAATGTTTTTAATACTGGGTATGCTCATTTTCCCACTGCTTTTTTCAGGTGTCCTGCTGTTCGCGGATTCGAACGGTACTGATGAGCATGGAAAGCCCCTCGATGTCGTTTTACAGGAGATCAGGGACAAACAGGGCCTTGGGCCTGATGAGGCTATAGATCCGCGTACAGTGAGCGACAGAGACCTGGAAGAGCTTGGCGAAGCAGTGATGAGTATTGCACACCCGGACCCGAGACAACATGAGTTCATGGACAACATGATGGGTGGTGAAGGGTCACGAAGGCTTGCAAGGATACACCGGCGAATGGGTTACAACTACCTCGCCGGTGAATATGATTATGATGATTACATGATGGACTCAGGGATGATGGGAAGAAGCAGGCGAGACAGAGGCGTGAGAAGAGGAAACAGAAACGACGGTAGTATGATGGAAGGAAGCGGAGGCATGATGTAAGGAAGTGGAGGTTTGATTTCACGATCAGTATGGCGTAGCATTCAGAAGGGGAATGAAGCAGAACTGGATGTATGGGATTCGTATTATTTCGATTGCTTTCTTGGGTTAAAACCGGTTTACAGGGAGGAAATAGAAATGAAGAAGCTTTTTGAAAAGGTTAAGAAAAATGTGACGACGCGGCTGGAGAAGCTTGCAGAGGAGAACAGGAAAACATTTGGCGGCAAGAGGCTTGACTGCTGTTCGATCAACAGAAAGCCGGTCACAAAGGTAAAAACAATAAAGTAAAAAAGAAATCTGCCGGTCCGGGTAGGCTGTTAAACTGCACAGTTAGGGGTTGAAGAACAGGGGAATATTGGTACCTTCATATAGAGTTCTCCGGTAAATTACTTGTCGAAGTGGAACAATTCGGTAGAATGATTGAAGAGGATAATGAGTAGAAAAGTCGGGGTACGGGAAAAGAGCAATTCGCACGGGAGGAGACTATGAGTGGGAAAACGGACGGTCAGAAACGAAGCCGTCAACATAGCCATCAGCATGATACAAAACCGCACGGGCAAACAATGGAGCATTCGGAGCACGGAGGGCACAATCACTATATGCATCACGAGCACATGGTGCGGGATTTCAGGAAGCGGTTCTGGATATCCTTGATCGTTACAGTGCCTGTACTGGCGCTTTCACCGCTTATTCAGGGGGTGTTTGGTGTTCAGGAAGCGCTGAGCTTTCCCGGTGATTCGTACGTGCTGTTTGCGTTGTCAACGCTGGTGTTTTTTTACGGGGCGTATCCCTTTTTGAAGGGGCTTTTTCAGGAGGTCGGAAAGGGGCAGCCGGGAATGATGACCCTTATCAGTGTTGCGATATCTGCGGCCTATTTTTATAGCAGTGCGGTTTCATTCGGGCTGACGGGGAAGCTTTTTTTCTGGGAGCTGGTAACGCTGATAGACATCATGCTTCTTGGTCACTGGATAGAGATGCGGTCGGTGATGGGGGCGTCAAAAGCGTTGGAGGAGCTGGCGAAGCTCATGCCGTCTGAAGCGCACAGGCTGCGATCGGACGGGAGCATGGAGGATGTGCCGCTCAATGAGTTGAAGAAGGGCGACAGGGTGCTTGTGAGGCCCGGGGAAAAGGTACCGACGGATGGGAAGGTTATCGAAGGAGAGACCTCGATAAATGAGGCGATGATTACGGGTGAATCGGCGCCGGTTGGGAAGAAGCCGGGAGCAGAGGTTATCGGCGGTTCGATCAACGGCGAGGGATCGATAACGGTTGAAGTGCAGAAGGTCGGGAAAGACTCGTTTTTATCGCAGGTAATAGAACTCGTGCGTGAAGCGCAGGAGAGCAAGTCGAAGACGCAGGATCTTGCCAACCGTGCGGCGTTATGGCTCACTATTATTTCCCTGAGTGTTGGAACGATAACGTTTATTGTCTGGTACGTGATACTGGGGAGGGAGTTTGTATTTGCCCTCGAACGGACGATTACGGTTATGGTTATTACATGCCCTCATGCGCTTGGTCTTGCGATTCCGCTTGTTGTAGCGGTATCAACGTCTCTGTCTGCGAAGAACGGGTTACTGATACGAAACAGGGCATCATTTGAGAGGGGACGGAACATTGAGGCGATTATTTTCGACAAGACAGGCACGTTGACGGAGGGGCGGTTCGGTGTTACGGATGTTCTTCTGTTTGAAAGCGACATAGAGAAGGAAGAGCTTTTGAAATATGCGGCTTCTGTTGAATCGCACTCAGAGCACCCGATAGCGAGGGGCATCGTTGCGTCTGCCGACGGGGGTTATCCTGTTGAAGGCTTCAGGGCGATTCCTGGGAAGGGAGCCGAGGGCAGGGTGAAGGGCAACGATATAAAGGTTGTGAGCCCGGGGTATCTTCGTGAGAATGGGATTGAGATGAAGGATGAAAGGATCGAGAAGCTGTCTGCTCAGGGAAAGACGGTGATATATGTGCTTGTTGAAGGGAAACCGCATGCGGGTATAGCGCTTGCTGATATCATACGACCGGAGTCGAAGGAGGCGGTATCGCGGCTCAGGGAGATGGGCATACGGAGCATGATGCTTACGGGGGACAACCGGAAGGTTGCGCAATGGGTATCGGAGGAGATAGGGCTTGATGAATACTTTGCGGAAGTTTTGCCGCAGGAGAAATCGGAGAAGGTAAAAGAGGTGCAGTCGAGAGGGATTACGGTTGCGATGACTGGAGACGGGGTGAACGATGCGCCGGCTCTTGCCCAGGCTGATGTCGGGATAGCGATCGGGGCGGGGACTGATGTGGCGGTTGAAACGGCTGACATAATCCTTGTACGGAGCAACCCGCTTGACGTTGCAGCGATACTCAAGTTGTCGCGTGCGACCTACAGGAAGATGATTCAGAATCTTATCTGGGCGACCGGCTATAATTCATTTGCCATACCGCTTGCTGCGGGTGTACTTGCCGGGGCGGGAATTATACTGGGGCCTGCGCTGGGTGCGGTATTCATGTCACTCAGCACGGTCATCGTCGCAATCAACGCACGCTTTCTCAAGGTTGAGAAATAGGTAAAATCTATGGGTAAGTGAACTTATCAATCGAAAAATGTCCAATTTCCAATAGATAAAACGTAATTAAAGAGGTGAGAAAATGATTACCTATGGATTTACGAAAATTATTGACAGACCGTTTGAAACGGTGCTGGAAACAACAAAAGATGAGCTCCAGAAAGAGGGATTCGGGATACTCACGACCATCGATTTGCAGGAAAAGTTCAAGGAGAAACTTGGTATCGATTTTCAGAAGTATGTAATACTCGGCGCATGCAACCCTCCTTCTGCGCATAAAGCAATCCAGAGCGAGAAAAACATCGGTCTTATGCTCCCGTGCAATGTCGTTGTATATGAGAAAGAAGGGAAAACTGCTGTCGCGGTGATAAAGCCGACGGTTGCAATGCAGATGGTGGAGAATAAGAATCTTGAAGAAATTGCGGTCACAATCGAGCAAAAGCTTAAACGGGTATTCAAGGCAATTTAATTTGAGAAGAGACTATCTTTTTTCAAAATATTTCACTTTTGACAAATTCCACTCCATAACCATCCCTTTCGCTATTTTTCGAGACAACTTCTTTGAATACACGCGTTCAACCAGATAGAGGGCAGATTCATGGCTTGGATGACCGCCGACAGAGGTAATGTATTTCCCGTCAACAACAAAATTGACTCCGCGGCGCACCTTGATAGAAGGAAACATGGCTGCAAGCTCATTATTATCGTACGGGAAAGTCGTCGCGTACCTGCCATCCAGGGATCCTGTCGCTGCCAGCCCCCCACAGCAAAAGGCCATAACGTACAATGCGTTTTCCTGTGTTTCAACTACCCAATGAATAACCGTTTCATTTTCCAGTACGTCGGTTTTACTCGTTTTCATCCTTGGAATAACGAGGATGCCTATAGGAGGGGCATTCTCGAAAGAATAGTCAGGTATGATCTGAATCCCTTCAAAAGTAGTAAAGGGCTTTCCATCGGGCGTTATGATGAATGGGCGGATGTACTGTGAAGATCCCTGAAAGTAGGTATGTTGAAGAACCTCATATAGGTATTATTGTCAATCCCTAATTTAGTTTGCCACGGTTTTTTCGATTATGCATGATCCATACAAAAATGAAATGGATAGAGGATGTGTTTGATGGAGATACTTCAAGAAAAGGATACCATATATTACGAAAGACTGTTACAGCTCCTCTTTTGAGAATATCTGCATCAATTCATCGATAATTTCCCGGCTGTTCTCCCCGTTATTTCTGATCGCATTGGCAACACAGTTGTCTATGTGGCGACGCAGGATGAGCTTGCCGACATTGTTCAGAGCAGATCTAACCGCCGATATCTGGTTAACGATGTCGATACAATACTTTTCATCTTCTACCATTCGCTGAATGCCCTTAACCTGGCCTTCGATGATTTTAAGTCTTCTGAGGGCCGCCTGGTTGGTCGGATGAGGCCCCTTTTTTTCAGTTTGCACATCTTTTTCAATTATATTATTTTCGTGGTTTACTGCCATTATGCCATCTCCTTATGGCTCCGTCTGTATTCGCCCGCTGACATTTTTAATATACAATACCCCGTTCTGATATTCAATGCATACCGAGATCGATCTCAATTGTAGTCAGGCTTTATCTTTGCGAATCTCAACAGGTTGGCGTTCGTTACCACATTCACGGAGCTCATGGCCATTGCCGCTTCTGCAATGAGGGGATGCAAAAACCCGAATATAGCGGCAGGAATTGCGATTGTATTGTAAAAATACGCCCAGAAAAGGTTCTGCCGTATTTTTCTGAAAGTCGCCCTCGAAAGTTTAACCGCCGAAACGACACTCGAGAGATCGCCTCGTACGAGCGTCACATCAGAAGCTTCGATGGCAATATCGGTTCCTGTTCCGATTGCAATACCCACATTCGCCTGTTTGAGCGCAGGAGCATCATTGATACCGTCACCAACCATGGCAACGAGCCCGCCCTCTTCCTGGAGCCGCCTGATCTCGTCTACCTTTCCATCAGGAAGGACTTCGGCAAGGACACGCGATATACCGACCCTCTTCGCAATCGCCTCCGCAGTGAGCTGGTTATCACCGGTAATCATTGCCGTTTCTATTCCCATAAAACCGAGCTCGGCTATGGCTTTTTTTGAATCTTCCTTCAGGGTATCGGCAACAGCAAGCACCCCCGAAAGCTTCCCCTCAACTGCGACAAACATCACGGTTTTCGCCTCCTGTTCAAGTCTTTCAAGATCGAGTTTTGAGGCTTCTGTACCGATTCCTGTTTCATTCATAAATTTTTTGCTTCCGACAAAAACCTTTTTCCCGTCGATTACCGCCTCGACTCCTTTTCCCCGAACAGCCTTGAAATTCTTAACTTTCCCCAGCGATATGCCTTTATCACTGGCAAAGCGCACTACAGCCTGTCCGAGAGGGTGCTCAGAGCCAGATTCAGCAGTCGCACCGAAATAGATAAGCTTCTCATTTTTAAACTTATTCAGAGGAACAACATCCGTAATCTCAGGTTTCCCCTTGGTGAGGGTGCCAGTTTTATCAAATACAATGATTCGCACATCCTTGAGGGTCTGTATTGCCTCCCCCTGGCGGATGAGTATACCGTTCTCAGCCCCGATTCCGCTCCCGACCATGAGCGCTGTCGGTGTAGCCAAACCGAGGGCACATGGACAGGCTATTACCAGTACCGCGACGCTGGCAAAAATAGCTGCAGTGATAACACCGTTTTCAGGATTGACCCATGGGATGAACCCGGAGGCCCAGATTGTAATGGGGTGAAAGATGCTTGGAAACAAAAGCCATGAAAGAAAAGTAATAGCTGCGACACCCAAAACTATAGGCACAAAGAACGAGGTGATTCTGTCGGCAAACTCCTGTATGGGAACCTTGGACCCCTGACACTCCTCGACCATCTTGATTACCTGTGACAGGAAGGTGTCCTTTCCAACCTTCGTCGCCCTTACTTTCAAAAGGCCTTCCTGGTTCACTGTTGCTCCGATGACCTCCTCAGAGGGAGCACGGCTCACCGGCATGGATTCACCGGTTGCCATTGATTCGTCAATGCTGCTTTCACCCTCGACGATGACTCCGTCTGTTGGGATCTTCTCACCGGGTCGTACCACCATCACATCCCCAACCCGTACCTCCTCAACAGCGACCTCTTTTTCAGTTTCGTCGACAACAATACGGGCGGTCTTCGCACCGAGCTCGAGAAGTTTTTTGATCGCCTGAGATGCTCTTCCCTTTGCTGCGGTTTCAATAAACCTGCCTGTCAGATGAAAGGACATGATCATGGCGGCAATACCCGCGTAGTTTGCAACAGGGGTGAAAAATGCGGCAAATCCGGTAAGAAATGAAACAGAGGTCCCCATGGCGATGAGCACATCCATATTCGCTTTTCCGTGTCCTATGGCCTTGAATGCGGAGCGTAATGTCGGCCATCCGATAATGAAAAGCGCGGGAGATGCAAGAACGATCATCCCGATATCAAACACCAGCCTGCTCGGCCAGACAATGCCGAAAAACATCTCGAGGGCCATCCAGATCATAATCGGCGCGGTGAATCCCCACGAGCTCCACATACGGCGTCGGGCGGAGGCGATCTTTTGCAAATCTTCGTTTTCTTCTACTGCTGCAGCCTTTTTTGTGATAACCTCATACCCCACCGATTCCACAGCGGATTTCAATTTTTCAAGATCGGTTAGTGAAGGATTGTATTCAACCGCCGCCTGTTCAGTCGCAAGATTAACATTCGCAAATACCACGCCGGGAGTCCTGTTCAGCTGTTTTTCAATGGTCGCAGCGCAGGAGGCACAGTTCATGCCTCCAATCTTAAGGGTTGCCTTCTGTTTTTCAGTACGAACATCATACCCCGTATCCCGCACTGTCTTTTCAAGGTCTTCAACAGAAGTTGTAGACGGAGCATACTCAACGTATGCCTTTTCAGAGGCAAAGTTGACCATGACCTTTAAAACCCCTTCCTTCTTTTTTAAGGCTTTCTCTATGTTGATGGCGCATGATGCGCAGTTCATCCCGGTAATAGGCAGGGTGACTTTTTCAAGGGAGATCTTTCCAAGAGGGACCTTTTCAAGGGAGACCTTTTCAAGGGAGACCTTTTCAAGGGAGACCTTTTCAAGGGAGACCTTTTCGATAGTGGAAACGGCTGCCTTCCTGTCCTCTTCTTCAGGGTGTGTTGCAGGGTTTGAGCCCTCATCGTAGTATTCCGGTGATTCGTGCTCAGCCGATCTGTGCGTTTTTAAAGATGATTCGTGTTCATGCGATTTATTTTCAGCCGATTTTTGCTCCCTGGAATTATAAACTATTTCAGTGGGTTCTTTGCCGACGCCATCGCCTTCACCAGTTTCAATGACACTGTACCCGGCCTTCTCAACAGCCATGTAGAGAGCCGACAGCGTGACTTTGTTGTCATCGTACTGCACTCGTGCCTGTTTATCCTCGAGCGAAACGCTCGCATCAAGGACACCTGTTACATCCATCAGCGATCTGTGCACATGCTGTACGCAGTTATCGCATGTCATTCCGTCAATTTTCAATGTCGTTTCTTCCATGTAAAATACCTCCTTAATGACTGCATCAGGTAAAAACCAATTGCAAAAGTCTTCTCCTGCAGAATCACAGTATATCACGCTTCATTTGCTCATACTCTTCTCTGCTTATCTCTCCACTGGCATACCGGCTTTTTAGAATATCGAGGGCGGAACCCCCGTGCCTCGGCTGACCACCACCACGATCTTCTGCAGAAGTTCTGCGAAACCCATAAATAGCTAAAAACACCACACCAATAATAATCAAAACCCAGAAAATCATACCGAATCCCCCCATTATTCCTCCACTCATCATACCCATTATTCAACCTCCCGACAAAATACCTTATTATGCATACGAAGTTTAAATTGTTCGTTCATTTAAGATTTCTCTCATTTCTGCAATGCGCTGCACTGTCCTTTTTAAGTAACTTCTCACGAAGTTACTTCATGATATTCGGTCCTGAAAGGACGTAATCCGCTTTTAAGTAATTTCAAATAAGCTGTCTGTTAATACTCGATCCTGCAAGGGATGCATCCCGAAAGGGACATACGCCACTTTTAATTGAATATTATTTTGAATTTCTCCAATATCCTGCAGGGACTGGTGGTCCAATATCTTGCGCTCTTGAACGTTTTCATTGAGCAGATATAAAACAGGTGCAGTTTCCTTATTGCGCAGCTTAAGAAATACTAAGGTCCGAAGCAGTTTCACATACTGTTTTGTAAGAAAAGCACACACACTCGTGTCCATTGTTATTCCCCGCGAAGCCTAAAGGTTTTGTTTGATATTTTTGTACTCATCCCTTGATATTTCACCTCTGGCATATCGTTTCTGAGCGATTTGAAGAGGTGTTTCATTAACAGGCCTATTTCCTGTGCCTGTTTTTTTCTGAATTCTGATAATCATGTATACGACAGTGCCGATCAGCGCGAGGACAATAACCCAGATGATGATTCCGCTAAAGGGAAAAGCCATAAAGCCTCTCCCCCAATATCTACTCATCATTCCAGGTCCCATCATGGTGCCGCGCCTACCCCATCCCGTCATGCCGCTGTCTCGCCTGTTGCATCCTTTTATGCCGGATTCCATCATACCACCCATCATCCCACCACTATAGCCTTCTTCCCCGGCAAGGTAGTTATAGCCCATACTTTTGTGCATCGCAGCGAGGCTTTCCGACCCTTCCCCGCCCATCATGTTGTCCATGAACTCATGCTGCTTCGGGTCCGGGTGCATGACACTCATGATCGCTTCACCAAGCTCCTCGAGGTCTTTTTCACTGAAAGTGCGCGGATCAATGGCCTCATCAGGCCCAAGCCCCTGTTTTTTCCTGATATCCTGTAAAATAACATTAAGCGGCTTTCCATGTTCATCAGTCCCATTCGAGTCTGCAAACAGCAGAGCACCTGAGAAAAGCAGTGAGAACAGGAGCACACCCAGTGTTAAAAGGATTGTTTTTTTTATTGTCACTTTGTTTGTGCCTGAAAAAATATTCAAATATTTATCCTTGTACTGTATTAAATACTATACCCCTGAGGGGTATAACTATATAATAGTTGTTTACAGTGTTCCGGTCAAGTATTTTTTTTGGTGTTTTTTGGGGATACAATACTTAATTCTAGTGTCAACGCCTGGTTTGCTCTGCGGAATGACCAATAAAATAAATAGGTAAGTGAACTTACAAACTTAATAGATTCAAACCAATACTTGCCTAACAGTTTTTACTATAGAATGTAATGACCAGCAATTATAACATTATGTACAACCATTTTTGTATGAAATTCTGGTATAAAAAATGGGGGGCACCGACATTCGTCCAGTGAAGTCCGATGAGCCTCATTCAGCCGGCCGCAGGTCGGATGAACCTAAAATCATAAGTATTATATCCCTTTAATCTTTGAAAAAATGTGTATTATTTTTGAAAATAGTGTACAATTGAAAGCTACTTCCAAAGGCTGTGCTTGTTTTTACATTGCAATAGGGAAGACAATTGCGAAACAAAAAGGCCTTTGTTACATCCGTATTGTTGCTCCTGTTTTATGCGGGATTTTCTCCATCATTATTCTGCAGTGAAAACGCTAAAATTGACCATGCTGCCGACATCGAAACGATTACCGATAAAACAACGCCTGACGGTAGTAAAAAGATGTGGTTTCTTCATAAAAACCCCATACATACCGAATCCTACAACCGGGCACTTTTTTACATAAACAGGCAAACGTATAACACTGCAGCAGCGATTTTACGAGAAGATCTGAAAAGGACAGAGGACCTCTATGATAATTATGAAAGCTATGCTCTTATTCTGGGTATGTGTATTGACCGGAAAATACAGCTGCCTGAGAAGGAACTTGAAGGATTCCTGCGAAGGTTCAACAAGATGCAGGCTTACGCTCCGAAGGATATTAAAAAGATAGAGCGTTCTTCTGAGAGAATAAATCACAAGATATCGCGTTCAAAGAGTGACCCCGGTAAAAGAGATAAAAACCAGCATGATGCCCGGCATTACAATTTTCTTAAATATCTGAGTGAGAAGAGACTGAAGATTGAGTCATACAAACAAGACCCGTTTCAGTTCGAGCGTATGGCAGGGGATTATTTCTATCGACAGCATGATATTAAAAGGGCATACGTACTTTACAGCGCATACTATACTAATCTCGATAGGCCAGTCTCTTCATTTATTCCTCAATCGATGAAAAATTACATCGATATTCTCTGGAAATCCCGCAGAACCGAAGCCGCACTGCTCTATCAGGGTTTTCTTGTTAATTTGAAACCCTATATGTTCACCGACCTCTTTCACCTGGCCAGGATGTACTATCTTTTAGATGATAGGCAAAACAGCCTCTTTCTGTTGCTTTTCATCGACACCCTGGCGGATGGATACAGCAAACCATATTGTAAAAAAGCCAGAGAACAGATCTTCATGCTCCTCGAAGAAATGAAATATTATCCGAAAGAAAAAAATGCGCGTGAGGTTGCCGGCGTATACCTGACAGGTGAAAATATTCAAGCTATACGAAGCGGCATTGCTGTGCTCAGAGACCGGGGTATTGAGAACTTTTACTTTTACTACCTTGAAGGCGTGAGCCTCTATCTCGATAAAGACTATGAAAAGGCGCTTGATGCTTTTCAGGCATTCAATGATGTCTATCCCTGGCTTGCTGATTCCTGCTACTATGCAATGCTCTGCATGGACCAAGTTGCCCCTAAGTCACTTAACAGAGGTATCATCGATTATGCCCAGAAAACGGCTGAACTCAAGCCGCATTCCCCAATTACCGAATGGACAAGGCTCTATATGGGAAAGCGCATGGGCCTTGACGGTATGGAAAGCGCA
>Ga0307425_1000055_pt1 | contig 60357 bp, 56 predicted proteins | sample SalMarWE160330MG_FD_202152 | JGI IMG/M metagenome (GOLD analysis project Ga0307425, IMG submission 202152) | Salt marsh sediment microbial communities from the Plum Island Ecosystem LTER, Massachusetts, United States - WE1603-30 | ecosystem: Environmental > Aquatic > Marine > Intertidal zone >... | reverse complement strand
TGCATAGTGGGCAGCTTTTTTTACGGATTCGCCAAATGAGCTTGTCGAAATCTTCTTCACATTTTTGAAATGATCACTGATCCCCTGTAAGAACTGGGCAAAAATAAGACCCGAATTTCCCCGCGCCCCATAAATGGCTGCATCGGCAATGGAACGCAGAGTGGCGTCGGCAGAGTGGCTCATCTGCGCCCTTTCAGAGATCGAACGGATGGTTGAGGCCAGGTTGGTCCCGGTGTCGGAATCGGGAACAGGGAAGACATTGATCTTGTTCAAATAGTGCTTGTCGCTTATGACGGCGTTTCCCCCAACAAGAAAAGCTGTGTAAAGCCTGCGGCCGTCTAAGTATTTGATCTTCATCTCAGAATCCTGATCAGCGGTCCTTAAAACGAGTTTACAAATTATATAAGAAAAAGCGTCATTTTTCTACAGGATCATAGCCTTGAAAAAAATTATCCACATGAGTGATCCGTAATGTCTCCCCAAAACCATAATGGCTTAAATAAGTATGGCGTTATGGTATGTATCGATAGCCTGGTGGCAAAAACCGTTGTTTCGTTTTCGCAATCATAAATTGGGACATTCGGAACATCATGCAACACGGTTTTAAGAGTACTATGGCTCACTCGTTTTGCTTTTTTTTTGCATGGACATGGTTTATGCTTAGAGGTTAACAGGCATTAGACCTACTGCTTATCAGGAATTTTGTGGAGACTTGAATGACTTAACTTACTTTTGAGGTCAAATTTCCTTGGACAATAACATTGCAAAAAATGGGCTCACACGAACACTCGGTCTTTTTCCTCTGACGAATATCGTCGTTGCCAACATGATCGGGGCAGGGATCTTTACGACCTCGGGATTGCTGATGCAAGACCTCCACAATCCCCTTATCATGATCATACTCTGGGTCGTGGGGGGAACCATCGCCATCTGTGGCGCTCTCAGTTATGGCGAACTCGGAGCAGCCATTCCTCGTGCCGGTGGTGAATATGCCTTTTTGTCGCGATTGTATCATCCTGTGCTGGGTTTTTTGAGCGGCTGGGTCTCCTTCTTTGTCGGATTTTCAGCACCAATAGCGGCCTCTGCCATCGGGTTTGTTGCCTACATGACCCGAGCCTTCCCCGGAATGCTGCAGTTGGGAATTTTTGACGCGTCTGTCGAAGCCACTATTCTGAAAAAACTCTACGCTATTCTGGTTATCGTGCTGTTCACGGTCGTTCATGTCAGAGGCTTAGAATTCGGTGCCAGCGTCCAGAATGTGCTGACGATCCTTAAGGTGGGTCTCATCGTGGGCTTGATCTTTGCAGGTTTTGCATTTGGCCAAGGAAGCTGGGATCACTTTTCTCAAGGGGTGGATTTCCATTTTGGTTTTGTGGGATGGAAAGTGATCGGCCTGTCTCTCATGTGGATCATGTTTGCCTACAGTGGGTGGAATGCATCCGCCTACATCGGGTCAGAGATCAAAGATCCGGCCAAAAACCTGCCGCGTTCCTTGATGGTGGGGACCGGGATCGTCATCCTGTTGTATTTCTGTCTGAACCTGATCTATGTCTATGCCATTTCACCGCCTGATATAGAAGGAGTTATATCCATCGCAGGTCTCGCCGCAGGCAATCTTTTTGGACAGTCTTTTGAAAAGATCCTATCTATGATGATATCCTTTGCCCTTTTTTCCTCATTGAGCGCCTATATCATCCTCGGGCCACGCGTCTATTACTCGATGGCCAGGGATAAAACCTTTTTTCGTTTTGCCTCAGATGTCCACAAAAAATATGGTGTCCCTGCAAAATCGATCATACTGCAAGGTATTTTTGCAGGGGTTATGGTGCTTTTCGGAACCTTCGACCAATTGCTCACCTACATGGGCTTCTCTCTTGGGATTTTCCCACTCCTTGCCGTATTGGGTGTCTTTAAGGTGCGGCGATTGAAATTGAGTCCTTATAGAATGCCTGGATTCCCCTTAGCCCCGGCACTTTATATCCTGTCAGGAGTGGCCATTTTGATCCTTGCTTTTTTCCAACGACCGACAGAATCTTCGATCGCCATTCTGACAGTGCTTGTCGGAATCCCTGTGTACTGGATTTTTAAAAAGAAATATAAAAATATAGAATAAGGCAAAGGTTCTCGATCTTCATAAGCTTGGAGAGGGAGAGAGTCATGTTGCGGATCAATGTTGTGCTCTACGAGCCTGAAATACCCCAAAACACAGGCAACATTGCCCGGACCTGCGCAGCTGTGGGTGCCAGGTTGCATTTAATAAAACCACTGGGCTTTTCAGTCAGAGACAGATACCTCAAGCGTGCAGGATTGGATTATTGGAATATGGTGCATATCAGTTACTATGATGGCATGGGTGAGTTTTTAATGGCCCATCCCCCAGAGACCATCTTTTTTATAACGAAAAAAGCAACACAAACCTATGATAGGATAAAATTCTCCGGAGATATATTCCTGGTTTTTGGAAAAGAAACATATGGGTTGCCAGAGTCCATCCTCGACACATTCAAAGAGAGGTGTTTCCGGATCCCCATGCGGGCGGGCGCACGATCGCTGAATCTTTCCAATGCCGTTGCCATCGTTGTCTATGAAGCTCTGAGACAAAACGGTTACACGGGCCTAGCGCTCGACGGAAGCATTTCCAGGCTTCAAGATCCAAACAAGGAAAATCATCCAGACAAAGAGTAAAAAGATGAAAGCCGTGAAGGGCGCCTCTGGAGATCATTTGAATAACCGGGGAAAGAGTCGGCCTGTTCTCCCGATGTAGTCACGGTACTCATCCCCGAATTGATCACACATCATGTGTTCTTCCCGGCAAACCCGATAGGAAAAAAACGGCCAGAATGTCACCACCATACTCCAACCCGCAATCCAGTTTTGAAGGAGCATGGCCTGTGAGCGCCATAGTACCCATATGGCCACAGCAAAAAAACACGCACCCGGCCCAACCTAATACCCGGCTAAGCAGTAGCGAGAGGTCATAATCGGCAAAATCCAACAGTGAGGAGAAAATATATACTAAAGGTATAACCTGCATTCCAAGGAATATAAAAAACAAAAGCAATTTTTCTGTCCATGTTTCGCGATTTTCAATGATATCGCTTTTGTTTCGCCACCATTTCTTGCCTTTGGCCACGCCGATCGCTCGCACCACTGACCCGATAATGAAGAAAGCAAGGTATAGGCTCTCAAAAGCATTGTCTAACATGGATCCACCCGACACTTATGAAACTTTACATACTCTCCAAACATTCTGAATTACTCGATCTTTTTCGCAGGGACGTCCCTCCCGCTCTGATGGATGACGAGCTCAGTGACAGCTCCCTCTTCAGCCCGGATAAAAGTAATTTGGATATCAGCCGCCTTCATGAAAAATTCATCCTTTTTTTCAGGGAAAATCTCGATTTTAGACTGACCTGTAGCCTGAACATAGATCTGCTCGTTCTCTTTTGTGACCGTGATGATGATGTCTTCGTTCAATTTGTACTTGCCCACATAATCGTTATAGATCTTTGGATCGAGTTCGATGGCCTCCCGCGTTACGGGCACCACATAGTTGACCCCCTGGATAAGTTTTTCAAAAATAGCGAACTCATGGAGCGGTTTCTTCTCGGGGGCTTCAGGCCACTCTTCTGGAATCCCGATGGGTGTGATACAGATCTGTTCAAAGTTATCAGGGATCTCAAAGACCTTTCTCACTAGATCCGGGGGGAGGGCATCCGTAATAAACACCGTCCCATACCCTAACGCCCGGGCGGCAAGGATCAGATATCCAGCAGCCAGAGAACCGTCTTTGATGTTGTAGCTAGGATAGCGGGAATTTTTATCGGTCAGGACAACGATATAGACCGGAGCAGACAGATAGTTGCCGATCCTCTCCAGGTAGCGTGCCTTGAGTGAATCAACTTTTTTGGTGTCGAAGTCCTCTGCTTGTTTTGCGCGTTCCAATGCAGCATTCACGACCTCGTCCCTCAACCGGTCGAGCCTGTCCCGGTCCTGAACGACCAAAAATTTCCAGGGCTGCTGGTTACCGGAAGTAGGCGCTGTCCGGGCCATATCCAGGATCTTCATGATGTGTTCCTGCGGGACAGGAATGGGTTTAAACTTCCTGACAGAGCGGCGCTTTTTGAAAACATCAAAGAGGTATTCCTGTTCAGGCGTATAAGAGGCCTTTGTGGCAACGCCCTTATGGGAAGATCCCATCTCTCCGCTCTGAATTAGAGCGGCAGGTTTGACCGTGAGATTCGCGAAAGTGCCTGCCGAGGAGTTGCCACACCAGAGACCGACAGACCCTTGGCTTACACCGTACTTCAAATCCTCGACCTCAAGACAGGGAGTTGTGGCATCATTGACAAACACCTGGACTCTGGTGCCCGCCACAACGAGCTTCACATGGAACCACTCCTCTGGGGGAAGGTCCACAGCAGCCTCATATTTTTCTGCCGATCTCTCGCGCAGATAGTACCATGTATACATGGGATTGCTGATATATTGGACAGTGTGTCCTCTCCGCACAGGATCTTGATGGCGAGAGTTCTGAGGGCGGAAGTATATTCCCTCATACACATAATCTGACCGTACACGGAACACAAGTCCCGTGTAATAAGGAACGGCCGCAATATCCAGTTCAATGACCCCATCCCGGAATTCAAAGTCTTTCCAATACACAATCCTTTCTCCAGGAGCTCCTTTAATGCGCAGAGCCTGTATTCCCTTGTATTCGATGACCTCTGTTTCCGTGTTCGCCGTATTCCACTGATCTTTGTCAAATAGATCTAAAGCGATCTCTTTATCCTGGGCAAAAAACGACCCTCCGAGGAGAAACAATAAGATTAAAGAAAGAACAATCAGGTAAGTTTTCGTTCCCATTTGAGTCGCCTCCTTCATTCCATTTGATCGAATTTTTCTCCCACTAATGGCAATAGACCCCATTCTCCTTTGATCACTCCCACTGACAGGTGTAATTACCAGGAATAAAATGAGGGAGTGGTCTAAAAATTGCCATCTCAATCAATCCAGCTCAAGTTTATAGGCAATCACTTCGTTTCCGGCAAGAGTTGGAATGACCAGGAGCCTTTTATCCGGGATATATTCAAAGTCGGCCAGGTTGATGGCGGCTTCCTGCGTGTTGAGGATTTCGACCTTCTTCCCGGTCTCTGTAACCCGGAACAATCTGCCGGTCCAATCTCCCATGATAAACCGCCCCTGCCCATCGGGCCTGACACCATCCATGATGGAACCGCTCCCGAGCCGGAGCAGCGTCTGAATACTTTTATCAGAGAAACTCACCGACTTGAAACATCCATCCCTGGATGTTCCGACGATCAGCCTGTCCTTATCTGCATAAAGCCCATTGGGGTCGAGGATCTGATCGCTCTCCAGCCAGATCTCCATTTTTCCGTTTTTGAACCTGTAGATGACATTTTTCTGGGAGTCGGAGATATAGATATCTCCAGAGGGATGGACAGCGACATCATTGGCGAAGCCGACATCTTGAATTGGGTACTTTTGCGTAATCGTGGCCGCACTAATATCAATTTCTACCAAACCCTGTCGATCTGCGGCATAGAGCTTATTTTGGAACACACTTAATCCTGTAGGTCGTGCAAGTCCTGTAACCCATTTATGATCGATGATCTCTCCGTTGAGCGATACCTTTGATATGTAATCCGCCCCAAAATTGGAAATATAAAGTACATCATGGGATGCATCGTAGCAGACAGACTCCGGCATCTGTAACTTGACCGAGGTTTCCCATTGCTTGATCAAACCTTCATGAGCCTGGATGATGTCTTTCACCGGGGTTCCCAACTGGCACATGAATCCCCATCCGCCGAATGTTTCCGTCACTATCAGGAGCAATTCATTGGACCCCTTTTTTAGGGGAAGGAATACAGAATCATTCAAACCCACAATTCCCTGGAAAAGGGGGTCCCTTTTTTGGAATGCACTGTTTCCTCTAAAAAGGATCTCTCCATTGAAGAAGATGCTCACTTCATCCGAGTAACCGAAGGTCAGCTTTTTCAGCTCTGGTTTCTCGGAATGGATGGTTGTGCGCGCTAGGACACAGTCAGGAGATTGCCCCACTTTCGTGATGAAGCGAGCGATATCCACCAAACCCATAGGGTCGCTTTCCACTTTTTTCCATTTCATCTCTGGGAGTTCTTGTTTTTCTGGTGTGAGCTCCCTGTTGATCTGCGCAGTTTTAAAGGACTGCGAAATTTCCCAATCAGTGATCATTCCCGGTGGAGCAGATGTCTCAGGGGGAGGACCGAACACCAGATCGTTATCCTCTCTGAACCGGAAATTGGCAAAGTGGATCTGTCCTGTATTGGGGGCTATCAACCCCACCGTCCCCTTAGTCAGCCCGTGTTTGAGGTCGTTGACGACAAGAGCAGGTTTCTCAGCATTATCCAAGTAGACTCGAGCTTGTGTGCCGGAAACTTCGAGCTTGACATGGACCCATTGGTTCAAGGGAATTTCGGCAACAGCCGTGAATCCCTCTCCATTGTATAGCTGCCAGCTTGAAAGCCCTTTGGTGACGGGCGTGTACTGAAGGGCATCGGGAAAGCGGGATTTGTGGGGGCGGATGTAAAACTGCTCGTAATCTCCGGTCATTTTCATCCGGAAGACAATCCCTCCGAAAGCGCGGGTTCCGTCAAAAGCCATGTCCACTTCGATGACGCCATTCTGGAAATCGACACCTTTCAGAAAGGCAGGGCCTCTGAGGCTTTTTTGTTCGAGATGAGTCACGACCGTTGATCCGCGGAGTATCCATTGATCGGATTCGAAATCGATGATATCCTCCTGCGCAACGGCTCCTACAGCCAGTAAAAGAACGATCAAACCCGGTAGAAGAATTCTCCCCGGTCTGTGTAAACGCTTTTTACAGCCATTCTTTTCCTTAAACATACATCTCTCCTTGAGATAGAATTCACCTCCATGTCGTGACATTTTTATTGCAATTTACATGCCACAAAAGGCAGCCTGATATTCAGAGGGAGGAGCAATCCTGGCGAAAAAGAGTGTTCGGATACGTTACAAGACCTGTGCACTACTGAACAACAAAAGGGGCAAAAAGGGGACAGTCCCCTTTTTTCAACATCATTGAACGATGTAGGGTCTGTTCTCCGAGCGGACCGCTCCCAATTTATCTTCGGTAGAGAAAGATGGTGTGGTTTTTCCCCCTGAGATCTAACATGGCGACGGCATCGACCTCTTTCTCTTCCCATCCCGGGATCCGGTAGTTGTGTGTCACCACATATGTTCCCGGCTTAAGCTGTTTCTCGAATTTCGGCCGCAGCAGCTCATTGGATTCGGGCAGCAGGTACAACGCCAAGACTGTCGCTTCCGAAAGATCTGTCTTGGTGGCATCCTCCAGGCGAAACGTAACGAGCTCTTCTACGCCAGCATCCTGGGCTCCTCTTAAAGATTCTCTGATCCTCTGAGGATCGATATCGACGCCTACTCCCCTGGCTCCATACTTTTTTGCTGCTGTAATGACAAAACGGCCATCGCCACACCCCAAATCGTAAAGCACATCCGTTGCATCGACTTCAGCCATTTGCAGCATTTTCTCCACAACCTCCATCGGTGTGGCCAAATAGGGCGCTAAATCTTCAACATCCGATCGGCCGTGGGATCCTTCATAGAGGTGAACCAGATTATTCTCATCGTACCGAAAAGCGTAGGGTATTCCTGGTTCTAAGTTCCGGGTGATCTCTTGGCCGACACGCTCATATGTAACATCCAAGTTGACTTTACTTTTGTAGCGCTGCATATCTCCAGGCTTTATCGATTTCTTTTCTGGCTCCTCGAACGAATTGGCCGGCTTAATTTGGTATCTTACAGTTCCTTTTGTCACATTTCGAACAGTGATCTCATCACCCGAAAGTCCAGGATGAGTCGTTTCGATGGATTTCCCGCCATCGGTCAGAATGAGGGCAGCCACCGCTGCTCCCACGATGACAAGGAGAATTCCAATCTCTATTTTGCGTTTCATGGGACACTATTATGTCATAAACCGAGGGGTAATGTCGCAGCCAAATTCTTGATGAAGATCATTGTTCCTCTATAGAATTATGTTTTCAATCCTCATCATAAGCGGCAATAGCTGCAGGAAGAACCTGTGTCACAGAATGACCCGCAGGTGCCAATCCCAAAAGGATGGCACTGATGATTTCATCCCGTTTGGCTCCCGCTTTTTTGGCGGCCTGCACATGAAAGGGAATGCCGCTCTCAAGACGCAGAACGGCAAGCACAGCAAGGTAGGCCAGTGCACTTGTCTTTTCGTCCAGAGCAGTGGCGGCGGCTAGTCCTTGTACACAATTCATCCAGGCCTGTGCGTGTTGTGGGGCTTCATTCTGGAAGGCAAAAAAGGCTTTACTGATGAGGGACTTTTGAATACCCATGTAAAATCTCCTTTGGACAAATGAATCGATCATATCCAGAATATAAAATCACTCCCTAGTTTTCCAGTTCTTTTCAATGACGCGTCTACACTTCAGAACTACATTGGGCATGGTTTTTGCAGAAAATAGGACAATGAACAAACCGGACATTTTCACTTTGCCAAGAACCCGACATTTTCATGTTGCGGGCTCTGTAACGAAAATTGGGGTAAAAGAGAAGCGGCAGCATGTTGCGTTGACAACTGATTATAAAAGCCTTGACAATAGGACACAATTCGTATAATCTGATTATTCTGATTTATCTGATTATTATGATTATTGACGATGAGGAGATTCAGGATGAGTCAAAAAGAAAAATCAAAATTATCATCTGGGGAGGAAAAGAAGAGTTTTTCTTGTTGCAAGGTCGAGGCCATGACTAGCATCGACGAGAGAGGACAGATGGTCCTTCCCAAAGAGATCAGGGAGAAAGCAAACATCAAACCCGGGGATAAGCTGGCCATTGTCGTTTGGGAGAAAGCAGGGAAAGTTTGCTGTATCAATCTGCTCAAGGCCGACGAATTTATGGGAATGGTGAAAAATCTTCTCTCCCCTATGATGGAGGACATGTCTGAGTGAGGAAGATGAAAAAAACTTCGGAAAGGAAAAAACAGGAGGCTAGAAAGAATGAAAAATGAAAAAATAAAAGAATTCGTCAAGGAAGGATATGCCCAAATAGCCAAAAAAGAAAGCTCATGCTGTGAGCCGGTAAGCTCATGTTGTGGGAGTCCGAATATGGCGCGCGCCATCAGCCAGAAGATAGGCTACAGTGAAGAGGAGCTCAAATCCATTCCTGAAGGCGCCAATTTAGGCCTGGGATGTGGCAATCCCATTGCGCTTGCATCACTCAAAAAAGGAGAGACCGTATTGGATCTTGGCGCTGGTGCCGGATTCGATTGTTTTCTTGCCGCCAATCAGGTTGGCAATGTAGGCAAAGTCATCGGCGTGGATATGACACCCGAAATGATAGAAAAAGCCAGAGAGAATGCCAAAAAAGGCGATTACACAAACGTGGAATTCAGATTGGGAGAGATTGAAAACCTTCCTGTCAACGATGAATTCGTGGATCTAATTATCTCCAACTGTGTCATCAATCTTTCCCCGGACAAAGGCAAAGTCTTTGAAGAGGCTTTCCGCGTACTAAAACCGGGAGGAAGGCTCATGGTCTCAGACATCGTCCTTCTGAAAGAACTTCCGGATTTTATTAGAAGATCCATCGACGCCTATGTATCTTGTGTTTCGGGAGCGCTTCTAAAGAATGTCTACATCGCAGCCATAAAAAATGCGGGATTTCAGGCCGTCGAAATCATTGAAGAGAGCCCTTTTCCCATGGACTTCATCCACGCCGATCCGATTTTTGGATCCATCAAAGAATACATCACCGTCTCTACAGAAGAGATCAAAGATATTGCCAGTTCTGTTGTCAGTATCAAAGTTCGAGCAATCAAACCCGCTCAAAAATCGTCTTGAGGAGCCATTGATCAAAAAGCTGACTCATGACTGGAATTTCTAACGAGGGTTTTTGACTTTTTAAGACTTGAAACGATGAGACCTCATGGACTATTCCTGAGGTTCTTATAGGCATCGATTAGAACTTAACGATCATTCTCCGCAGTTCTTTTTTCAACAACGCAATTTTTTGTTCTGAGTAATCTGCAACGAGTTTCTGTTCACAATCTTTTCTATGATCATTGATTTTTCTACGGATTGTGGCTCCATTTTTTGTGAGCATAATATGTTTGCAACGTCTGTCTTCGGAGCAGTCCACTCTGTCAATGTATCTCTTTTTGAAAAGCTTATCGATCACCCGGCTCCCTCTTGAAACGGACAAATTCATTCGCGCAGAAAATTCCTGACAGGTGATTTTTTCACCCTTATTCAGGCAAAGAAGACCGTTATGTTCCGCTTCTGACAGATTGAGCATTTTTCGGATTTTCTCTTCACTGGCGAGGCACTCTCTCTTGAGATCTGCAAGAATATCAACCATTTTTTCATCATTCAATAAATTTCTCCTTGACAATAGTTGCTACTAACAAATATAATAGAAACTGATTGGACAGTCAAGCCTAATCGAGGGCTGGCACCAATGTGATAAGGAGTGAAAAATGCCAATTTATTCATACCGTTGCAATAAATGCAAAAATGAATTTGATCTATTGGTGGGTGTGACATCCGACAAAGCCGAACTCAAGTGCAGCAAATGCGGTTCAACAGATATCGATAAAACGATGAGCACATTCAGTTGCCGCATGGGTTTATCCACCACCCCGAGCAGCTCCGGTAGTGCTTGTTCCAGCGGAGGATGTTGTCCGACCTGTTGATGATCACAAACAGGTGCACACGAAAACGCTTTTAAGTGCAGCTCCATAAAGACTTAAACGCAATCTCTTTATTATTACTTCCTGCATAAAGAGGGCGGTTTTTTCTCCCCAAGAAAGAGCCGCCCTGATCTTTAATCATCCTCGACATAAAGAGGACGAAGATCGACCTCTGTCGCTCCCCAACCGCCCCCTCCGTAATGAGCAGTCCTGAAGGCAATAACATTAGGACCTTTTTCAAGAATGCTGTGAACGATCTTGCGGAGCGTTCCCGTTCCTTTACCGTGGATGATCCGGATGTGATGAATCCCCTGGCTGCGGCACTCTCTGAGATATTCCGGCACAAGTCCCTTCACATCTTTCGGGCTGAAGGCATGAAGATCCAACACTCCGTCAATCGGGATCTTTACTACATCTTCCTTTTCCATTTGTCTCTTTCTTAAGGTTGATTTCTTATCGCAGAAATCAACCTTTTCCTTGAGTAATGTTCCTTATCGGAATTTATTTCACCAGTTTGTACACAATGGTGATTGCTGTCTTGGCATCGGGCGCAAAATCAGTGTGTCATGTCCCGGTTCTCAAGCTTTTTAGGAAGATTGACTTTGGGAGCGAACGTTTCGGCTGCTATTGTTGTGAGAATAGTCATGCCCAAAACCACGATAAGCATCGCATATTTTTTAATCGAGTTTCTCATGGTTTATCCTTTCTCTTTGTAATTTGCAGGCACCTGGAAAGCGCTGTCTCCCACATCAGCCGGTGAGAATTCTTTGAGCTCGGTGTAATAGGTAAAGGTGGGCTCATTTTTGTCTTTGGAACCTTTCTTGATGGCTTTTTTTGCAAACCCACCAAGCATTTTTTTCACATCACCGCTCGTTTCTTCTTCTTTCGTTTCTTCCTCTTCTCCTCCTTCTCGTATCGAGAAATATTTCCCGTCGATGATGACCGGATATCCCTCGATCTTTTTCATTTCATCGAAAAAATTGGGCCCTTTGTGCCGCTTCTGTTGGCCATCCTCGCTCATGCTGCCGAGCAATGCCATCCAATTCGTCCCCAAAATCATCTGCTGAAGAGAATCTGTATCGATTCCCATGCTTTTCATGTAAGCCTTTGTAAACTCCGATTCTTCTTCTCTCGCCCGCTGAAGAGATCCCGAGAGCGGTGTGGTCCAAACGTCTGTGAGAAGGCGATCCGTTCCTTTTTGGCCGGTCTCGACGTTTTCCCATTCCGTCACCCAATTGATGACATACTCCTCAGAGTTGAAATTATTGATAATCTTAGATTCTCCGGTTTTATCCACCTTAAACTCCGAGCGGATGATCTTGATTGTGCTTTCGCTCTCCTCCTTTGTTTCCATTTCATTGGATTGTTCAGTCTCTTCGGATATACGCTCTGATTTTATCCTTTCAATAGGATATAGCTCGTATTCCTTTTTTTTGTGATCCATCTTGGTTACGGTCATGGACCTGAGGTCTATGATTTCACCGGTCTCACCTGATTTAAGTAAGAATTTTCCGGAGAGTGAGCCAACAATTCCCTTTCCTTTGAAATTATTCTTTGAATCTGTAAACTTTTTTTCTGAGGTGATATTTTCGCTCTGTTCAGAAGTGAATTTCCCGAAATCCTTGAAAGAAACCTCTGTTTTCGTTTTTTTCACCACTCCAGCAAAAACTTGGCTGGTGATCATTAAAGCCACAATGAGAAGAATTGACATCTTTTTCATTCGTTATTGCTCCTTTATGTATTCATTCATTTTTTAAACTTATTTCATATGACGACAATTACTATAAAAACCATCGATTATATATACCCTCAAATTCTGTAACTGTCAAGGTTTTTCTAACGGATCAGAAAATATCACGGGCTTTTGTTTCGTTCTGGATAAAGTTGTTGCAAATAGCGGTGTGTTCTGTCCCCGCTAGGCAGAAAAGTCACAGATTTGATACGAATAGGGAGTGCTTTAACGGTCGGTAACGATTTACTCTCGATAGAGGCGCAGGAGACCTCCAAAAAGCCAACACAGTTATTGGAATTTCAGCTTGACACACTACAGTATGTATATCATATTAGTAGTGTATAGCATGAAATGTTAAATACGCCTAAATACTTAAATATTTATACATTTTGAAGATTCTGAATGTGAAGAAGGCTATAATGCCTTAAAGGAGTCAATGGTTATGACAGAAGAGAAAAAGAAAAAACTCGCGATGGTTGTATTTAGCGGGGATTTGGATAAACTTTTTGCAGCTTTTTCGATAGCCACGGGTGCTGCGGCAGCCAACATGGATGTGACCATGTTTTTTACGTTCTGGGGTTTGCGTGCGCTCAAGAAAAAGGTCAAGACAGGAAAAAGCTTCATGGGAAAAATGCTCGGCGCTATGTATCGGGGAGATATCGATAGAGCAAACCCGAGCAAAATGAGCTTCGGCGGGTTGGGCCGCTGGATGTTCAAAAAGATGATGAAAGCGAAAAAAGTTCCGCCTCTCTCCGAGCTTCGACAGATAGCGCTGGACCTTGGAGTCAAAATGTACGGATGTCAGATGAGCATGGAAGTCATGGAGATCCCCCGCGAAAAAATGATCGATGGAGTAGACAAATGTGTTGGCGTGGCCTTTTTTGTCGAGCAGGCTCAACAGGCCGATGTCTCATTGTTTATTTGAGGATTGTTCAGTCATTCTTAAAGCGATCCATCATCGCAGGAACAAAACATTTTTCGAACCACAATGATTCCTCAAGTCCGAGGAGTATCATCTTAATCTTGAGATAAAAGGCAACCGCGAATAGCTTTTGGTTCCGTGAATAACAGCAGCCAGTTTGAAGTAAAGCCTCGGATTCCGGAAAAAGAAATAGCCGAAATGGCGCAAATGGCTGTAAAAAAGATTCCGAAACCGCAGAGATATTTTTAGTTCTTTTATGATGGGAGCCAAGTTAGACTTATAAGATTCTAACAAAACAGATCTCTCACCCGATTCGAAAAAATCACTGATCGCATCGGCCGCACACTCTGCGCTTTTGTGGGCATAATAGATCCCCTCACCGGTGAGAGGGTCTGCGAATCCTGCCGCATCCCCCACGAGAATTACCATGTTGTCGCCCGGCATTTCCATAAAATTACCGGCAGGACCGAGGTGGGAAGGAAGATGTGATAACTCCCCTACATCGATCTCCGTGACATGTTGCAGAAAATTCAAATATTTTTCCTTGACGTTCTTCTCCTTCCTGATCAATCCCCAGAGCCCCACAACAAACTGTTCCCCATGGGGGAAGATCCATCCATACCCGCATCTCACTCTTCCCAAAAAACATCTCGGGACAGGCCGGCAAAATTCTGGCTTGATTTTATCCAAGGAAATCGAGTTCTGAAAAGCCAGTCCTGAATTTCTATGAAAATCCATATCCGGAAAAAGCCTCGCTCTCACCACACTGTTCACGCCATCTGCCCCGACAATGATCTTCCCCGTAAATCTATTTTTTTCTTGAGTTTCATTTCTTGCATTAAACTCATTATTAGCAATAATTTCATCCATTTCTTCGGATGTATTCCCCTCTTCGAATTTCTTTCTAGGGCGCGTGTAGACGACTCCCGACTGAAAATCGATCTCTGTGGCCTGCTTCCCAAACTGAAAAAGGCAGCCTTTCTGCTGGGCCAATGACACAAGTTTTGCATCATATTTTTCTCGGTTGATAAAATAGAAAGGTTCGGGCGAACTCTGATAGATCTTCTGTTTATATTTCTCATAGATCGCGTAATCCTCGGAAGTGCTTTCTGTCGAAAACTGCTGGGCAAATGGTACTTTGTAAACCTCTTCCAGCAGTTTTCTAGTCTTCCATGTCAACGCTCCACCACAGAGCTTCGGCCTGGGGAAATGTGATTTGTCTAAAACGAGAACGTCAAACCCCTTTTCTGCAAGCAGATATCCTAAACTTGATCCTGCAGGTCCTGCCCCGACGATGAGGATATCATGCGTGCGTGTGACACTCATTTGAGTATTAAGGCAACACAATATTTAAACACCATTGATTGTCCTGAATCATTCAAAAAAAACGAGAGTTTTCGAAAGTTGTCCACAAACGGTCCCAATATTTATCCGAACGGCTTCGACATTTATATGGGAAGCCTGGTCACAAATGGTTTTTTATCGCGCTTACAAATAAGCTGAATGACGTTGCGGCCAGACGCAGCTACCATGGGCACTCCCCCGCCCGGCTCCACCCATTGACCGGCCATGTAAAAATTTTCGAGTCCCGGCAGAGTTTTGCTCATAGGCATAAAAAACGTCTCGGTTGTGCAATCCCATCCAAGTGCACTTCCCTTCCAGTTCCCTGTGTATCGCTCAAAAGTGATCGGTGTGGCCACATCCCACATCTCGACTTGCGATGAAAAACCAGGAAACCGCTCATCCAACGCAGCAATCAACGTGCTGGCAATTTTTTCTTTTTCTGCTTTGTAATCATCCGTATTTTCCCGCAATGTCTTCCAATAGTCATAATCCGAGTCAAAAATAAGTCTCACCACGGTTTTTCCTGCGGGAGCAAAAGAGTCATCAAAGTTATAGATTATGGGCCGGAGCCATTCGATCTCCTTCCCGGCAATCGTCACAGGCTTATTCAGAGGAAAAATCGTCCCTATCGCCGAATGAGGAATATCTTCGAAAGTGCGGTTCACGCCAAAGGCTATCAGCAGAGTCGAAGGGCTGACGGGAAAGCGATCGAAATATCCGCGGATCTTTGGATTGATATATTTCCCTTCGAGCATTTCAAAAATGGTGGCGCGTCCATCGGCAGCAGAGATGACAGTATCGGCCCGATGTTCGCTTCCATCTTCCAGGCGAACTCCTACGGCACGGTGCTTCTCGACCAATATCTTGGTCACGCGCGCCCTGTAGTTAATTTCTCCGCCCATCTCGCGAAAATGGTGTTCTACAGCCTGTGAAAGCTTAAGCGGGCCGCCTTCAGGGAAACCCGCAGATTTCTGATGCCCCAGAGCCAGAGCCATCTGGAAGAGCAGCACGGGAACATCCTCAGAAAAAAGAGCCCTCATCTGAAATACAGCCTCTTTGAGAAATGGGTCCTTAAAGCGGGAGGTAAAATCTTTGATCGTGATTTTTTTCCACTTCCCTATGGTTCGTAAAAGAGGAAACTTTGTCAGCATCAGCTTCATCTTGTCACCGAGACCGAGTAACTCCGGAGCTTTATCGAGCGGCATGTCGTACCTTATAAAAACTCGGGCTCCGCTGATAAAATCCCCAATCAATCCCTTATCTTCCGGAGCGAGTTCCTTCATGTGTTCTTCAAGGCGGTCGAGGTCATTATATACATAAAACTTCTGATCTTCTTTGCCTTCGACAATGAGGAAATGTTCATAATTGATCATCCTTATTCTTGGAACGACCCCTAGTTCTTCCCAAATGCGGTAAAAGCCCACTCCCGGCCCAGAGCCCATGAGAAATGCCAATCCGCCGTTTATGGTGTAGGGGCCCCGCTCCCAGGAAGTGTTCAGCCCCCCCGGCCTTGTATCCTGCTCGAAAATCTGCGTGCCGTAGTGGTTCAGCCTTGCATAACAGCCTGCCGACAATCCGGCAATGCCCGCTCCGATGATGATGACCGATTTATTGTCCATCCAATGACTCCTCAATTCATGAAGTTCCCACAGACTGACTTCATTCGATATCAATTCGAACAAAGCTAAGTGTTTTTACTCTATATTCAAGCCTACCTTCTCGAGTAGCGCTACAGATCTTGGGTCAGAACGGATAGGACCATGCACGACATCGAGCAGGAAAAACGCTAAGAACGGCTCGCGCTCCTTATAAGCCGATTGGAGTTGTACATAGGCGTCATCCATCCTTCCAAGACCGAGGAACACGAGTGCTTTCTGGAAAGGGGAAATGTATCTTTGTTTGGCGATTTCATCCAATCGATCTAGAATTTTCAGAGCTTCGTCTGTTTTCCCCATTTGACCCAATACCCATCCCAACCATCCGAGAGCGAATGTCATGCCTAACTGGGCGGCCTTCTGAAGATGAACGATCGCTTTTTCATAATCCTCTGGAGATAGAAAATAAAGCTGTCCGAGCCAAAGATGTGCCATGGGCAAGTTCGGCTCCATCTCTAGCGCTTTTGTAAGCTGTTCTCTTCCCTTTTCGATATCGCCAGCGTATCCCAAAACAACACCCAATAAAGCACTCATGAGAGGAGATAGCGATTCCAATTCTAGGGCTATGTGCGCTTCTCCAACGGCCTCCTTATTCCGCTTCTGTGAAACTAAGAATATGCTGTACCAACCATGTGCGTACGCGTTTTTCGGGTTGAGTTCTATACCCCGCTTGTAATTCTTCTCTGCCTCATTCCAGTCCCAATCGAAACACATATTTATAAAGCCCAAAGATGTGTATACATCACCCAGAGAGTTATCCAGCTCTAAGGCCTTACTTACGGAAGCCTTGGCTTTGGAAAAAGCCTCTTTGGGATCGATAAAACTCCACAGGCCAAACACATTAAAAACATCAGCGATCCCTACATATGGAAGGGCATAAGAGGGGTCCTTGGTGAGTGCCTGCTGATAACACTCGATGGCTTTCATCATGTCTCCCTCATGGCGCCTGTTCCAAAAATAGCGGCCTTTTAAATAAAGGTTGTAGGCTTCCTTGTCCTCAGTGTGGCGTTTGATGACCTTTGTCCTTTCTCCCTTGAGGAGTTTGATCCTCAGGTTGTCCACGATCCCCAGAGATATCTCATCCTGGATAGCAAAAATATCGTCCATGTCCCGGTCGTATCTTTCTGACCATATCTGATAACCATCTGAAACATTGATGATCTGGGCTGTGATGCGGAGGCGGTTTCCCGCTTTGCGAACACTCCCTTCGAGTACAGATTCGACACTCAGTGTTTTACCGACATCGCGAATATCCAGATCCTTTCCTTTAAAGGCAAACGATGAACTCCGCGCAGCTACCCGTAACTCACTGATATGGGTCAACGAATTGATGAGCTCCTCAGCCAGTCCATCACAAAAGTATTCTTGATCCTTCTGCGGGCTCAGATCCACAAACGGCAGGACAGCGATGGACTTTTGTTCGGTCTCCCTGGCGAGTGGTGCTGTGATCGTTTTTATCTCTCCGGAAATCTCTCGTGTAGTAGTGATATTCTCTTTTATGATCTTCAAGTCCGAGAGGATCTCCTCGGCATTCTGATACCTTTTTTTTCTATCCTTTGCCAAACACTTCAGTATCAAACGATTGAGATCGCCAGGAATATGGGGATTGATCGTTTGTGGGTTTAGAGGCATTTCACTCTTGTGCTTCATGCCAAGGGCAAAAGCAGAATCCGCATGAAATGGGACTCTTCCCGTAACCATCTCATAGAGAATAATTCCCAGAGAATACAGATCCGAACTCTGATCTACATCCTGTCCTTCCACTTGCTCGGGCGACATGTAATCTGGAGTTCCGATCATCACACCTGTATCGGTGATCCCTTCAGCATTCAATGAACGGGCGATCCCAAAATCCATGATGTGGGCATTACCAGATTTGTCGATCATAATGTTCTGGGGCTTGAGGTCTCGATGGACCACCCCCAGCTTGTGGGCTTCTGACAGTCCCTCACACACTTGCTCTGCGATGACGAGGGTCTTGCTGATGGACAACAGTCCGGCTCTTCTGATGAACGCCTTGAGGTCTTCTCCAGACACAAATTCCATGGTGATGTAGAGAATCCCCTCTGCCTCACCGAGGTCGTACATGCGACCGACATTCTTATGGACGATCTTCCGGGCATATTTTAACTCGTTGCTGAAGCGTTCGACCACCTTCGGATCATCCGCAATATCCGGCCTCAGCAATTTAAGGGCCACTTCTTCCTTTATTCTCCTGTCAAACACCTTGTAAACTCTGCCCATCCCGCCTCGTCCGAGTTCTTCAAGAACATCATATCTGCCGGCAAATGTACTCCCTCTGGGCAAAGCTTTTGTGCGAATCTGCAGCGTATGGGTTTGAGAGAGAGACATATCCTTCCTTGGCTCAAGCGGCGTGGCGCACTTACCACAATAGATGGTATCAGGAGGGTTCTCGTGCTGACACTTGGGACATATCATCGTCATAATCGGAGGCTTTATCTTTTTACCAGTTTCCCATAGTCGAGTCAAACAAATTCGAATTCGGGGGACAGCATAATTAATTCAAACACGCAAGAGGGCAAAATCACACAAAAATCAATAAAAAACAGATTCAGGAATGGGCTGAGAATTAAGTATGCTGTCCCCCGAATTCTTTCTCTAATTCTCTATATTCAAAATACTGATTCAATCTTTTTTTCAGGCTCACGTTTTTTGTAAGCTTCCAACTTGTAAAGTCGCGCGATGGAATAACACTTGACCACGATCAGGCCTGCGGCAAACACAGCCGCAAAAACCCAGAATTGGGGGAAAAAGATGAGCGTCAACGTGACGACGACCGTATTCGCCGGTTTTGCTAAAAAGCTAAAATTCAACTTGTAGACCCTGCGGTCGACCTTGTAAAAATAATTAATAGAGATCAAGCCAAACTTGATGAATTGATAACTCAAATAAAAATCTATGAAGGCAAAGTTGATCACAAAAAGAGCGACGGGCAGTGCAAGCTCGGGCTTAAAAACCAGATAGAGGACGTAAAAAAAGAGAAAGCCAACTCTATCGGCGATGATGTCGATCTCTGCCCCCACGATTGTTTCCTGCTTGAAGAAGCGTGCCCAATTTCCATCCACGATATCCCCGATCCAGTGAACGATAAGACCGATATAATTGTACGTGAGGTCCATCTTCACGATCGCCAGCATAAAAAATACAAGCGACCCGATAAACCTGATAATGGTGATCACATTCGGAACGCTAAAAGTGTTCTCCGGAGGGAGAGGAGAAAATATTTTTAATTTACGACTCTTTTCCATTTCGCTTGCACTCCTGGCGATAAGTCCTATTTCATACCAAAATAAAAATAGGCAGTCAAGGACTAGGATTGCTATTCTAAACAATATAGTTTTTTCTTCGTATAACTCTTTTGCAGATGTCTATTGCCGTGTATTTTCTTAAACGAATTTAAACAGGAGAAAAAAAATTCTATTTTAACTAAATTTATAGTTGACAAACTAAATGATTAGTTGTATATTGAAGCTACCATGAAACAACTCACAAAAGCTGAAGAACAGATCATGCATATTTTATGGGAATTAAAAAGGGGATTTGTGAAGGATATTATCGACCAGCTTCCCGATCCCAAACCCGCCTATAACACGGTCTCGACCATAGTCCGGATCCTCGAAAAGAAAGGATTTGTCGACCACAGGGCCTTCGGAAATTCCCATGAATATTTTCCGACCATTCACAAAGAGGACTACACAAAAGCTTATCTGAAGAGTTTTGTCCGCAACTATTTCAGCGATTCCTACTCAGAAATGGTCTCCTTCTTCACCAAAGACAGGGACATGAGCCTCGAAGAATTGGAGGAAATCAAAAAAATGATCATTGAAGAGATCAAAAAACAAAAAAGGGACGACAATGAGTGAATCACTTCAATATCTTTTGGAGTCTGGATTATGTTTAGCAATTTTTTACCTGATCTACTGGGCATTCCTCAAAATGGAAACCTTCTTCGAATTTAACCGTTTTTTCTTGATTCTCTCCATCCCCTTTTCTTTTATCATTCCTCTTATCAACATCACCTCGCCGATCCGGACAAGCCGCTTCATCGAAGACACCTATGTCGCCGGCTCAACAGCTGGGGCGCAAAGCCCCCTCCTCAGCATCTATGACATTCTCTGGTTTACATTTCTTTTAGGCGCTGGGTTTTTTCTTTGCCGATTTATATTTCGTCTAGCACAACTCCTGATCTTAGTCCGAAAATACGGATATCATGTCTATGACGGAGTAAAGGTCGTCGTGACCGACAAGGACACCGCCCCTTTTTCATTCTTCAATTACTTATTCATCAGCAACTCGGACATCACGGACCACGGATTCGAGAGAATCTTCACCCATGAATTGACGCATATCAAACAGCATCATTCTATAGATCTACTCCTTACGGAATTATTGACCATATTTCAATGGTTCAATCCTTTTGTATGGCCATACAAAAAATCACTAAAGGAGACACATGAGTATCTGGCCGATCATGCAGTCATTGCGCAGGGCTGCAGCAGGGCTAAGTATCAACTGCTCATCTTCGAGCAGCATGTGGGGCTAAACATGTTTGAATTCACGAACAATTTTAGCCAGTCGCTAATCAAAAGGAGGATAACCATGATGGCGAAGATCAAATCCAACGGAAGGGCAAAACTTAAAATTCTACTGATTTTTCCTGTGATCGCCCTTCTTGTGCTGGCTTTTGCAGAATCGAAGCCAGTACCCACTCAACCCTTGGATAAGGCAATGATATCCCAACCGGACACTCACGGCCAACCCCAATCCCAAGATCAAAAAGCGGAAGATGAAGCCAAGAAGAAAGAGAAAGAGAAACAGCATAAGGCCCAGGAGATCCTGGAAAAAGAAGCGAAACTGAAAGCGATGTACAAAGAAACAGCCGATCCCGAGAAAAAAGAGAAGATCAAGGCAGAGCTCGTCAAGATTGCCGAGTGGAAAGAGAATAACGGTTGGGTCAAAGTGAAGAAGAAAGACGGAGAGATGTCCTACAAAGAGTACGAAGAGGTTGTTAAAGAGCTGAAAGCTGCCTACGAAAAGACAGACGATCCTGACATGAAAAAGAAAATCAAACAGAAGCTCGCCCAAATTGAGGAGACATACGCAGCGAAGGAAGCCAAAAAAGCAGAACATGTCGAGAACGGAGAGCTCTCAGAACTCGAGGCCAAATACAGAGACATCGAGATGAAACAGAAAGAGCTGAAGGCGAAGTACGAAAAGACAGACGATCCTGAATTGAAAAAGAAGATCAAGGAAAAACACGCCGCCTTGGAAAAAGAAAAGGAATTGGTCAAGAAAAAAGCCGAACAAATCAAAGGAAAAGAGTAACAAACGTCGTCTGAATCACGCAAAAGGATTTGCGGTCACGACAAGGTCAAGAACTTGGCTGTAACCGAGATCCTTAGGGGAGCCGGGGCCAAGAAAAACCCGGCTCTCCTATTTTGTCCAGGGACCGGTTATGGCAAAAGTTAGGCCTGATTCCAGGTTGTTCACAAACATGGTTGTTTCATCTGGAGAAAAACAGACGCCACTCAGTTCGGATTCGTTCAGCGCATTTCTTGCAAATTTATAGAATTGTCTTTCCTGTGTGATCCCCACCAAGAATTGTTCACCGTCTCCATCCTCACAGACAAAGATATCACCCCAAGGAGTAACTGTAAGCTGGTCAGGATGATCCAGGATCTCTGGATTATTGGGTTCCGCAAAAAGCTCGAGCCTTCCCGGCGATCCTTTTTCCATTGCCGTGCCTTCATGAAGGCTGGGAAAATACCTCAAAATCTGGCCCTTTGCCTCAATGCCTCCGTTGGTGCATGAAAAATAGACCGCACCATCACGGTAAAAAATTCCTTCGGCACTGGCAAAAAGTGCCGCCCCTTTTTCATGACCACGGAGACGAAGGTCATCCTCCTCGGAATCTGGATTTTCGAGATCAATCCAATAGACATCGAAGGCCCGGCCAGGCGGAATGTGCTGCACCTTCCAATTTCTCGTGTCCAGCTTAGGTTTATCGAAAACAGCAAGACACTGCAATCGGCCGCCTTCGGAGAGCATTCCGGCTTTATTTGGCAAAAACCTGTAAAATAAACAATCAGCCTTATCCTCTGTCTGATATATGACGTTTGATTTTGGATCTACTGCGATACCCTCCCTTGTGAAACGTCCCATGGACCTCAGAGGCACTGGCTTGACAATCTTGGGCTCAGTTGAAACAGGGACCTCAAAGGCATAGCCGTGGTTGAGTAAACACACATCTCCGGAGTTCTCACAATTTTCCTCACAGGAAATCCAGGTTCCCCAAGGTGTCGGCCCTCCAGAGCAGTTGTTGATAGTGCCCACTAGGCTTAAATGCTGACTGATCACCTTTTTCTTTTGTGTGTCATAGACCAATGTCGTCACTGCTCCCTGTAAGGGTTCTCCATCAGGTTTTGAATCATAAATCAGCTCTTTGTCCACTTTCTCCCAGAGCTTTTTTTCACCTTTAAACGCCCCAACCCAGTCTGGATTTCCGAAACGGATCTCTTGATTCCGGAGAATGATAGTTAGTCCATCAGGCCCTGGAAAAGTGGCCATTCCATCAGGGAGATAGGGCACATAATACCCATCATCCATTTTATCCCCAGCTTTGGAAATAACTTTATAGGAGAAATCCTTCGGCAGATCGAGGACTTTTTTACTGTCTTTTTTTAATGGACCATAGCCGTATTGTTCCTGTCCGCTTAGAAATGTTGGATTAACGCCAAGCCCCATTAATCTGGATCGAGTCACCAAAAATCCAAGAGCGACACATCCTGATTTTTCGAGAAACTCTCTGCGATTCACACCCATGAGTTTCCCTCCTTCTTTCCCAGAGAATATCCGAATAGATGTGATCGGGTCAAGTCTCGTGTCATCTTGATATCATAAGAAACTTAAAAGTACACCATATCGACTCTTCTTACCAAATCCTAACATCTCTAACCTACTCAAACAAAAATGGTTGATAACAATATTTTTTTCTGGAATATTCATTGGAATTTATTCTCACATAAAACATCTGAAGTGACCGAATGAATTAAGGTCGCAGAAAAAAACCTTATTCCATGCGGAAACAGATATAGAACTAAAGTACAATTGGTTTTCCATAATTTCTTTGATTAAATACGAATCACATTCATAAAAGAATACTAAAATCCTGAAGAAAGATAAAAAAGGAGAAGACGAATGATCAGATTTCTTAACGGAGTCCTGAATTTATAACAAGGATTTAAGCCATTAGAATGTGAGTCTTCAAAGATCAGACGTTTTATTGGAGGAAAATAATGAAGCCCAAGAAAAAAACGATAATGATCTTCAGCCTGATTCTTCTTTTCGCTATTGGGAGCTCTGCAGAGGAAGAGAAGGAAGATCCACTGAAATGGGATGGAGATTTATCGTTTGGTATCTCGATCGCAAAAGGAAATACGGACGCTTTCACTCTGTCTTTCAGTTTTTCAGCGAATAAAAAACTTTCGGAAAAGTTCGACTGGAAGAATAAAGGCATTTTCCTTGGAGGCCGAGCCGATGGCGTGTTAAACTCGCAATCTCTGGAGCTTACGAGCACAGGAGAATGGAATCACTCCGCACGATTTTTTTCGCGGTATGAAATCCAGGGAATCCATGATAGATTCAGAAACTTCAGATACAGGATTGTCCCCAATATTGGCGTGGGTTACAAGCTTGTGCAATCAGAAACTACAGAGTTTTCTCTGAGGACAGGTCTATTCGAGATGTTCACGAAGTTTTACGATTCCGGAGAAACAGGGTCTTTTGGAGGAGCTTTTATTGGGAATGATTTTCTCTGGAAGATATCCTCGGGTGCAGAGTTCAAACAACTTTCGTCAGTGAATCTTGACCTTTCGGATACGAGCCATGTGCTGGCCCAATTCGAGATGTCGCTCTCTGCGGCGATCGTTAAAAACTGGGCGATCAAGATCTCGTTTATCGACAAATATGACAGTGCCCCTGAGACAGAAGGAGTGAAAACAAACGACATCACCTTTCTAACGAGCATCTCCTTGAAATTTTAAAAAAAGGTGAGTCACCTTTTTTTTGTTGAGATCGTATCCCAAGCAGTCCGGTTCTGTCCATGTGATCGCTGAACAATTCTGGTATTTCGCATACGAGATGGATGACGTCACAGAGCTGGCTGCTATCCATGGCTCTCCCTGGAAGTACGATACCTATGTGCCTCGGAAAGGTGCCTCGGAAGGGGGGACGGACCACGCCAACTTACTGTAAACAATACAAATACAGTCATTTTAGCCCTGAAAATATCGCTTAGACCTAGATTTTTGGGGTCAAAATCGACGTTCTAAGTGTCCTAAATCCAGTATTCAGATGTTATTGAAGAACGCCTGCTTATATCCTGATTCTTTGATGTGTTTTTTAGCGGGCGAAATGAGTAACGATCTTTATTAGTTCATTGGCGATAGCGGGGGATTCGATCCCGTCTTTAGATAAAATCTCTTCAACGGTGAGGTCGAAGCTGCGGTAGAATTTGGCGTTGGCATCCGTGTCCATCGAAAGAGATGCGCCCTCAACGGAGATCCCTGCAAAAAGACCTTTGCTTTTGGAGTATGAATAGATCTCGGCCTCGAATTTGATGTCGGTGTCTGCTTCAGCTTTTCGTCCGATAGGACCCGCAACCACGCTTGCTCCAGCGCCCAAAGTGAATTTGCCGTTGGCAATGGTCCTGACGCTTTTCTTGTTTTTAAAAACAAGGATGATATCCGCCTTTTGGACGCCGATCTGAAAACCCAGACTGCCGCCAATCATGCTGATAAAGGAAGGATAACTCCAATTTTTAGGTCCCTTCCTCACCATTATCACTCCCTTTCCATGGCGGCCGCCAATAACCCAGGCTGCATTCCAAAAACCTGGAATAACAGCAATTGCCTCAGCTCGGGATAATAGGGCTGGTGGTATTCCTTCTTCAGGGAGATCTACGAGCTCTTTAAACACCTGGATCGAGTTCTCGACCCTTTCCACTTCTTTTGAGTTCTGATAACTATTCAGACCTGTTGGTGATGTGGACAATACCAACACAAACATTAAAACACACAAAATTATGTGAATATTTTTCGGAAGTCGAGTCATTGTATATTCCACCAATTTTATAAAATTATCATTGGATCTTGCCAAATGTCAAACGTTGCGGCTTGCATTCTTAAAACTATGGTGGCATGAATTCACATTGCGTTATTCAGAGCTCAGATTGTGTGGTGGGGAAGACCGTGAGAAGGGCTGAACGGACACGGGACGTTGTAGTAGGGTCCTATCCCCGAATGGACCGTGTGGGAAGCGGTCCCTACGCCATGAAAATCTAGGGGCCATCTCCCGAATGGAACTCGATAGCTAATACTGAAAGCCCAAAAGGTTCCAGTAGTACAGGAACCAAAGGAAGGCAACGGCGGCAAAAAAGACCACTGTGTAATGCAAGCGCGCACAGGCCGTCCAGTATCCCTTGATCCATGCCCATATTGTGTAGAACAAGACAACGACAGCCATCACACCCGCAAGAAGCGGAAGCGCCAACAATAACTTTAACGCTGCCGGAACGCCAAACATGACCTCATTGGGATCTTTAAAAACGAGCAGTAATCCGATCAGAAAAACGATGAAAAGGGCTGCCATGATTCCAGCCGTCCATCGGGCCGATCTTGGGGCTTCGGTCGTCTCTACCTTGATTTTACAGATCCGTCGAGCGAGCGCACTGAGTGGCCATCTCAAGACGGACAGAAACACCAGCATAATCACACCCAGAATCGTAAAATGAACCATAGGCGTCTCATACCACCCAAGTTTTATGGCGGCAACGTACGGATAGCGTCCGATAAATAGATGAGTGATGTGTCCTTCCTCATCTTCACGAAAGACAACGCGATCTTGTCCGTTTATCTGCTGGAAAACAAGGGGCTCTATCTCGGCATACTGCCGTGCTCTGGAACTGCCGGCCGGAATCAGAAGCGTCCCCACCTTGGTTACACCCACTTTGTAGGTCATGAACAGGTTGGCAATCTTTTCATACGTAGAGCTATTGGTTCGGGCCATAAGATAAGTGCCGGTGAATTTTTTGGCCCGTTTTTTAATATCTCCAGGAGGTTCGAGGTTGGCTTTTACGGGCATCGGATAGTACCGGTCGAGGATCGATTCTATGAGCTGAGTACGGGCTGGACCTCCACCGCCGATACTGTTGTACGAGACAAAAAATCCCATGTTGTGATCTAGAAGCAGCACTAGAAATGAATGAAAGAGTAGAGTATCTCCGCCGTGTTCGAGGGCATACACATTGTTGTATTTCATCTCCCAGAAGCCATATGCGTTGCCAACGATATGGGGGTCATGTGTAAAGAGCTGCGAATGCATGAGATTGGCTGTATCCTGCGAAAATATTCTGTTCTCGCCGAATCGGCCTTTTTGGAGATGGGCGATCATAAAGCGGGCCATATCGGTGCCGGAAGCGCTCATGGAGCCTGCAGGAGTCATCCCATGAATGAGCTCAAACTCATCGGCTTTAAAAACACCTTTTTCGAATTTGTATCCCAAGGACATGTGATCAGCCAAATCTGCGGGGAGAGGTTGACTGAATGTACTGTGTGTCATTCCCAAAGGATCAAAAATATTATCTTTGACATAGGCTTCAAATTTGAGACCGGAAACGACCTCAACGATGTACCCAGCGAGTGCTGCCCCATAGTTGGAATAGGAAGTGATCACTCCCGGAGGCCGCACTCTGGCCGGCATATATTCCGCCAGAAATTTATCCAGTGGCATAAGGTCTTCGGCTGTGCGTGCGGCAATCCCTGTGGCCTTTTCTTCAAATCCCGGCGTGTGGGACAACAGGTGAGTCATGGTGACGGGCTCGGGAAATGTCTCCGGGATTTTAAACTTTTTGAGGTAGGTGTTCACATCCGCGTTCAGGTCGATCTTGCCCTGTTCGACAAGCTGCATCACCGCGGTCCAGGTTATGAGTTTCGAGACGGAACCGGGCCGGAACATAGTTCTCTCGGGATCCACCGGCTTCCACTTCTTGACATCTGCATATCCGTATCCTTTAGCAAGGAATATCTCACCATCCTTCACACAGGAAAAAGTCGCGCCCGCAATGTGGTTGTCTTTCATATGCACGGCCATGATTCCATCGACAAAGGCTTCCATCTCAGCACGAGCTGTAAGAATGGCCTCTTCTTCAGGTGCTGATGTTATCATTTGTTTCTCAAGTTCGTTTTCCTGGGCTGTGAGAGAGTGAAATACGGCTCCTGCGAGTAGCAGAAAGATCAGAATGAATAACCCCTTTTTTCGCATATTGTACTCCTTCTTCAGTTTGTCTTTTCTGTAAAATACCATCTTCAATAAAAAATGTCAGGAATTTTCTTCAAACGGTTTCCTCTACCACACAATTGGGCGCTTAATAAGACTACAGCATATCCATTCCCTCTCGGATTTGGAGATACTTCCCCTCATCCCTCAGCTTTCCTAAGTTTTGCAAAAGCTTTAAGATTGAGCTAGACTCACAAAAGGAAAATCAAGATCCACTCAAATGAAAAGGATCCCTTTAGGATTTATTATGATTGCGGTCGTTATGATCTTTGTGGCGGTGGCTACAGATATTTTCTGGGGGGCGAAAATCATTGGCAGGCCATTTCCAGAAACCATGCCGGTGAGTTCAGTCGTTTACAATGCATTTGCTGTTCCAGATATTCTGATGTCTATTATTCTGTATATCGGTGCTATCGGATTATTGAGGCTTCGGAAGTTCGGGTTTGTTGTTTCGTTGGTTGCCATGGGGATGTGGCTTTTTGATTCGCTTCTCGTACTTGGAATCACAAAACTGTCCCGGATAGACATCGTCGGTTTTTCACTAGTCTTTGCAATCTTTACAGTGGGATATCTATTCCATAGAAAAGATATATTCGACTAGATCTTATACCTTTTAATTATAGACCTCTTATTTATAGAGACTATTTTTATAGACTATTTCCCCTCTTTTTCCTCTGGATTGTCTTACGACTTATCTCCAGCGAAAAGAAACCATTCCTCTTTTTTTGGCTCCATCTTACAAAGCGGAACGTATGGGAAACGGCCCGATACCATGTAAGGCCAGTTCCTCAAGCTGATCGATAATAAAAAGGGGACTGTCTCACTAGTGTCCCAACGTTGTATTTCAAAATTCTTTTAACTTCAATAGATATAGTTAGTTACAGGGGGTTTCCACCGTAATCGATTTGAACGCGATTTTCTGATATGGTCACTCTCTTCTATAGCGACGAAAGGAGTGCCCATGAATCCAGGAAGAACCATCTTCTCTCAGATAATGGATTACCTGCCTCTACATGAGTTTCGTAAATGCGTTAAGCGTTATCGTGGTCATTATAAAGTTAAGAGTTTTTCCTGTCTAGACCAGTATCTCTGCATGGCCTTCGCCCAACTCACCTACAGAGAGAGTCTTCGAGATATCGAGGCATGTCTTCGTTCTATGCAGAGCAGACTCTATCATATGGGGTTTCGAGGGAAGGTGTCTCGGAATACTCTGGCTCATGCCAACGAGAGGCGTGATTGGAGGATCTATGCGGACTTTGCACAGGTGCTGATTCATCTGGCAAGACGATTATACGCTGATGAGGATTTTGGTGTGGAGCTAGATAAGACCGTCTACGCACTCGATTCAACAACGATCGATCTCTGTCTTTCACTTTTCCCATGGGCCAGGTTCCAAAAAGGTAAATCCGCCATTAGGTTACACACAGCATTAGACTTACGTGGATCTATCCCTACATTTATAAAAATCACAGATGCCAGGGTATATGATCTCTGCATCCTGGATGAACTGATCCCAGAACCAGGGAGTTTCTACATTACGGATCGTGGGTTCCTTGACTTCTCCAGACTCTACGACCTAGAGCAGCTTAATGCCTATTTTGTTATCCGATCTAAATCGAATACTAAGTTCCGTAGACTCTACTCCCGTGCTGTCGATAAGTCAAAAGGTCTTATATGCGACCAGACGATCAAACTCACGGGAGTCTATACACCTGAGTATTATCCGAAAAAACTCCGTCGCATTCGGTTCCGCGATAGAGAAAACAATAATAATCTGATCTTTTTGACTAATAACTTTGATCTTCCAGCCTATACTGTTGCTCAACTCTATAGGTGCCGATGGCAGATAGAGTTGTTTTTTAAATGGATCAAGCAACATCTGAGGATAAAAAGCTTTTATGGAAGATCCGTCAATGCTGTGAAAACACAAGTATGGATAGCAATCTCTGTTTATGTGCTTGTGGCAATAATCAAAAAACGACTGAATTTAGAGTTGAGTCTCTACACTTTTTTGCAGATTTTGAGTGTAACAGCTTTTGAAAAACCCCCTATTTTACAAGTACTTAGAGATTCCAGCGACACAGAATATCCAGGGGACTCTTCTAAACAGTTGGAATTATTTAACTTATGATGGAACACTAGTGTGACAGTCCCCTTTTTCTGTCCCCTTTTTTGTCCTTTTTTTAAAAAAAGCTTGACACGGGCGTGACTAGCTTGTATACTGTGTATATTGGTTATACACACAAGGAGAAACAAACAGAATGTTCATCGTGATCTCGCCAATGAATCCAGACGCGATGTACAAGCAGGTGACCGATCAGATCAAAGACGCTATCGCTTCCGGCACGCTTAAACCCGAGACAAAGCTACCCTCGATCAGAGAAATGGCCAAGGATTTAAAGATCAGCATGATCACCATAAAAAGAGCCTACGCCGACCTGGAAAACGAAGGATACATTCTCACTCGTCCGGGTTTGGGCTCTTATGTAGCAAATATCAATAAGGATCAATTGCGGAGGGAAAAACTGGCAGATATCCGCGCGGAGATCCAAAAAATTCTCCTCACTGCTGCCAGATTTGATATCTCCCCTAATGATATTTTCGCTATCATCAGGGATGAAGGAGTAAAGAAATGATCGAAAAAAAAGGATTCGTGCGTTTTAAGGTTTTACTCATCATCGTACTCGTGATCGTGTTCGCCTTGCTCTTTATGGCATGAGAGAACGCAGGAAGATACGCCATCACATTGGATATATCGAGTATATGAGATGAATTGCAATGAAAGAGATAAATGGAGGTTATAGATGAAAGCCGTGCTCGAAATAAAAAACCTGAGAAAAGAATACGAAGAATTCATCCTGGATGATATTTCCTGGGATGTCCCCAAGGGATGCATCACCGGGCTCATAGGCCCCAACGGCGCCGGAAAAACAACAACCATCAAGCTCATCATGAGACTGATCAATTCAGACGGCGGAGAAATAAGGGCCTTCGGACTGGACCATTTCGCCGATGAGAGAGAGCTAAAGAACCGCATCGGATATGTGGGAGAAGAGCAGTACTTCTATGAACACCGGAGCGCTCATTGGACCGGAAAATTCGTTTCCCATTTTTTCGCCGATTGGGATATGGATCTGTACCAAAAACTTCTTGAAGATTTCGGGCTCCCCAGAAAAAAGATGATCAGAAAATTCTCCAAAGGCATGAGAGTGAAACTGTCTTTAGCTATCGCCCTTTCCCACAACCCCGAGCTCATCATACTGGATGAACCCACAGCCGGGCTGGATCCGGTCATCCGCAGAGATGTGCTGGATTTCCTCCAGAATATCACCCAGGACGGAGAAACATCCGTGCTCATCTCCTCGCATATCACAGACGACATTGCCCGGATCGCCGACACCATCACCTACATGATCAACGGCCGGATCGCACTCACCGCTGCCAAAGACGACCTCCTGGCCAACTGGAAGAGGATCCACTTTTCTAAAGGCTCCTTGAACAAGACACTCCTCGATTCCCTGGAGCAGGTCCAAGATCACGCATTCGGCGGCGCTGGGATCACAAGGGATTACCTCAGGATCAAAGACACCCTCTCGGCGGGTATGGCCGCAGGTGATATCAAAGTGGAAAACGTCGGTCTGGACGACATCCTCATTTCTCTTGTCAAAGGAAAGTAGAATGTGGCGCCTCATGAAGAAATTCTCCCCCATCTTTATTTTGTATTCGATCATAATGGCCGGCTTAGTTTTCCCCTTGATGAATCACGACCGGCTTACTGGGCCTGATCCACTCACCCTCAACTTCGTGTTCACCATGGCCCCTTTCCTGTTCCTTATAGTCCTCGGTGCGATCTTTGTCCACGAACAGTTTGAACATAAAAGCAATGGTTACGCCTTTTTGCGAATCCTTCCCATCAAATTCAGTGATATCGTTATCGCCAAATTTCTACTTGTCTTCCTGACCACATTTTTCTTCGTAGGATTCCACTGTGTGGCTTTTTCGAAAATCTCGAGCGACCCTAGATATCTCGGCCCGAGCTGTTCCTTTTTAATCATAAATGCGAATATATGCCTCTTTTTAGCGGCCCTGCTCTACCTCGGCATCTTCCGCTTCGGGTTCGACAAACTCGGAAAATACGTACTCATTTTTTGGCTTGTGATCCTCTTCGCCCCGATCCCCATCACTATCTACTTTTTGAAGCGATGGGGGATCAGCCGTCAGGAGATCATCGAAAAAGTCGCCAGTCTGGATTGGGTGATCGCAACTCTCATCTGTGTGGGGCTTTATTTCCTTTTGATGCGCGCGGCCATTAGTACCCTGGAAGGAGCAAAAAGATGAAGGAGTTTAAAATGTTGTACTTGATGAAAAGAAACGCCGTCGCTTTTATCTGGTATACGGCACTTCTCGTTGTGCTGAAGACCCTGTGGTGGATCTTTATCCGCGAAACGTTATCCCCCTATATGGTTGTATTCCAGGGGCAATGGATGATCCTCATTGTCCTGGGAGCCATAACGGTCAACGAAAAATCCGAAGAAAAAAGCAACGGCTATGCCTTTCTGGGAACGCTGCCCCTCATAGACACACAAATCGTTGCGGCCAAATTTTCTCTTGCTTTTTTAACCGTGCTTTTCCTGGTCGGTTTTGAAAACCTTCTCTACAATTTTATATCAGGTCCTGCGGAGCTTTTCGCTTTAGGAAGGATATTGATCTTAGTCAGTGCACTTCTCGGTCTCATCCTGGCGGCATTGATGTACATTTTCATCTATAAATACGGACACATCAGATCCGTCATCCTGATTTTTGTTGCCGTCGTCATGATTATTCCCTCTCTTTTAACAGAATTCGTAATTATGAAAATGGACATCGATTTCCACGCCGTTCTTGAAGATATCATCGGCGTGAACACGCTCCTTTGGATTTGCCTGACAGTTCTGGGACTCGGGCTTTATCTCGCTCTCATGCAATTCGCTATTAAAGTCAAAAAGGCAAAGAAAGGCTCAACATAGAGTGACTGAAGAAAAGGAATGATGATGCTGTTTATAGTGGTCTCACCTTTGAATCCAGACCCGATGTACAAGCAGGTGACGGATCAGGTCAAAGACGCCATCGCAAGAGGAACGCTTAAGCCGGGAGATAAACTCCCATCGATAAGGGAACTGTCCTTGGAACTTAAAATCAGTATCATCACCATCAAGAGAGCCTACTCCGATTTGGAAAACGAAGGTTACCTCCTCACGCGTCCGGGATTGGGCTCTTTTGTAGCCGATATCAACATGGAGAAACTCAGGGAGGAAAAATTGGCTGACATCAAAAGCGTAATCCAAAAAATCATAAAAACGGCCGAAAAATTCGGCATCACACGAGACGATATCCTGTCTCTTGTGAAGGAAATCAAGGAGAATTCCGATGACAAACATCGTTGAGATCGACAACTTGCGGAAGGAATACAAAGGATTCACCTTGGACAACATCTCTCTTCAGGTTCCCCAAGGCACAATCATGGGATTCATCGGTCCCAACGGAGCGGGGAAAACGACGACGATCAAGATCTTGATGGACATGATCCAGCCCAAAAGCGGGTCCGTGCGCATGTTCGGACTGGACCACAGAAAAAACATCAAGCACGTGAGAAACAAGGCCGGATATGTCGGCGAAGACCAGAATTTTTATGGGGATAAAACAGTGGCGTGGACAGGGAAATTTGTTTCTGAATTTTTTGACAAATGGGATACAAATCTCTTCCAGAAGCTGCTGACCGATTTTGCCATCAGCCGGACAAAAAAAACAAAGGACCTGTCCAAAGGCATGAAGGTGAAGCTCTCGCTGGCCATCGCGCTGTCCCACAACCCCGATCTCATGATCCTGGATGAACCCACAGCGGGTCTGGACCCGGTCATCCGGAGAGAGGTTTTAGAGCTCTTGCGTACCTTTCCAGCTGATGGCAAAAAGTCCGTGATCATCTCATCCCATATTACAGACGACATCACGCGGATCGCCGATTACGTCGCCTTTCTGATCGAGGGAAAGATCGCCCTCTTCGAAGCCAAGGACGAACTGCTGGCCAAATGGAAAAGAATCCATTACAAAAAAAGCACCCTGGACGACAGCATCGTCAGCACTTTGAAAAGCCGAAAAGAACACATGTTCGGGAGTGCAGGAGTCACAGAGGATTATCCTGCTCTCAAAGAGTCCCTTTCAGAGGGCCTGGCTAAAGAAGAGGTCAAAGTGGAGAATCTGGGCCTGGATGATGTTCTTATTGCTCTCGTGAAAGGAGAATAGCCATGTGGTTAATCATGAAAAAAAACGCGCCTGTTTTTGTCCTTTATTTTGTGGTGATCGTTATCCTGCTCACCATTTTGAGGGTCTTTACGGGGAGCGGACTCTCCACCGCTTTTGTGCTCGTCTCAGGGATTCTCGTTTTCCTGCTCGTTTTTGGGGCAACTTTCATGAATGAACAGTATGAAGAAAAACACAACGGGTATGCGTTTCTGGATACCCTGCCTGTTACGGCACGAGAAATCGTCGAGGCTAAATTCGTCCTTGTCTTGTTGACAAGCGGATTCCTTGTAGGATTTTGTATTATCCTTTATTCCCTCTCCTCTGGTTCTCAAGATACCGTTGTTATCGCTTGCTCCTACGCACTCCTCAACGGCGTGGTCTGTCTGACTCTAACAGGCATGAACTACATCGGAATCTTCACCCTTGGATTCACTAAGTATTTTGTGCTCGTTATGTCCGGACTTTTGGCCATTGGATTCGTCCCCATGTTTCTCCTGATGACCTATAGGGATCGAATGGACATCTTAGTCGAGAACATTCTCGCTTTCTATGCCGGGATCAACTGGATGATCGTTCTTCCCACAGCGCTTGTGGCCTACTTCCTCTTGATGCTGGCGGCCGCAAAAGTACGGCACTTGAAAAGCACCTGATCCGGCTCTGCGATCAGAAGCGTTTTCAAAATCACCAATCGGGATATCCTGATGCCAGTCATCACAGATTTGGAAATGCTAACCTGCATACTTGAATTTAACTCTGTAAAAGTTAATAATATTATTCTGAAAAAATGATGATTTCGAAAAGGCTGAATATCAATTGGCTTCATAAATTCACTGAAGGAGATGAAGTATGAAAAGACATTTTATGGCCTTAGTTCCATTATTCATAATGATCGTTTTTCTGGGATTCCGGTTCTCCTATCAGGAAAAGGCTGGAGACGAGGCTTATGGCACCCGGAAGTATGATGACTTCCAGACTCCGAGGTTCTGCGGCACTTCGTGCCATACCGATATCTATCAGCAGTGGATGCAGGCCATGATGTCCCAGGCCTACACACATCACTGGGACGAGATCGAATATTTCAACCTGGCTGTTCCTCATGCCGATAAAGATCCGAAAGTAGCCGGAGTCAAAGCAGGATGTAATGGCTGTCATGCCCCGCTGGCTTTTCTGGCGGGAGACACTCCCCCGCCTCGGCCGGAGGCGATGAGCCGGGCCAATGAATCGGTTTCCTGTGATCTTTGCCATACAGTCACAGGGTATTCGGGAGACGTCCCCCACAATTACAACTGGATCTCCCAGCCGGGAAAGACCAAGTACGGCCCCCGTGTAGGGAAAAATTCACCGGAGCACAATCTCCAGAAATCGGAGTTCCTGGGAACCGCCGATTTTTGCGGGACCTGCCACAACGAGATGAGTCCCTACGGAATATGGGTGAAATCCACTCATTTGGAATGGCAAGACGGACCATACTCCAAAGAAGGGGTTAAGTGTCACAACTGCCACATGACCTATGCCGCCACAAAGACAGCGGCCATGGGGAACATATATCCCGACGCACGCCAGCACCTTTTCCACGGGGCGCACGATCCGGGAAAGGTCAGAGGCGTCGTCGAATTGAGAATCCACCCGGATATCCGGGAGGCCGAACCCGGCGACACAGTCAAATTCACGATCGCACTCTTTAACCAGAAGACCGGCCACAAGTTCCCCACAGGCTCTGTCGAGGACCGCATCGTATGGATGCATGTGGAGGCTGTAGACGCCAAAGGGAACACATATCACCTTCCGGTCGATAAAAAAGGATTCGAAGGGGAGGAATACACGATCGGAAGCGATGTCCTGGCCTATCAGGATATGGGGATCGCCCTCGATGATCCCAATTTCCCTGGTGTGCAGAGAGACGGCATTCCCATCGGCGACCGCATCTTTCGCATGCCGTATTTCGACCCCCTAGGCCGGATGACCATTATGCAGTGGAACACCAAATCCCTCGGTGTGGACTACCGCATCGGGCCGCGCGAAACCAAAATCGAGACATGCACTTTCAACCTTCCCTTTGAAATCGCCCCAGGAATGCTGAAAGTAACCGCCACGCTCTACTATCAGAAACTTGTCAAGCCGGTAGCCGACTTTCTCAAGGTGCCGGAGGATGAATCCGAAGTCATCAAGGTCAACGACCATTTCACGACCTTGACAGTCCTGGATTAGAGGTATCATCATGAAAAAAATAATTTTATCCGGATTGGCTTTTTTCATTCTGATACAAATCGCCATAACCGACCTTCACGCCATCCCCGCCTTCGCTCGAAAATACAGGTTGAGCTGCAAGACATGTCACACACCCTTCCCCAAGCTAAAGGCATACGGAGACGAATTCGCTGGGAACGGCTTCGCCATAAAAGACAAGGATGCTCCCCGCTATTTCGTGGATACCGGAGATGATTTCCTGTCCCTCCTGCGGGAGTTTCCGATCGCTCTGAGGCTGGAGGGATTCTGGACTTACAACAATTCCAGCAAACGCCAGCTTGATTTCATTTCGCCATACTTGTTGAAGTTTCTCTCAGGCGGGGAAATCACCAAGAACATCGCCTACTACTTCTATTTCTTCTTCAGCGAGCGGGGTGAGGTTGCCGGTATCGAGGATGCTTTTGTCATGTTCAACAATTTGTTCGGCACTGAGCTGGATTTTTATGTGGGCCAATTTCAAGTGTCAGATCCCTTGTTCAAACGGGAATTGCGCCTGACTTTCGAAGACTATATGATCTACAAGGCCCGCCCCGGTTCCTCTCTTGCCGATCTGACCTACGACCGTGGCCTTATGCTGACCTACGGTCTGCCTTCCGGAACCGACCTGGCTGTGGAGGTGGTCAACGGAAGCGGTCTCAACCCAGCGAATCCCTTCCGAAACTTCGATAAAGACAAGCACAAAAACGTCCTGTTCCGGGTCTCCCAGGATGTGATCGACCCACTCCGGGTCGGAGGATTCTACTACTCCGGCAAAGAGGAGCAAGAATCAGAGATCAACTCAATGTGGATGTTGGGCGCCGACACCACGGTTGCGATCCCCTCTTGGGAGCTAAACCTGCAGTATGTGGAACGCAGCGACGGGAATCCTTATTTTTCACAAATCGCATCCGATAGCATCAAAACCAGAGGTGCTTTCGCCGAGATCATCTACTTGCCCAAGGGAGACGATAGCAAATGGTACGGAGTAGGTCTTTGGAACTGGGTGACATCCGATCACAAAGAACTGAAATACGGCTCCCTGACCATGCACATCGGAATTCTGCTGCGCAGAAACTTCCGCCTGACCGGCGAGTTCAGCTATATCTATGAAAGCGCCTACGACAAACACGCACGACTAGCGCTCGGACTCGTCACTGCCTTCTGAGAGGGGAGTTACAGATTTTCGTCTTATATACACAGCCGGGCATGACGTCCTGGCCTTGATAGGAGGGAATTCACCGATCAGAGAGGGTTTTCATAAACTTGACGATCAGGTCTTCCTCTTCTGAGGTCAATCCGAGGTCCCCCATCTCATCCACATTAACGTTCTCTGCGATTTCCGGCAGCGGCCAGTTGGCTTCTTCTCTGTCCCTAATGTTGTAGAAATTCACGACATCTTTCAGCGTTTTGAAGTATCCATTGTGCATGAAAGCCTTGATAAAGCCCTCATAGGGGCTCAAGTCCACGTTGCGCAGCGTAGGCACTTTGTGTTTTCCATAATTTTCTTTGGCGTGTCCGGCATACTGGTCGATTCCTTCTAAAAATCCCCCCAGCCCTTTATCCACCCAATCCTTGCCGTAGGGATTCCATTCTTTGCCTATCGTGTAGAATGGATTATCCGGATTTTTTGGAATTCCCAGGTTATCATAGGTGAAATCCGTAAATAACGGCGGAGTTTCTCCATCCACGGATGTCAGCACATGGCACTCTGCGCATAAGCCAGTGGTGTTGAAAAGAGCAAGGCCGAGGAGTTCGTCGTCATCAAGCCCGATCCCCTTGTATTCCTCGATATTGGATTTATCGATAATTGTCACATCGAGGTCCTGAGCGCGCGCATTGCGCCAGAATTCGTCGAACTTCGAGGTGAACTTGGTCACTTCAAAGGATCTCTCGTAAGCAGCGACGGCATGTGCGATCCGCTCATACGTGCCGTCGATATCAGTTTCCGCATCCAAGGAGTCTGAGCCCCAAACTGCCCTGAAGAGGTCGGCATAATCCGATTCTTGAACTTTTAAGATAACGCTCTTTTTGTCAAGCATGTTCTGCTCAAGCGGATTGAGCAATGGCCCCATAGCCTGCTCGGCAAGCGGGTCCCCCAGCTCCCACCCGGTGGCTCTTCCGTCCCAGAACATACCACCGACAAAATTGCCCTCCTCATCTATGTACAGCTCAGGGCTGAATCCCGCATAGGCGGCTGTGGGTGGCTTGCGGTTTCCGAAACGAGCTTCCATGGCCCCTGTATAGACCGAACCTCCCTTGTTCAGCTCCTCATCAGGGCCGGTCCAGCCAACAGTGGGCCCATGACAGAACGCACAGGACTGCCCCTCTGGTGTGGAAAGCCTGACGTCAAAAAACAATCTCTTCCCCAACATTTCCTTTGGTGTCAGCTCTTGAGCGACAAGCTCTTCTTTCTCGGCAGGAACGACATCTTCCTTCTTCGAACAGCCAAAGGAAAAGATCATGACAATGACGATAAGGCAGATTAAAGTCCTTTTTATGATATTCACGATCCACCCTCCTTTGTTCTTATTTGTTTTCTCTATGTGATTTTTAATAATACCTAACTCCAGGAGAATTTTCAAACGAGCACAACAGGGGCTACAGCGCTCTCTTGTTATAAATTCCGATACCGCAAAGGACCAACACACCAAGAACATTTAAGCATAAAGTGCCCGGCCATAGGATGGCAACAGCACAAAGAATCAGTAGAGTCCGGACGAAAACATTTATTGCGCCGAACATGTATCCGGCAAAAGCGGCCGCAAAAGCAAACAATCCCACAAGGGCAAAAGCAGAGATAAGGACTCTCTCTGACCAGCTTCCGTTGATCAATCCCGTGTAGGCGAAGAGTAGGGGCATGATGTAGAGTCCTTTGGCTAATTTCCAGGATGTAAAACCAGTGGCCATGGGGGGCGAGCCGGCGATCGAGGACGCAGCAAAAGCGGCCAAGCAGACGGGCGGAGTGACGTTCGAATCCTGGGAAAGCCAGAAGATGATCATGTGAGCCGCCAGAAGCGATACCCCATGGTGGTCAGGGCGGGAACGGTCAGGATAGCGATCATGATATAAGCCGCGGTGACGGGGAGCCCCATTCCCAGAAGCAGGAAAAGATTTTCTAAGGATGCTACCTAAGAATACTTGTCCAAATAGACATGAATCCATTAACATAAAGGGAATAAAATGAACAATTAGAGCGTCTAACCAATGTAAGGGCTGCGAGAAACTGTATTTTGAGGATGAACTGATACCGTGGAATTAGGAGTCCAAACTGAACGAACAGGACGTCATCACACAAGCCCGGAATGGCGATAGCGAAGCATTTAAAGAGATCGTCAAAAAATACGAATCGCGAGTCGCAGCAACGGTGATCGGAATGTTAGGACACACCACAGAAGCTGAAGATGTCGGACAGGAAACATTCGTCCGTTTCTATCAATCGCTCAATCAATTTCGAGGCGACTCGAGCATCGGCACGTATCTCACGCGCATCGCCATCAATCTCTCATTGAATGAGATCCGAAAACGGAAGCGTCGCAGAAATCTTTTCTTTACGAATAACGAGAATATGATCGAAGGCATTCCGGACACGCAAGATCTCAAAAATCAAAGGGAAACCAGTAAACTCGTTCACTGGGGGCTTCAGAATCTCCCACCGAAGTTCCGTTCGGTTATTGTGTTGAGACTGATCGATGGTTACTCGACAGAAGAAACAGCAAAAATCCTCGGCCTGCCCATGGGGACAGTGCTTTCGCGCCTGGCCCGTGCTCAAATGAAATTGAAAGAAATCTTAACTCCGGTTTTTAAAGGGGAGCTTTCACTATGAAGGCGAAGGATACAGACAAGAGGATTTTAAAACTGCTCTATCGGTCTTTGGACAGTGATCTGGATGTAAAGGATCGAAAAAAACTGAATAGAGCGCTGGAGAGATCGGTAGAGCTTCGTCAGGAAAAAGAAAGCATAGTGGCTCAACGTCAGGTCTTGGCCAAGAGTGCCAGTCCATCGTTCGGCCCGTTTTTTGCCGAGCGGGTGATGAACCGGATTGAAACATTGAGCCCAAAGAAAAACGGATTGGAAGCTTTCTATAAAAGCTTTATGGCCGCTTTTCGCAAAGTCGCCATCGTGAGCGTTGTGGTACTGGTAATTTTGATCTCTTACAACTTGATAAAAAGCGATATCGTGCCTGAGGACGAACTCTTTTTTATGGCAGACACGACAATGGAAGAAATCCTCGATCTGCCTTTGTTCTGATTTTGGAGAAGAAACAATGAACATAAAAGTGAAAATCGCATTGATCATCGTCATGACTTTGGTGATTGGGATCGTCCTCGGGGCCCTGTTCAACAGGGCATTCCTTAGATATAGAATAAAGAGAGCTTTCCACGATAGAAACCCTGTTGGTATGGTCGCCTTTATGGAGGAGGCCATTCAACCTACTCCCGAGCAAAAGGTATTGATCAGAGAAATTCTGGAAAAACACAGGAAAAAGACCCAAGAAATCCGTGATGAATTCATGCTGGAAATGCGAGAGGCGTTTGAATCTTTGGAGGCGGAATTAGATCCCATCCTGACACCCGAGCAAAAAAAACGCCTGCAGGAGAGGTTCTTTAGTCCTCGGGGAGATCAGAGACGATTCCCGGACCGGCACAAGCCGTGGAGAAAACCACCACCAAGAAAACCTCCGGGGGAAAAACCTCCAGGAGGAAAGCAATAATGAGCTTCAGACTGGCCTGATCCCAGGCCACACCTCATCTTAACTCCTACTCCTCCTTTAACAGACCAGGGCAAATCCCCCAAAGCCCTGGTTTTTTAATCTTGAGTATGACAGTGAGAAATGCATGCTATTCTACGTTAGGTCGGGACCGCAAATGGAAAAGGACAATTTAGGGTCTATTCTTGGTTTTGATTCAAAGCGAGTTTGAGGGAGGCCCAGACATCGAGGCCGTTGGGCATCTTTGGTCTTTGGCCACCGGGGCGTCCCATGCCGCCGCCCATTCCCCCCATACCGCCTCTGCCTCCGCCGCCACCTGGGGGCATTCCTTCCATTCCGCCCATCCTATCTCGCATCGCTTTTTTCATCTCATCCCTGTCTATTTTTGGGATTTCAAGGCCGATGCCGATCTTATCCCCAGGGTTGGTTCCTATGGCATAGGGATGTTCATCATCGGATTGGAGAGGAACTTTAAGCTCATAGACAAACAATCCCGTCTCATTTCTCACTTTGATCTCAATACCGTGTGCTTCTTCCACTGGAATCCGCCGTTCGGCTCCTTGGGGTCCAAGGATCTCCAAATCGGTGAGAGAACGCTCAAAGGCCTCCCGTATTTTCTCTCGATCCAGCGGTCCACCTTGCATCTCCTGAAAATCCATCTGTGTCCCGGCCTCTCGTATCCCGATGGGAAATTTGATTCCGAAAGCTTTTTCTTTACCTCCATCAGGGTCAAACCAGAGCGTAAAACCCTGACTCATAATCTGAATCTGAAGCATAGGATGTTCAGCAAGCATGCAGACATAAAGATGGCTCTCATCATTGAAAAAACCAATAGAGAGATTTTTGCTTTCAAAAAAATACAACGTGTCCAGCCAGTCATCACTTTTGGCATCGATGATTATGTCCCGGTCGAGCCAGCTGGAGTTAAGCTTTTGCTCGTTACATCCAACAGTGTAAAGCACTAAAATCCCTATGGCACAAGCAATGAAAAATTGTTTGATATTTAAAGAATGAATTTTCGTTTTGGGTTTAAACATCATTTGAGCTCCTTATCTATTCTCTCTTTTATTATTTTAGCACTTTTATTAGGTTAGCAGTTTAATAGTTATAATTCATGATGATTCCTTAGGTCGAAAGCATCTTTATTTCCTCCACCATATGGCTCATCCGGACAGAAGCTCATCCTTTTAGCTTCTATCCAGACATTATGTTTTCCCCTCTCAGGAAATAGCTATGTTCTCCCTTTGGCCTTAAGGATTAAAAGCACGCTAAAACAAGTAGGGCCAGCCCTGGGATGTGTGCAAATCAAGGCTGACCCTCTGAGATTGGGATTCTTAAAAGTCTTCTTTGATCTGGCGCCTATACATTGGGGATCTTGGGGTCCGGCCTCTCTCTCTGCCTCCCGGCATGAGATCTCTTCTTTCTTTGAACCTCTCCTGCCGCATGGACTTCAATGCTTCATTTTGTTCCGGGGTGAGCACTTTCGCGATTTCGTCTTGCAATTTCAATCGTTCGATCAGCATATCATTCCTAAAAGCAGATGATTTAGAAAGGGCTTCCTTGATTTTTGCGTAATCCAGGTTTTCCCGGTCCTGCATGAGCTTGTGAAATTCCAAGCGGTGTTTGCTGTCTTCGGCTTCTGCGTCGATCATTTTTTCTTCGAAGGAATACGTCAGATCTTCAATGGCTTTGAGTTGATCATCTGTGATCTTGAGGTCTTTTTGATTGGCCTTAAGAACTCTGAGTATCCTCGAAGGCGAGTGATTCATGCGATCTCTTCTCCCTCTTCTTCCCTGAAAGGGTTGAGCAAAGCCGTCAACCGCGAACAAGACAATTACCGCAATCATGGCAAATACAGTCAGTGTTTTTTTCATTTATCTCTCCTTCAGAAATTTTTTCATTGCGATGTCTTCTGTTATCACTCTATTAGACTCTGTTTTTGCAAAATTTATTCCCGATAAAATGTATTTATGTTGCAAAATCAGAAGAAGCGTGTAAGTGGAGGTTGAGGCAAAAAGGGGACTGTCCCTTTTCTTGTCCCTCTAATTAAAAGCCGCGGGCGAACATTGTCCAGAAGTGATCGCCCAGTTCGAGCCATTTTTGGATGGTGGCGCGGGCAAAATCGTTGGTGTATTTCGTCAGATATTTGCGGAGCAGTTCGGAATCCGGGTTGGAGCCCTCGCTTTTGTAGATCTCCAACGCTCTCTTTTCGACATCGGGCAGATCCGAGAAAGCTTTGTCTTCGAACTCTTCGACAGCTTGCTCGATGTGTGTTCTTGCCTCCTGCCATTTGACTGTGGCTAACCTATTGGCCCTCCGGAAGGCCCAATCGGCCGAGTCCATCCGAAACCGGTGTTGGCCACAGCGTTCAAAGCTTTCCGGGAGCTCGGTCGCCCCCGCAAATATCGGAATCCTCGGACTCTGACCCGGGTTGTCGAAAGCAAACCAGGCGATCCCTCCGATGGGAGCCGGCAGCCAATCTCTGCATTGGATGACCTGCGAGTAGGAGCAGGCCGAAATGGCAATCGTCCGGAAACGTGGGACAACCCCAGGTTTTATGGTGTTGAGCAATGCCCACATGTCTCGAGACATCCAGGGATTGGCGACCGGACTTTTAATCATTTCATTGCCCTGGCGCGGCTTGACCATAAGGTTTGCGGTCATATCCATATCGGTCCCCTCATAGGTCTGTCTGTAGAAAGCCAGGACATCCCTGATCGAGACTTTTTTATCCGGCTTCACAGAAAAGGGAAGCTCTTCGGCGTTCATATCCAGGTTGAGAGATGGAGCCATCCGACTGAGCACAAAATACTCTCTGTGCGAAAAAGGCCTGCGGCCGCTGTAGGCCTTCCAGAATTTGAAGGGCTCTTCGCTCGCAGGATCCCACCACTCCATCTCTTCAGCAAGAGAGTACACATTCTCCGATGCCATGTAATAATCGGGATTGTCGAGCTTGAGCTCCCCGATCCTGGGGATATTGGCAGAGATGCCGACGTGGTCGTCAGGAATCCTCTGCGCAGCCCACACGGCACCGATCTCCAGGGGCCCTGCCCCCATGATCTCGAACTGCCAGACTTCTTTCGGGTCGGCAAAAGTAAGACATTCTCCCCTATCGGCATAGCCGTATTCTTTAACGAGCTCTCCAATAAGCTTGATGGCCTCCCTGGCCGTCGTGCATCTCTCTAAAACGATCCCCTGCAGATTTTCGATCAGGAACAATCCCTCGTTGTTGTAGAGTTCCCGCCGGCCACCAAACGTCGTTTCTCCAATGGCCAACTGTTTTTCATTCATACAGGGATAGGCTGTATTGAGGTAGGAAAAGGTCTCTTTAACCTGGGGGATTTCCCCGACTTCAATGACATTTCTCATGTCCCACGGAGTTTCATTGTGAAGGAATCCGTGGTAGATTTTTGTTTTCTCGCCCTCGGGATGAGTTTTCCGGGGCACAATATTCACCCAAGTCCGGTAATTTCCGTCACAGGAATGCGCAGTCATGACCGAGCCGTCTGTGGATGCCAGCCGGCCCACCATGATGCTCGTACAGGAATCGGGCTCCTCCCAATCCAGAGGCTTCTCGTGCGACCTTTGCGCAGAGATCTGCACCAAACCAAAAACCAGAAGCAGAATTGCGAGAAGAGTCAGACGCTTGAATATAATGTGAGATTTCAGACTTTTCATACAACCACTCCTTATTCGTTTTTTGAAGTCTATTCATTATTATGAATACCGTATCTGATGTCAATGTCCGCGTTCAAAAACCATCCGTTTGATTAAAATTGGAATTCCAAATAGAATGAAAAACAGCATGCGCCGTGTTATGAACATCTCTGACAAAGTAATAAAAGCCCAAGAACAACAATTCCGTCAGAACTGCTTTAAGTGCTTTCAGCCGATGAATATCTGCCTCTGTTCGGATATCAAAGCCTTCGATACTCGCACACGTTTTGTAATCCTCATGCATCCCAAAGAAGCGCGTAAAGTTAAGCAGGGAACAGGCCGGATAACGCACCTTTTTCTGAAAAATTCAGAACTCTTAACCGGTGTGGATTTCACAGAAAACGAGCGAGTCAACAACATCATCGCAGACCCAGCACATTATCCTGTGATTCTCTATCCCGGAAAGGATTCGATCGAGATCGGGGCATTCCGTTTCCCGGATAGTGTCCCTCATAGCATGAAACTTCTGGTTTTTGTGATCGATGCCTCATGGACATTAGCCAAGAAGATGTTAAAGCTGAGCAACAATCTCCATGTTTTGCCCAGAATTCATATTCGCCCCCAGGAGCCATCCCGGTATGTCATCAAGAAGCAGCCCCATGAGTCCTGCCTCTCGACCATCGAATCGGTCTGCGTGCTTCTTCAGGAGCTGAATAAACGGGGGATCGAAGAATCTTACGATAAACACAATGCCATGCTCGCACATCTGGACAGGATGTGTCACCTCCAAATCAAATACACTGAAGATACTTCTCTTCCCGGATATAGAAAAAACGCGGTGAAATCATCAGGCAAAAAAGAATGGCCGGATAAGACTCGATGTCCGGGGAAACGGCAGAGAAGGAGTGTCTGCTTCGATTAGAGGATATGACTCGATCAGGTCGTAGATATTTTAGTACGTGTGTGCCTTATTAGAATGTGCGCTCTAAAGAGCGTCAGTATTTGACGTCCACATCCACCGTGAAGAATTTATAATCCGAAAAATCGATCTCGAGTTTTGTCCACTGGAGTGTTTTTGTCTGTACGGAATTGGTGTAGTTGCTCCAGAGACCAACCTGCACCCTATCAGTAGTGTAATTCTCTTCGAAAACGGTCTTTGAGGGAAACATCAGGCCGTTTTTCTCCAGATCATAATAGTGGCTGACCGTGATGATGTGGTTGATCCCTTTGGCCTTTGGATCCTTGTATCCGACCAGTGATTCTTGTGCGACATCGATCCTCAATATCTGAAAATTTTCCCTGTCGACCCAAATTCTTCCGTAGTTGGAATTCTCGGCGGACACAGTTTTTGGGGTTGCCTCGATCACAACCGCAGCCCTTCCCTTGTATGTGTCTTCCTCCAGTATTTTATAATTGAAGTTGTTTTGCTGAGTCTTTCCGAGGAGCCCTATGGGGCCTAAGACAGACCTGTAGGAATAGAACTTTCGTGTCTTCAATTGGGCGTTTTTTTCGTTTGTCTTCTTTCCGTTCTCTTCGAGCAGTGTTCTGCTTTCTTCGATTGTGTTGCCTTTTTTGATCAGTTGATAATCATAGACATACACATTATTTCTCAGATTTATCTTCTGAGGACCTGTTCTGTATCGCTCGGGCGTCCCCTCATGCCGAAACTCCTGGTTCCTTCTTGGATCGGTCAAATCACGATAGGAAGGCTCTCTGGGATCGGACAGCTGCATTTTTGTGTCGTTCTTTGAAGTTTCCTCTGCGATCTTCTCCAAACACACAAAATAGAGCGCTGAATCGGCCAGTTTTGTGCAGTATTCAGCACTTTTTGTGAGGATCTTATCCAGATCCGGAGATTCATCCTCCTGAAAAGATTTGTGAGAAGCAAATACGGGATTAACAGCAAAAAAAACAATTAGGATAAAAATTGGGGTAAGTTTTAAAAATTTTTGGTTTTTCATTTGATTCCAACTCCTCTTATTCCAACTCCTCAAACTCGTTCACCTGAATTACTCAGGTATTTTCTTAAGCAAGAAGCGTGCCATGCCTTCCACATCTTTTTTCAGGGGGGCCATTCAGAAGGAGAAGATATCCCTGAGGTCAAAAACAGACAATTGTATCGGATCGAGTACGGATATCAGGCCGAGTACGGATCAATGGGATCCCCGCTCTTTATTTTATGGTTGATTTTTCCAGGATTGCCCTAAATATGAGTTTCCCCATGTTATCCCAAGCAGGCCTTGATATTCGCCACCGCCGTCTTGAGATTGTCTAGAGAATTTGCATAGGAGATCCGGATGTGGCCGGCTCCTTGTTTTCCAAAACACTCCCCTGGGACTGTGGCCACAGAGGCTTTCTCCAGGAGCATTTTAGACATCTCATACCCATCTATCCCGGATTCTTTGACTGATGGAAAGAGGTAAAAAGCTCCCTGTGGTTCAGCGGATGACAATCCAGGGATGTGATTGATGGCTTTATAGATATAATCCCGACGTTTGAGGAATTCCTCCACCATGGCATAGGCTGGACCCTGATCTCCCTTGAGGGCGGTCATAGCTCCCCACTGGGCAAAGGTGTTCGTGGACGTGACCATATACTGGTGGTACCTGAGGATGGGATTCAAAAATTTTTCCGGTCCCAGAACATAACCCAATCTCCAGCCCGTCATCGAATAGAACTTGGACAGACCGTTCAGGATGATGGTCCGTTCCTTCATCCCCTCCAAGGTGGCAATGCTGATGTGTTCGGCTGGCGGATAGATGATCTTTTCGTAGATCTCGTCGCTCAAGACGACCAGATCATATTCCTGGGCGAGCAGAGCGATTGTTTTCAATACAGCTAAAGAGTTCACTCCACCTGTGGGATTGGAAGGGCTGGCCAGAAGGATCATTTTAGTCCTGGGGGTGACTTTGTCGGCGATCTCATCAGGGTCGGGCTCGTAGTTTCTGTCTTCATAAAGCGAATAATCCACCGGCTCCACATCATTCGAGAGGGCATCCACATCATAATTCACCCACCGGGGATCGGGGATGAGGACCTGGTCGCCGGGATTGAGCAGAGCGTGGATGGCGACGTAAACACCCTCGGCCACGCCGTTCGTCACCACAACGTCTGTCTCAGGACTGTAGTCCAATTGATATTCTTCTCGATACTTATCCGTAATGGCCCGACGCAACTCAGGAATCCCTGCATTTTGTGAATAGTGGTGTTTTCCAGCCCGAAGAGCGTCCACAGCAGCCTCAACGATGTGGGAGGGTGTGTCGAAATCCGGCCGGCCGATCTCCAGATGAATGATCGTTTTTCCCTCCTGTTCGAGTTTTTTAGCTCTGTCAAAAACAGTCCGGATGCCCGAGTAAGGGATGCGCTGAGCTTTGAGCGATTCCATTTTGGATTTCTCCTTCAGACTGAGAAAAGGCAAAACCGATATATCATAGGGGATTGGATACGTCAATCTTCAAAGTCTGTCTGCCAAAGCCTATCTCTAAAGGAAACATAAGAACAGGAGAATACTCATGCATAAAGAGACAAAATCGCCAGAACAAGTAACGGATACCTTGTCGAAAGAAACCAAAGCCGCATCTTATATGCATTTATTCGACTTGATTCTGCAGGATTTGTTGAATGCCCTGTGGAATAAAGCCCTTTGCCAATAATGAAAATAGAACACACAAAGAAGAATAGCACGATCAAACCCATAATCGTTATAAATCTAAACCTGTGTAATTTTATTACATAAAAGAATGCCAAAAACGAGATCAATATCCCTCCTCCTGTTACAAAAATCATGCCTGTCCGGAGAGTTTTTTTAATCCCGAATATGTGAGCCCATGTCCGTATCCCGGACGTCCTATCTGCATCATAATCTTCACATGTGTTAATGAAGGTAATTCCCTGCATGATCGATGCATAGCCAAAACCAAAGAGAACGATAAATACAGAAAGCGCATCTTTCACGATGTACCACCCTGCCAGGATGGGCAGGAAGTAGAGCCCAAGCATCACCGGAATCGGGCTAAAAAAACCTCTCTTTTTCACTCTCATTGGCGGAGCCGAATAGGCATAACCTGCCAATACACCTGATGTAGCCAGCAAATATATCATGTCCCTTTTTAAAACACACAAAAGAACAATGAGGATACCTGCGAAAAAAAGTTCTATAATGAGTAAAGCTTTGACGCTGGAGACTCCTAGCGATTTTATGGCATTGCACAAGGAACTCTTTGATTTTTCATCGACATCAATATCATACAAACTATTGATATTACAGGAAAACGTAAGGATGATGAAAAAGAGACAGATATAGAGGAAAACAGGCCAATTGAGAATTTCTCCCCAATCATTGGCTGCCAAGACAATCCCTAAGGAACACGTAGGCAAAGATGCAATCTGAATATTCCCTCTGCTGATGATGATAAAATTTTTTATAGACTTCAACATCTATAGATATCCTAATGCCCGGAGGCCACAATAAGAAAAAACCAATCCATATCCAATATAAGATACGGATACACTTTTTCTAAAATAAAAAAAACCAGAAGTGAAAACAGCTAACGCACCTAAAACAATAAAGTCTTGTTGCGTATGAAATAGAGACAGAGGGAGGGCTAAAGACAGACCGAGGGAGACAGACACCATTTTCGTTGCTTTTTGAATGCCATATACGGTGAATAACGTTCTTACTCCATACTTAAGATCTCCTTCATAGTCCTTGAGATCTTTAGTCAAAGGGCCGATGGAAAAGGCTACAAAGATGAGAAGGGCTACATGTACAATCTCATTATCAACAGAAATTTCTTTGATTCTAACTGTCGCAAAAACCCCGATAAAAAATACCAGAAGAGAACCCCAACCGATAAACACTGTGCTCAAGAGCCTTCTCCGCAGTCTGAACGGAGGAACAGAATAGACCATGGAACTTAAAATTGAAATAAAGGTGATTACAAAAGGGATGCTCCCCAATACGGGGCTCATAAATATCGCTATGAGAGCAAATACAGAAGCGACCCCAAGATAATGGACGGGACACACTTGTCCCCTCACCAAAGGCCTGTGTGGATTAGAAACTCGATCAATTTCGAGATCGTAAACATTGTTGTACAGGATCGTGGACATCCATATCATGATGATCAGCGCGATGCATATCAAGATGTAAATGAAATCAGGAAAGACGAAAAAATGGAGAAGATGGTTAAAATATATTCCTACCAGCACAATTAAAATGAAATGCAGAGTTCTGAAAGAGATGAAGTCTCTAATAAGTGCTACGGGAAGGTGTTTGTTGACTCTGGCAAGATATATCAGCCCGACGGCCACATTAAGGATGAAGTAAAACCAAAAGTAGATGATATGACGTGAATGATAAAAGATATATTTTTGAGTGTCGGGAATTGGCAGAAAAAGGCGAGGAGCAACCGATATGGATATTAAAATATACAGAGCGATCCCGGCAAGCACAGCTCTTAAAAGTGATCGCGATTTTATCCACACGTAAAGTGAAGCCAGAAAAAGAAGAACTGCCATTTCAATCGCAATTCCAGATCCTGCTTTGGATGTAAAAAGGAAAAATCGCAAGAATTGTCTGATGAATTCATTCGGCAGGATGTATTCATAGGGAAATCCTCTGTGGAAGATAAAATGGTCAATGAGCGGCGGAAGTACAATAAGGAAAAAGCCCGATGATACTATACGAGCGACCTTAACAATATCCCTTTTTGCTATAAAGCTAATGATAATAACGCCTGTTTGGAACATAAGGATATAGAAAAAAAAATGGTGTATGAACTGAAAGATGCTGAACTGTTCTTCAAAAAAAATCTGTTCGAAAATGTCACGGAGAGAGATCAGGATAAAAATGTAAAGGGCCAGTAAAGGGGTTGGGATTTTTACATTTTCTATTTTGTCTAGATATTTATCTGCCTTAGTGACTAAACGATGTGTCCACATAGAGGACAAATTTCCTTTAGCTTATTTTACTGGCAAAATAGTCTTTCCTTTTGCTTTGTGCGTCTCCCATTCTAAATCATGATGTTGATCATTTCAATCTCTATTGACAACTCTCTTTTCCTTTGCAAAAATAAATAACAGTCAGACATATAAGTGGGAGGGTTAAATCTTTAACAAAAACTTCACAATTTTTAACAACTTCTTAACAACTTTCCTGTCTAGTGAAAGTATATTGAATAAGGAATAAAGCGAGTGTTATGGACTCATTTTTCTTAGAAATAAAAGATTATTAAGGGGGGTAAAAATGAAGAGGATCATTTTGCCGGTATTGTTTTTCTCATTCCTATCCCTATTAGATCTTCATGCCCAATGGGCAAAAACGTATGGAGGACGCCACGAGGATCGATTTATTTCCATCCAAAAATGCCATAACCGAGGGTATGTTGCCGCAGGATTGACACGATCGTTCACGGGAGCAAATAGCGATATTTGGCTAGTCAAACTTACCTTTGACGGAGAATTCATGTGGCAAAAGTGCTACGGCGGCAGTAAGGATGACATGGCAAATTGTGTCCGCGAGACCCGGGACAGAGGCTATATCATCGCAGGAAAAACGACGTCTTTCAGTTCTGGAGGCAGTGACCTCTGTCTTTTAAAGTTGGACTCATCCGGTGAAATGGAATGGCAAAAAAATTATGGTGGGAGCAGAGATGAAGAGGCCAATTCGATCAGGGAAACCAGCGACGGTGGATACATCGTCGTCGGCGTTACAAGTTCTTTTGGGATTGGACTGGAAAATTTCTGGATTCTTAAGCTGACAAAAAATGGCGAAACCGAATGGCAAAAGATCTACGGCGGCAAACAAGAAGATGTGGCCCTGTGTGTTCAGCAAACACAAGGAGATGGCTATATTATCGCTGGTTATACCCATTCATTCGGAGAGGGCGGAGTGGATTTCTGGATTTTGAAACTGAAACCAAACGGGAATATTGATTGGCAGTATACCTACGGGAATACATCTGATGATTTTGCATACTGTATTCGGGAAACTGTGGATCAAGGCTTAATTGTTGCCGGAAGCACATATGTGCCGAGTAAGCTTGATCATGATATTTGGATTCTGAAACTGGGGATAAGAGGGGATATCGAGTGGCAAAAGTCTTATGGTGGAAACGAAAATGATATTGCTTATTCTGTACAACAGACATTTGACGGCGGATATATTGTCGCAGGAATAACCGAATCTTTCGGTCAAAACTATCAAGATGCTCCCAAAGAAGACATTTTTCTCCTGAAACTGACATTTGGGGGTGATATCGAATGGCAGTATCGCTATGGAGCTGACTATTCCTATGAGATTGCGCGTTCCGTAGAACAACTCCCTAATGGAGGATATGTTCTGGCGGGCTCTACCAAATCATGGGGGGAGGGGGACTTGGATGGCTGGATTCTCAAGCTCCAACCCACAGGAACATTAACGCCTTTATCCACATTTATTTATCCGACAGATATGACCGGAGTAGAAACACACATAACAAGAAAAACACAAGATATTCTGAATATCGAGAAGAATTTTCTTCCGGATGAATCCAGCATGACACAGAGAAGGAGTAACGCAAAAATCTACCATCTTGGAGAAAACCTCGTCCATACTCTGAAATTAGAGCATGGAGGACATGGTTACACCGAGCCCTCGGAGGGAACGCACACTTATGAAAATGGCGAGCAGGTGCGAATACAGGCTCATGCACGCACGGATTGCCGTTGGGAGGAGTGGAGCGGAAACATACAGGGAGGACCAAATCCTGTAACGATTGTTATGGATGGTGATAAGACTATTAAAACCTCATTTAGTTATCATCCTCCCAGCGAACCGATTGGACCTGTTGACTGGGGTGGAGGTGGCGGCGGCGGCTGGGGCAGTCCTTGTTTCATCGCCACCGCAGCCTATAGTTCACCTTCTCATCCCCATGTTAAATGCCTGAGAAAATTCAGAGATAAATTCCTTCTGAAAAATAAACCCGGTCAAATTTTTATCAAAGTGTATTACAAGTTCTCACCTCAAGTGGCTCGTTTTCTTTCTAGAAACGAAGCGAGCAGGATTTCGACAAGAATTCTCCTTTTTCCTTTCGTCGTGTGGAGTTATATGATGGTTTATACAGGCTATGAGTTTAAGGTTTTACTCGTTCTCGCGATCCTTTTCTTTCCTGTGTACACGGTTCTTCGAAAGGAAAGAGAACCCTCAGAATGAAGTCATGAATTTGGTCTCACTTTTTCACGCGCTCTTTTAAAGTCGACAAATAACACACACTTAAAGATTGCAAAAAAAGACTCCACAGCGAAAAACAGAGTCTGTTCGCTCAGGACAGTTACTCTCCAACAAATCTCGGTTAGGTCACAACAATAAGTCACACGATGGGCTATAAGTCCGCATAACTTTTCTGTTTCGTCCATGTTCAAGATCTCCAGCTCGCTTTCCATCAAATATTCAATCCCTCTCAATCCATTTAAACGTTTCTACTCTATACACGCTTGTTTGCCACAGATTTATACTAACAAAAAGTAGCTTATCAAAGAGAGAGTCCAGAAAAATAGGCCTCTCGCAATTCTCCTTGCACAAACAGCGAGAATGAAATATGTTACCGATGTTTGAGCCATATGTCTTAAGAGGAGGCATCCGATGAAAAGGGGAAATTCCATTAAATTTTTGACGATTTTTGCCGCTGCTGTATTGTTTTTTTCTTTGAGTTCGGCATTGCAGGCGCAAGACAAAAATATCTTTAAAGAGAGAAGGCAGAAGCTGGCAGCTCTGGTTGATGGGGGGATCGTCATCATCCAGAGCTCAGAACGGAATCAGAACAACCTGTATGAATTTTTTGTCGAGAATAGCGACAATCACGATTTTATCTATTTTACGGGCTTAGAAACACCAAATGCGACACTGATCCTCTGTCCCGGCTCTGAGGAGTTCCCGGATATCCTCTACATCGACGGCGATCGAGAAAATATCCGCGAAAAGACCGGAGTCGCCCACGTCTTTCCGGTGAAGAATCTTTTTCCCGACCTCTCCAACGCCTGCTCGGATTTTTCACAGTTGCGCTTCACCCAACGAAGATTCAAGCCCCTTCCATCGGAGATATCTCGGATCCTGTACAACAACGGGGGCAAAAAGATCATTTATTTCAATTATCCAAGGTTTGTGAATCTAAATGAACCACCGCCAAAAAGATTGGAGTTCATCAACAGATTCGCATATTTTTCACCCAAATATGAGATCCGCGACGCCTCCAATCTGATCGACCGGTTGAGGATGTACAAGGATGCTTATGAGATCGAACTTCTGCGAAAGGCCACACAGATCAGTGGCGAAGCCATGATCGAATGCATGAGATCAGCCGTCCCTGGCATGACAGAAAAACAGTTGATGGCTGTTTACAATTTTACCTGCCATTTCAAAGGCGCGAAAAGTTTCGGCTTTCCGACAACCGTGAGGTCGGGGCCAAGAGGGTATGCGGAACATTTCCCTCGAGGGACGAAGGCGCTGAATGCTGGAGAGCTCATCACCATCGACGCCGGAGCGGAAGTTGAACACTATACTGCAGATATCCAGAGGACATTCCCTGTGTCGGGGACATTCACGGAAGAACAGAAGAAGGTCTACAACATCCTGAAGAAGGCACAGGAAGCCTGTATTCAACTGGTCAAACCAGGGGTAACGATGAAAGACCTCCAGGATAAAGCTATAGAAGTGCTCGATGTAGAGGGGGGCTATGGGAAGTATTTCCAGTGGGGAACTAGTCATTTTTTAGGGATGGAGGTTCACGACCATGGCAATAACCTTATCCCCTTCAAGCCGGGCATTTTTATCACCGTGGAACCGGGGGTCATTTTGGAAGACTTCAGTGTCGTACTCGAGGACGATGTTCTGTGCACCGAGGATGGCTATGATTGGTTCACCAAATTCATCCCGCGCGAGGTCGAAGACATCGAGCGCATCATGAAAGAAACGGGCATCGGGGAAATTTTTTTCAACACAGCCAAAAAAAGGTGACAGTTTGGGAAACGGTCCTACTGTCATGTAGAAAAGGGGACGGTCACCTTTTAATAGCGCCAGCTGGTGAGGTCTGCGCCAGGAGGAGCGCCCTTCTTGATCCGATCTAAGATCTTCGGGACATACATCTCATTGTATCTCAAGCGTGAGAGGGCATTCGGCCGAGTGTGGTCGCCGTTCCAGCAGTGCTCTGCCCTGTCTCCATAGTCAATTTCCCCTTCGTAATAAGGATCTGTAGTGCTCTCCAGGAATTCTTCGATCAGATAGACAGCGTTGTTCAAGTAATAGTTGTCCATGTCCCCGCAGTAGATATGGATCTTCCCTTTGAGTTTGGTGCCGAGTGTTTTCCAGTCTCGCTGAAGAATAAAACTCAGGTCGTAATGTTCGCGCCAGTATTCAGCCACGTTTTTATCGATCTCTCCGGTTTTTTTGTCCCAGATGGGTTTGGGGTATCCATCCTCCCCCACAGGGCCGTAGACCGCTTGCCAGATATCCCATTGATCGCCGGAGCGGGAATTGGTGCCGAGCACGAGCTCGCGGTGGTTCGTCTCTTCAAGGGTGCAGCTGATATGTCCCAAGTAATTCCGCATTCCGGGTCTGGGCGTTTCTTTGAACGGGCTCTTCAGGAAATAAGCGTTTTCATCCTCGTAGATGTTGACGAGCGTGTAGGCTCGAAAATCGATGGGGTCCGGACAGGCGGCAAAACATCCGTTGTATTCATCCGGATAGAGAACCTGTACACCCAGCGCCTCCCAACCCCCTGTGGAGCCGCCATAGAGAAACCTGGCCCAGCCCTCACCGATGCCTCGGAATTTCTCCTCGATGTAGGGAATCAACTCATAGGTGATGGCATCACCATAAGGCCCCAAATTGGCGGAGTTCACTGCGTAGGAATCATCGTAATAGGGGTTGGCATGCTGGATCTCGATGATGAGCATCCGCGGAGTGTCTGGGGCGATCCAGTACTTGTAGAACGCATGCGCATATTCCTGCTGAGTTTTGTTGTACCCATGCCAATCGAAACGCGGGCTGTAATCCGGCTCAAGGTCCGGGTCCGGAGGTTCTTCACGGAAATCGCCGAATGTGTGTGGAAAATGACCATGAAACACACAGAGCGGGTATCGCGCTTCGGGATGCTCATCAAAACCCTCGGGCAGGAGAACGTGTGCTCCCAAATACATGGGGCGACCCCAGAACTCTGTGAGAAGCTTACTCTGGATCTTCACATGTTTGATATATTTCGTTTCCGGAGGGTCTGGAATGGGCGGGATCTTTTGGTCCAGGCTGATAGCGATCATCTGATCTTTTGATGGGTCGATAAACACCTTTTGGGGTGTGCTGTAGAGGTTGCCCGGGGCGCGATTCCAGTGTTGCCCCTCTCCCCTGTCCATGGGAAGCTTGACCACATGGCCATCTGAGCGGTGGAAGGTCTCATAGATGTGGAGAAGTGCCTGCACCCAATACTCTCCGGCCGGAACGTGAGCAAGGCTTTCCAGGGGATACCCAAATACACCCCCGTCAAAAATGGCGTTATCTCCGGGACTGAGGCCATCCACATCGATCCCGAAAATAATCTGTGTGTCGGGCCCATCGCTGATCTGAAAGCGAGGCTCTCGACTTTCGTCTGTAGAGAGCATCAACAGCATCCGGCCATCCAAGGCCTCTGCGTTCAGACCTTGTGGAAACGAGACTCCAAAGCGGAGTTTACAGACAGGGCCTTCCTGACCCGTCTGGCACGATGAAACACACAAAAAAACCATCAACGTCACCATAACAACGAACACTTTTTTGGAAAAACATGGATTCATTCCTCTCCCTCCTAACACTTCATTTTAAAAATGATTGTCCTTATATCTCTGCCTATTTTCGATCTAAAGTTTTTGCTTTGACATCAACTCGATCTCGATCCCTTAAATCGGCAGATGCCTAATCGCCAAAAGGCTTCTCGATCGATGTGCTCTCCATTCCTCCGAAGTGACGGCCGCCGTCCTCGGTCACGATAAAACAATCCTCGATCCGTACACCAAATTCTCCGTAGATGTAGATCCCGGGCTCATTGCTGAAGGTCATCCCGGGTTTGAGTTTTAGTGTGTTCCCTCTAACCAGGTAGGGATACTCGTGTCCTTCCATGCCGATGCCGTGGCCGACGCGATGGGCGAAATATTTATAATCCGGGCCAAACCCCGCGTCTTCGATGACTTTGCGTGCCGTAAGATCGATGTGTTCGCAAGCGACACCCGGACGGACGGCTTTTAGAGCCTCAACCTGTGCCTTTCTCACAACATCCCAGACTCTTCGCTGTCTATCCGTGGGTTTGCCGAAAACCACTGTTCGCGTCACGTCCGAACGGAATCCCTCCACACTGCACCCGCCATCAACCAGAACGATGTCCCTCTTCTGAAGATTTCTCTCTACTTGCGAGCCATGAGGAAAGGCCGAGTTGGGCCCGAACTGAGGGCCTCCGCCCCCAGATACACCCATCTTTTGGTGGGCCTCCCTGATGAATCCGCCAAGCTCACTGCGGCTCATGCCCTCATGAAGATTCTTGAATCCCTCGCGATAAGCCATCTTCGTGATTTTATTAGCGAGGTCCATGTAGGCTGCTTCTTTTTCAGTTTTGATGCCCCTGCATCCTTCGGTGATAACAGCCCCATCGACAAGCTCCAATCCTGGCGCATCACGCTTCAGGCCTTGTATGACAAAATTCCTGACAGTTGGACCCATGGCAAGTTTCCCCCGGGCTGCATCGATATCTTTCATGATCCCATCGATGAGCTTATAGGGACTTTCATGCTCCTCCCATGCGCGGATCTCCTGGCCTTTGGGAATCCTTTCCTCCGCTCTCTTCCTTTCAAAGGCCGGACAGATCCACACAGGATCGCCCTTCCTGTTCAGTACGGCACCAAAGGTGCGTTCGCTTCTTCCCCACTGGACATTCGTGAAATAGAGGAGGTTGACACTTCCGCTCAGGAAAAGAGCGTCGACCTTGTGTTCGGCCATGAATCTCTTGGCCTTTTCAACGCGCGCTGCATAATCCTCAGGCGTCAACGGCTGGACACCGGCCACCATGTTCTTTAAGCTTTCCTGAGATTTTATCTTTCCCTCTTTGGGCAGGGCCAGCACATCCTTCACAAATCCGAACGCAGCAACAGATAAACCACCAACCTTTAGGATCTCACGACGTGTGAAAGGCATGACTCCTCCTTTGGAATGGCTTTATATCCGAGGACATCATTGCCCCGGAAAACGAATGGCTTTCGCCTTTTTTTCAAAAATCCAAAGAGGAGCCGATCCCGCTTCAGGGCATAGAAGAAATCAATCCAGAGGCCAGAACTGGTTGTCGTACCAGATCCGCTCTCTGATCTCGCTGTCCAGCTTGGCGAGCATCATCATGTGGGTTTTCTCCCAACGGGTGAGCCACCTGTAGAGGTGCTTTTCCCCCTCGGATTCTGCCTCTTCGGCCTGTTTCGAATAGAAGTTGACGGCATTTTTCTCGAGCTCAAGAGCAGCCGAAATGACAGCAGCCTCATAGCCCGCTCCGTTCACTTCCTTGACAACATCATCGGAAATAATGGCCGCTGTGACTGTCGCATCGTCCTGCTCGAGGTCGGCAGCTTCAAGAGTCTGCCCTTTGAGAATTAGGGAATACTGTCTGGTTAAAAGGTCGATGTGTTTTTCCTCTTCTCGGACGAGCATTTTGAAGAGTTCCTTGACGCCCTCGACCTCTGTGGTCGTTGTCACAGATTCATAGAGCGCTTTGCCTTTATGCTCTAGGAGGATCGCTCCTTTGACGATATCGAGTCTTTTATCACTCATTTTATTCTCTCCCGCTTTCAGAAATCCAAAATTTTATTATAATCATTTTTATTCTTCAAAACACCAAAAAAAGGGACAGTCCCCTTTTTCAGGGGTGAAGCGAAAAGGGGACTGTCCCCTTTTTTGCAATGATCTCCAAATCTACCTGTACTTATCCAATTCCGTTTTTTCTCCGATGATCTGCAGCATCTCTTTATAAAGCTCAAGCCGCCAATCTGGAGTGCCAGAGACAGGATTCTCTTTAAAGAGCGGATAGTTCTCCCTCATTCTGTCCGCTGCTGACAGATTGACTGTGGCCAGGACAATCTCCTCCTTCATCTCGCTCGCAGGCCCTGCATAAAACTTCACTTCGTGGGCCTCCTCGGCAGGTCCAAGAACAAAACTGGCTCCAGGAAACTCTGTCCAACGCTCTTTTCCTACAATGTTGGAGCTGGCCATGAACATCATATTCTCGATGGCGCGCGCTTTTATTTGGTTGATGTAATAGGGCTTCCATCCTGTGAAGGGTCCGAGTGCAGTGATGTGGACATAAAGGCGCGCACCCAATGCCGCATAATATCTTGGAAGTTCGGGAAACATATACGTATCGTAACAAATCCCAACCCCTACCAATCCCCAGGGCGTGTTAAAGGCAAACGGTTTCTCTCCTTTTTTGCACCATCTCATCTCGTTACCGAAAGGCATGAGCTTGGCATACGACCCGATGATTCCTTCAGGCCCGATGACCGCTGCAGAGTTGTAAAACAGCTCCGGATCTTCGTGCGATTTTTCCGGCATTCCAAAGATCACATAAACGCCATATTTGCGCGTCAATTCGGCCACAGCATTCGTCGAGGGCCCCGGGATAGTTTCCGCGTTCTCCTTGTGCATTTTATTTCGCGGGCCATTATCATAGCCGGTCAAAGCAAGCTCTGGAAAAAGGATGATATCCGCACCGCGCTTTGCCGAAGCAGTGATATACCCTTCGATCCGCGTAAGGTTCTGTTCCTTGTTTCCCCATTCCGTCTTGAAGTTCACACATGCGATCGTCACCACATCAGCTCTATCAGTGGGGACTTCTGAAACGAGAAATGCACATAAAACAACAAAAAAACCAAGAGCCGTAAATATCCACCGTCTCTTAATGTTCTTTTTAGCCATACGCATAGGATTCCCTCCATTTAAGACCATTATATACCAATTGAACAAGGTCACTATTTACAGATCTCTGTTCACGAGTGATTCGCCTCTAGCGACGATACTCTGCTCAATGAAGACTTTTCATTTGTCCTGCGCCACATGGGATTTGTCATAGCTAACTGGCCATTTACCAACGCTCAATCCGGATGCGAGATAAACCGTTCGAAAAATTCGAAGATCCGATTGAGGCGGTCCATGCGTCGCATCGGATTGCCTGAGCGTGACAGTTCATGTCCTTCATTGGGGTATCGCACATATTCAACAGGCCGATTGAGGATCTTCAGGCTTTTGTACAGAAGTTCGGATTGGATGATTCCGGTCCGGTGGTCTTCATCGGAATGGATGATGAGCAGAGGTGTCTTTATGTTCTCGACAAAGGTCTGGGGAGAATTGGCATCCATAAATTTGCGTGCCTCCTCATCCCATGGATATCCGCCATAATGATTGGGGACCAGTCGCCATGCCCGGCCTTCACCCAAAAACACGGCAAGTTCATAAACACCTCTCTGGGCAACTGCCGCTTTAAACCGGTGATCCTGGGAGACGATCCAGGCGGTCATGTACCCGGCATAACTTCCACCGGTGACCACTTGTTGTCCCGGGTCGACCCAATCCAATTTTGCCGCCTCACTGCAAACAGCCAGGATATCCGATGCCGGCCCTGTTCCCCAGTCGCAGTAGTTGGCCTTCTTGAATTCAAAACCGTAGCCTCCGCTCCCGCGCGG